>Ga0265324_10000049_pt1 | contig 100634 bp, 66 predicted proteins | sample 41419metaG_FD_198634 | JGI IMG/M metagenome (GOLD analysis project Ga0265324, IMG submission 198634) | Rhizosphere microbial communities from Carex aquatilis grown in University of Washington, Seatle, WA, United States - 4-14-19 metaG | ecosystem: Host-associated > Plants > Roots > Rhizosphere...
AAAACGATTTGCGCCTATATGAACCATCCGCGAACGGTTAAGGAACGGCCGGTTCCTTAACGCGAACGCTCAGTTCCGCAAAGGCTTGCCCTTCTTGAGCATGAACTCGATCCGCTCCTGGGACTTCTTCGTCCCCACCAGCTTCAGGAAACCTTCCCGCTCCAATTCCAGCAGGTAATCTTCATCCACCATGGTTCCCGCGGTCACCTTGCCGCCGGCCAGGATATGCCCGACCTCGCGCGCGATGTAAGCGTCATGCTCGGAAGCGTAGCCCGCTTCGCGGAGCATGAAGATACCGGTCTCGAAAGCGGCAATGGCCTCCGTTCCCAGCACCTCGATCTTGAGGGCGGGCGCGGGCGGACGGTAGCCGGCGCGGGCCATGGCCAGGGCTTCGGCCTTGGCCTGATCCAGGCGCGTCGATTCGTTGGCGGCGATGACGGCGCGCTTGTCGAGGTAGCCCAACTCGAAGGCTTCCTTGGCGCTGGTCGAGACCTTGGCGGTGGCGATAAGCTCGAAGACCTTGGCGAGGGCGGGCAAGGTCAAGGCGCCGCGTCCGCTTTGATAGGTGCGCAAGGCCAGTTCCTTGGTGCCGCCGCCAGCGGGTAACAGGCCCACGCCCACTTCCACCAGGCCCAGATAGGTCTCGGGGGAAAGCACGGGGCGGTTGCTATGCAATACGAATTCGCAGCCGCCGCCCAAGGCCATGTTATGCGGCGAAACGATCACCGGCACGGCGGAATACTTGATGGCCATGCTGGCCCGCTGGAAGATGCGGATGGCCTGATCCACGTTGTCGAACTCGCCATTGGCGGCGTCCATCAGCACCATGGCGATGTTCGCGCCGGCGCAGAAGTTGGCCCCCTGGTTCCCGATCACGAGGCCGTCCCAGCCGTCGTTGGCTTTCTCCACCGACTTCATGATCATGTCGAGGGAGATGGGGCCCATGGAATTCATTTTGGAATGGAATTCGAGCAAAAGGATCTTGTCGCCCATGTCCCAAAGGGTCGCATCGGTGGTGGCGATGACCGGCTTATGGCTGGCGCGATGGCGCGCGAGGCTGAAGCCGCGGGCCTTCATCTCATGCCGGCCGCCGGCCGAGCCCGCCTTGGGCAGATCCCGGATCAGGACCCGTCCGCCTTCGTCCTTATAGGTGCGGGAATCGCCGCCTACGGTTTGGAATAACCATGCCGGGGCTTCGATCTTGAACTTGGTACAGACCGATTGGAATGTTTCCGGGCCGATGGCGTCGATAATCTTGAAAGGGCCGGTCTCCCAGCCGAAGCCCAGTTCCATGGCCTCGTCGACGTAAGACAGTTCTTCCGTGATGCCGGGCGCTACGGTCGCGGCATAGGCCAAGGTGGAAGACAGGATGCGTTGCGCCGCCTCGGCGCCGCGTCCCTGGGCAGCGAACAACTTGCGGAACTTCTTTTCCGCGTTCTCTTCCTTGGAGATGTCCTTCAGCTCTTCGAAGCGGGCCTTGGCCTCGGGCCGGTACTCGCCGGTCTTGAGATCGACGACCTCCATGTCTTCCTTGGATTTGCCCTTGCGGTAGAAGCCCGCATTGGACTTACGCCCGAAGAATTTCTTGTCGATGAGGCCCTGGATCACGGGATCGATGGAGAAGTCTTCCTTTGGGAAGGCCTGCTTGAGGCCGTTGATGATATGGCCCAGGGTATCGATGCCCACCAGGTCCACCAGCTTGAAGGTGCCGGTCTTGGGCCGACCCAACAAGGGACCGGTCAAGGCATCCACTTCCTCCACGGAAAGCCCCATTTCCTTGGCGATTTTCACCGTCGCCACCATGGCTTGCACGCCGATGCGATTGGCGATGAAGGTGGGCGAATCCAGGGCGGGAACGGGTACCTTGTTGAGCACGGCATTGAGGACATGCTCAATGCGATCCGCGGTCATCTGCGAAGTCTTGGGACCGCGGATGACTTCCACCAGGCGCAGGTAGCGCGGCGGATTGAAGAAATGCGTGCCGATGAATCGTTGTTGCACCGCTTCCGGCAGGCCTTCGCCCAGTACTTTCAGCGGGATGCCCGAAGTGTTGGTGGCCAGGATGGTATGCGGTCCCATCAGCGGAGCCAGTTTTTGGAACAACTCCTGCTTGGGCTTGGGCTGTTCGATGATGGCCTCGATGATCCAATCCGTCTTGCCCGCATCGGCCAGATGATCGGCGGTGTTGCCGGTGGTGATCAAGTCCAAGGCCTCGGAGGAATAAAGCGGCGAAGGCTTCACCTTCTTCAGCCCGTCGCGGCCCTTGTTGGCCACCGCGTTGCGGTCCTTCCCTTCGCTGGGGACGTCGAGCAGCAGGACGGGGATGCCGCATCCGGCCAGGTGGGCGGCGATTTGGGATCCCATGATGCCGGAGCCGATGACGGTGGCGCTGCGGATGGGTTGCATAGAGGCTCCTCCGGAGAAGGGGAAGGATTCGGGCGGCGCCGCTTTTCGGCATCCGCGACCGCCGGCCCGGATCGGGGGGCGGTACCTCTAATATTGTACTTAGGGGCGGTACATGGAATCAATTTCCGCCCGGAAATAGTTCTTAAGAACGGTACATCGACTCTATTTCCGCCCGGCACTTTTCCATGACAACATGGCGGCGGATTTTCATGGTCGGCGTGAGTTCTCCGGTATCGATGGAAATGGGCGTCTTGATGATCCGGAACTTTTGGATCTGCTCCCAATGGTTCAGCTTGACATTCACCTCGTCCACGGTCTTCTGCACGTACGCCTTGGCCGGGGCGCTGTCGAGGAAGGCGCCGTTCTCGACCGACTCCGCGCCCAGTTCCTGTTTCACGACCTTCAGGTTTTCGAAATCAGGGAAGATAAGGCACGTAGTGAACGGTTTCCCTTCCGCCACCACCATCACCATATCCGCCAACTTATTGGCCGCGAGGGCGGCCTCGATGGGGACGGGAGCCACGTATTTGCCGTTCGCGGTCTTGAAAAGCTCCTTCTTGCGGCCGGTGATCTTGATGAAGTTCTCGTTATCGACATGCCCGAGGTCGCCGGTATGCAGCCAACCCATCTTGTCTATGACTTCGGCGGTCTCTTCCGGCTTGTTGTGGTAGCCCTTCATGATATTGGGGCCGCGGGCCATGATCTCGCCATCGTCGGCGATCTTCACTTCCACCCCGGGGAAAGCCAGGCCCACGGTGCCCAGCTTGCGATGGCCGGGATAATTGCACGCGATCACGGGCGAGGCCTCGGTCAATCCATAGCCTTCGTAAATCGGGATGCCGATGTTCAGCAGAAAGGCGGCGAGGGCCGGATCAAGCGGGGCGCTGCCGGAAATCGCCAAGCGCAAACGGCCGCCCAAGCCCTCGCGCATCTTCTTATAGACCATCGCGTCATAGAGCTTGTCCTTCCAGGTATCCTTGGTGCCCGGCTCCTTCTTATGGGCCCTTTCCCAGGCTTTCATCCCCAGCGTTTTCTTGAAACCCTTCGCCAATTCCAGGTTGGCCTGGAAACGCGCATGCACCTTTTCCAACAAGCGCGGCACCATGGTAATGACGCTGGGGTGCAGTTCGCGCAGGTTATCCCCGACCTTCTTAATCTCCTCCGCGAAGTAAAGGGGGCAGCCGGAGTACAGGTAATAGTACGCCACCAGACGTTCGAAGACGTGGGCCAGGGGCAGGCAAGAAAGGATGACGTCGGTCGCGGGATCAAGGGGGAAACGCTTGACCGCGCCCATGACCTGGGTGACCAGGTTGCGATGGGTAAGGGTAACCCCTTTTGGCACCCCGGTGCTGCCCGAAGTATAGATGAGGGTGGCGGTATCTTGTTCATTGATGCCTTCGGAAAGGCGGAGATACTCGCCGGGGTGGGCGGCGATGCGTTTGGAGCCCATGTCCAACAAGGCTTGGAACGATACGACCTTGGCGTCGCCGGCGGAAGCCGCTTGCGGCGCCATGGCGAGGATCTTTTCCAGGCGCCCGAAGAAGGGTTTCATGGCCTCATACTGATCGAGAGAGCCGACGAACAGGAAACGCATTCCCGAATCCTGGATCTCGAAGTGGAGATTCTCATGGGAGATGTTCGCGAACATGGGCACCGAGATCGCTCCGGCGCCCAGGATGGCGAGATCCATCATCATCCAGAACGGCGAGGGATCGGCCACGATGCCGACCTTGTCGCCGGGCTTAAGGCCCAACTCCACCAGGCCTCCCGAGAGCCGGCGCACGGTTTCCCCCAATTCCTGGGTGGAGATCCCGACCCAGGCGCCGTCCTTCTTATAGCCCAGCGCGGCCGGGTTCCGGAATTTGGCTTCCACGTATTTGAGCAGGCCCGGCAAGGTCCGGAAGGAATCGGTCATCGGATAGCTCCCAGCGAATGAGGAGGAAGAGGCTATAGTCGCGGCGGCGCCGCTCAATGTCCCGGTTTCGACGGCCATGGGGAGTTCTCCTATAATAACATTTGCGGATGCCCGGATGAAATGGGAAACACAGGGAGTTCCCATCGAAACGGAATCCTTTTACGCGCTGTCCTTAGGGATTACGACGCGTCCCGAGGCCGATCGGTTACCCAGGGATGGCAGCTTACCGTTAATAGGGTATTCCTGTACCCGGGGCATTCAACTCGATAATGCTGGCTTCCGCGAATATCGATCCCATCTTGTCCCGTAGGCGCGTCTCCTTGGTCAGGAGGATGATTTGCCAGCCATGCCGCAGTTGGAACTCGCGCAGCATTTCCAGCGCGCGCGTTTCGCGAGCCTCGTCCATGGCCAAGAACGGCTCGTCAAGCACGAAAAGCCCGGGGCCTTCGCGATGTTTGCGGGCCATGGCCAGCTTGGCGGCCAGCACCAGGGCATGTTGCGTCCCGGTGGAAAGGTTGGGCAGGGCCCGCGACGCACCGGCGGCGTCTCCCGCGCGGATACGGTCCTCGTCGAGACCGGCCAGGGCCACCGCGCGTTCGCCGGGCAGGATACGGGCCAGCATGCTCCCGATCTCATTGGACAAGCCGGCCAAGAGCAGATCAGCCCCCGATCCAATCTCCTGGAAGATGGACAGGGCCAAGGCGGCCGCGCGCTTATCCAGCTCGAGCCTCCGTACCGTGTCCTCGGCGGCGGCCAGGCCATCCTCGGCCGCCACCATCTCCCCCGCCAATTTGCCGATGGCCCCGCGAATCTCCCCCGCCGCCCCGGCCCGGCGATCGATCATGTCCTTTTCCCGGCGGGCAATCTCTTCCCTTTCGCGTTGCAGCTCGGCCTTGCGGTTCCGCATCCGTTGCACCGCGGCATCGTCCCGGCCCGCGGCGGGCACGCCGTCCCGGTCCAAGTCCCTTAGCTTGCGCTGGACCTCGGCGCGCCAGGCATCCAGGGGGTTGCCGGCCGCCAATACCTCCAGGTCGGTCCGGCGTTTGCCGATCTCGCCGCGAACCTGCGCGGCCCGCGCCGTCTTGCGATCGTATTCGGCGAAGGTCTCGCAGCCCCGCGTTTGCAGCCAAGCGCGTTCGGCTTTGCGCGCCGCGTCCTCCTCCTCTTTCCTGCGGACCAATTCGGCTTCGGCCCGTTCCGAATCGGCCAGGCGCGTTTCGCAACGGGCCGCAGCCTCGCGGGAGCGAGCCTCGGCGGCATCTTTCTCGCGCGCCTTCTCCTCCATCGCTTTGGCGAAACCTTCCAGGGAAGATAAGCCGGCAACTCCGTCCGACGCGGTTCCGACGGCGATCCATTCGTCCTTCCAGCCCGCCAGGGCCCGCTCGCGACGGCCCGCGGCCATGCGCTGCCGGATGCGTAAGGAAGCGAAGAAGGAAACCGCGGCCCCGATCAAGCCCCCGAATACGGCGACGAGGGCCAACAGCCCGTGGGCGGCGATGCCTCCGGCGAGGGCTATCGCGATGCACCCGGCCGATCCGGCCACCCCGCCCCAACCCAACCCCGTGCTCCCGGCAGCCGATCGGGCGCGAGATTCGTCGGCCAGACGGCGGGCCAAGGCCGCGCGCGGGGCGGCGGCCTCCACGGCTTCCCGGGCGATGCGCGCTTCGGAGCGGGATTCGGCCAATAGTTCGGCGCATTGATCGCGTTTCCCCCGGCCCGCGGAGACGGCTTCGGCCAAGGCGCGCGTGGCGGCTGCCAGGGCGTCGAACTCTTGGCGGCGATCTTCCGCGAAAGGTTCCAGCGAACGCGCTTCGGCCTCCAGGCCCGACCACTCTTCCCAACGAGCCAGGTAAGCGGCCAGTTTCTGGCGTTGCGCGATGCGCTCCTCCGCTTCCAACTCACCTTCCAAGCGACCGGCCTCCACGAGGGCCGCTTCCATGCGCGCGCGCAGGCCGGACAGGGATTCTTCCATGGCGGCCACTTCGCGTTCGCGCGCCAAATGCCCCTCGCGTTCCCTGCGGAGCTTCTCCAGATCCGATCGCGTACGCGCCGCGGCTTCGCGGGCCTTCTCCAATTCCTTATTGACGGCGACCGATCGCGAGTCCGAGCTACGCTTCTGGAACTCGGCGATGAGCGCGGCGGGATCGAGCCCGCCGTGGAAGAGGCGCGCCTTGAGCTTCTCGATCCAATCGGTTCCCTGATCCAGGCGCAGATTGAGATCCCCCGCGCGAATGGCGTACAAGCTCAGGAATTCCTCGTCGTTGATGGGCGTTTCGTTAGCCATGATCGCGCTGACCTGGCGGGCGGCGCCATATCGCTCCTTAAGGATTTTGCCGGACTTCTTGGCTTCGCTGGGCCGGCACAGGGCCTGGAACAGGCCATCGAAGAAGGTGGTTTTGCCGGCCTCGTTGGGCCCGAAGACCACGGTGACGGGCGCCAGCTCGAAGGTTTCGCGCCCGAACTTTCCGAAGCCTTGGAAGGCGAGGCTACGGATCATACCGCCCGCTCCAAGCCGGCCTTCAGCGCCGCCAGGGCGAGGTCACGGGCGCGCAGCCAGTCGGCGCGGCGTTCTTCGAAGGCGGGAGCGCCGGCCGCGGGCACCCGCTGCTCCCATGCCTCCAAGAAGCGGCGCACCAAGGGCTGGCCCGCGATACCGGGCAAGGCGACCACCTCGTCGCGTTCGATCTCGAATTTGCGCACGCGATCGGCGTAACGGATCCGCAGGCGATCCGCCAGGGCCGCCACGGCCGGCTCGTCTTCCACGATGCCGGTGAAACGCAGGAGTATGAAATCGGCCCTACCCCATTCTTTCGCCAAGGCATCGATATCGGTGGGTTCGCCTTCGAGGGACAGGGGCAAAACGTATTGCCGGAATTGCCCTGCGGCCCGCAAAGGCGCGAAGGCGGGAGTCCGCAGCGGACCTTGCTCGGGCAGATCGACAAGCCAGGCCCCGCGGGCGCCGGATTCATTGCGGCGCCATACCCGGCTGGAGCCCGGATAGGCGAAGGTAACCGATCCCAGGGTTTGGCTGCGGGCGCCGTGGATATGCCCCAAGGCCGCGTAGTCGACGCCGAAGCGTTGGAAAAGATCGGGATCGAGGGCGGAGGCGCCGCCTTCATCGTCCGGTCCTCGGTAGGCGAGGCCGGCGACCAGGCCATGGGCCAGGGCCACCCGCCAACGGGTTTCCTTGCGGGGAATCGGCCAGCTTCCATATCCGGAATACGATTCCTGATGGGGTACGGACAAGAATTCGACCGGCACGCCCCCGTGTTCGCGACGGAACAAGGACCAGGGCGCGGCGGCGAGCAGATTGGCGGCGCCCAGGTCCAGACGGGCCAGGTCTCCCCCGCCCTTGCGGATCTCTTCATGGTTGCCGGGCAGGTACAGGAATTCGAAAGGCGGCGATCCGAGCAAGCGCCTCACTTCACCCTTGAGGCGCTCGGCATCGGCGAAGGTGTCGAAAAGATCGCCGCAGAACAACAGGTAATCGACTTGTTCCGCGCGCGCGGTTTCGATCAATTCCGCGAAGACGGCGAGGCCGTAGGCTTTATCCTCCTCGCAAAGGTGCAAGTCGGCGGCGTGCAGGATGCGAGGCATGAAATGGAAAAGTACAAACCGGCGGGCCGGCCCGGAGGGAGCCTAGCCCATGCCCTGCAAGGCCGCGCGGAATCGCGCGATCCATTCCGCCAGCATGCGGTACTTATCCTCCAGGATCCCGGCCAGGGAAGGATACGCGACATAGTCCATGTCCATCATCTCGAAATGCAGGAAGGACCCGCATAAGCCCGCGGTCTTGGAAGCCGAGGCGAGCGCGGCGGCGAGATCGGCAAGCTCGCCATGCAGCGACAAGATGCGTTCATGCACCGGAATCTCGCGACTGAACTCGGCGCGCAACGCGACCGCCAGTTCCAGGCCACGGCGCACGGGGATTTCCAAGTTCGTTAACGCCTGGAATAAGGCTCCCCGCATGCGCCGAAAAGGCTCTTCCCCGCTCAGCCGCACGCGTAACTCGTCCAGGGCCGGATCGCCGCCGAGGCCCAGCGCATCCTGCCAGAGCAAGCGGCTCAGCAAGGCTTCTTGGAAATGGGCGGAAGCGGCTTCGGTCCTGACCGGCAGATAAGCCAAGCTGCCATCCTTGAGGAACCGGCTTCGATATAGGGACAGATTGGGGGCGGCGGCGGGGACCGACTCGGAAGGAGCTCCCGACAACAGCCAGCGTGCGGCCTCCAATACGGGCCCGGGCGGCAGGTATTCGCGGCAATTCTGCACCGCGCAAATGTTCGAGGCGTCGCAAGGCGCGCAAGCGATTTCCGTTTGCATCACCGTATGCCCGGCCCCATAGGGCGCGGTCTCGGCGTAATAAGCCGTCGAGAAATACAGCCCCAAGGTGGCGGTTCCCGCGGCAGCGGCCACGTGGACGGAACCGGTATCGTTGCTGATGAGCAGATCGCATACCGCGAGGACGGCATGCATCTGGGGCAGGGTCGTCGCCCCAGCCAGGTTGGCTACACCCTCGCCGCCGATGCGCTTCGCCAATTCCGCGCAACGATCCTTTTCGCGCGCGTCTCCCAGCAGCACCAACTGAACTCCCGGGTCGCGCATAAGCCCGGCCCCCAAGGCCGCGAAATTCTCCAGCGACCAGGCGCGATGCAAAGAGCTGGCCCCGGCCTGCAAAGCAACCACAGGTTTCCCGACGACCAACGGTTGCCCACCGACCGATGGCCGACCGGGGCGGATTCCAGCATCTGCCAGTAGGGATAGGGCTTCGCCCCTGCGAACCTCGGGTACGGGCAAGGATATCGGCTCAGGATGCAAGGCGAGTCCGGCCATCCCGCTGTGGATGTCCACCAGGTTGAAGAGGTTTTCGCGGCGATGCGTGACCATGGCATACAGGTACTTGGACCAAGGGCCAAGCAAACGCAGTTCGCCTTCGTAGGAGTGGATGCGTCCCAACTTGCGCCGCGCAACGATCCGGCGGCAGAGAGCGGCTGCCCCCAGTTCGTTGGAAAGGTTCACGAGCAGGTCATACTCCGCGCGGAAAGCGGGCTCGGCCGCGAAGGCGCCGATGTCGGGGAAGGCGTCTTGGACCGCGGGATCCGCCAGGGATCCGAATTCATCGTAAGGCAGGCAAACCAAGCGATCGCATAGCCCTGATCCGGCCAAAAGTTCCGCCGGACCCGCTTGCGCCACCAGGGTCAGGCAGGCCGCGGGATAGGTCCGGCGCATGCCCCGCAGCATGGGAGCCGTTTGCGCGAGGTCGCCCAGGCGGGCGGTTTGGAGGATGAGGATGTCGCGCATGCCGGGAAGGGCCCCGCGGGGCGGCGATTCAAAAATGGTAGCCTAGTAGCATATTCAGGTGCTGTCCGCCATTATTGAGGGACTCGTTATAGAAGCTGATCTTGGCCCAAGAATACATCCAATCGATGCCGATGTTGAAATGCCGATCAAGCTCCCAATAGACCCCGCCATTGAGCCAAATGCCAGTAGCATCGCCCGGAAGGTGGGACTCGTAATTGTCGCTCTTGAGATCCCATTCCGTATACAGGTATCCCAGGCCCCCGCCAAAGAACGGCCGGACGCTGTAGAGCCTGAAGTCGAAAATCTTGCGCACGCCCGCGCAAATCTCGTACGTATGGATCGTCTGCTTCGCCAGGCCATGCCCGCTGCCCGTCAGGTCCTGATAAACCTCGGGTGAGAACGCATAGTTGAAATCGAGCGCGATGTTGATAGGCCACTTGCGCCTGCGAAAGTCCGCCGCCACCCGGAATCCGGTTTCATCCGAGAATCCGGCCAGGGTTTCCCAACGTGAATCCACGAACTTGAGGCCCGCGCCCGCATTGAAGTTGCCGGTCAACCCGTTATCATCCGCGCGCGCCTCTTCTTTTACGGGCACGTACCCTGCTTCGATGCCGGCCCTGATCCCGCCCTTCACTTCGTCGTAGCCGCCTCTTATTCCTTCTGTGATAGGAGTCACGATTGGTGACAAATAATTATCCTTAACGACGACGGTGTCCTTGCGGACCACGGTATCGCGCTTAGGGGGATCGCCCGCGGCCAAGGCCTTGTTGAGCCGGGTATCGTTGATGCCCCGGTAATTGCGGCGCACCACGAATTCCTGGCGCACCTTGTCGAATACCCCCTGGACCTCTTCGCCTACGTACAAATCGACCAGGTCCTGCCCGGGATCGAGTTGGAGCATGCGGTAGAGCCAGTACTTGCCTTTCTCCCGGGAATCGGGGTTGGCCGCGTATACCACCCCCAGGTACTTCGCGATCACCACGCTGTCAGCCGCGCGGTAATGGTCATGGCGGCCGCGAAAGTCTTCCAGGATTTGCACAACGGTTTCGAAATTGCCGTCCCCGTATTCCGCATGCACGCGCTTTTGATCCACGGTGTCCGTGACACCCGAATAGCCTGATGGGCCCGACGAAGGTTTGATGACGGCCGGAGCCGCGGCGGCGCCCGCTTCGGGGACTTCGCGGGAGGCGGGCTTCGTATCCGCGGCCAGGAGGTATTGAAAGCAGGACGCGACTATCGCGCAAAGGGGCAAAATGAAGGAAGGGCGCATTCCTGATGATTATGCCCCCATGCCTTGCCCTTTTTCAAGACTTCAAACCCCGATTGCCGGCCAAAACGGATTCCGGCATCGGGTTTATCTCATGGTTGATGGCTACGTCCGTCCCGATTGCCGGGCGGACGGAGGTTGCCTTCAGGCAACGTCCCTGAGCTGTTGGATGCGGCTGGGATGACGCAGCCGATGCAGCGCGTTCTCCTTGATCTGGCGGATGCGCTCCGGGCTCACGTCCAGGCGCTGGCTGATTTCTTCGAGCGTTAACGCATGCTCCTGGCCCAGGCCGAAGTACAATCGCAACACCATCGCTTCCAGCTCCTTGAGTCCGTTAACCACGTCGAGCACGCCGCGCTGCCGGCGGTCAGCGTCGATCCTCTGGTCCGGGCTCTCTGCGCTTTGGTCCGCGATCATGTCTTCGATGGGGATGTCTTCCATGCCGGCGCCGGGTTCGCTCAACGATAGGGAGCTACGACCCGCTTGCAACAGATCCAAAACCTCCTTCTCATTGATGCGCAGGGATTCGGCGAGTTCGCAGGGCAGCGGTTCCCGCCCTTGTTTCTGTTCAAGGATCCTGCGCATGTGGCTCATCTTGCGCAACAAGGCGGCTTTCCCGACCGGCAGGCTGATGTTCCGGGACTGTTCCGCGAGGGCCTGCAATATGCGCTGGCGCACCCACCACACTGCGTAGCTGATGAAGCGGCAAGTTCGGGCATCGTCGAAACTTTGCGCCGCGCGGATAAGGCCGAGATTCCCTTCGCTGATCAAATCGATAAGCGGCAGGCCTTGATGCTGATATTTGCGGCAGACGGATACCACGAAGCGAAGGTTCGCGGTGATGAGATCCTTGAACGCGCGCTTATCGCCTTGGCGCATACGCGCCAGGAGCTCGCGCTCCTCCGCCAGGGAAAGCAAGCGGTTCTTCCCGATCTCGCGCAAATAAGCGCCCAGTCCGTCCTCGTCCTGCATGAAGCGGACGCGGGGCCCGGTCCTGGCGGAAGTGACCGCAGAGACGCTTCGGGATATTTGGCGTTCCTTAGAGGCCTTGGGCACATCCATGGACGAGACTCCTTGGTGGTGGGATCCGTACAATTATCCCATGTCCGCTCGGCGATTCAATCAATTTATCAAGAAGGCTTTCCTCACGCCCAACCGCGCTCGGGCTGCCAACCCGCTTCCTATCCGGAAGCATCGAAAACGCAGGAAAACGTCGGATTATTTTCCTTGTGTTCCCTGTTGGGGAAATTTAGTCACGCGAAGGAAATGCCACCACCGCCGATTGGGTGATGAAACGGTTTTTCTTCCTCCCGGAAAAAACCTCCCCGGCTCGAAGTCCTTTTAATCGGCCAGAGCCCGGGTGGAATCCAATACGGTCCGGACCCTTTGGGCCAACATGCCCGGGGAAAAGGGTTTCTGCAGAAAATCCACCCCACCCAGGCTTTCCCATCCATCGGGCCGCACGTCCTCGGCATACCCGGACATGAAAAGGATCTTCATCGCGGGACGGCGTTCCGATAGCCGAGCCGCCAATTCGCGTCCCCCCATATTGGCCATCATCACGTCCGTCAAAAGGAGATGTATGGGCTCGGTGAGGGTTCCGGTAATATCCAGGGCGTGCTTGCCGTCCTCCGCTTCGATCACCCGGTAGCCCACCTGGGTCAAGACGTTCAGCAGGAACTTGCGTACGGTCGCTTCGTCCTCGACCAGCAAGATGGTCTCGGATCCGGACTCGACGATGCTTCCGTCATGGGCTTCGGGAGTCCAGGCGGCTCCTCCCGAGGCCAAGGGCAGGTAAATCCGGAAGGCCGAACCCGTACCTTGCGCACTCGTAACCGTGATGTTACCCCCGCTTTGCTTGACGAAACCGTAGACCATGGAGAGGCCCAGCCCGGTCCCCCTCCCCACTTCCTTGGTCGTGAAGAACGGCTCGAATATGCGGCTGCGCGTATCGTCGTCCATGCCGACGCCGGTATCGGTCACGCTGAGAACCACGTACTGCCCGGGCACAACCGATAGTTCCTTGTCGATTGGATGCAGCGCGTCCGAATCCTGGGCCAAGGTCTCCATGGCGGTGGAAACCGTGATGCGGCCCCCTTCCGGCATGGCGTCCTTGGCGTTGACCACCAGGTTCATGATCAGTTGTTCGAGCTGGCCGGGATCGGCCTTGACCAGTCCCAAGCCCGTATCCGGATCCGAAACCAGGTCGATGTTGTCCCCGATCAGGCGGCGCAGCATGTTGGTCATGTTGTCCACCACGCTGTTCAAATTGAGGAGCTTGGGCACGAGCACCTGCTTGCGGCTATAGGCCAGCAATTGATGGGTCAGCTCGGCGGCGCGCTCTCCCGAGCGGCGCACTTCCTGCAGGTAGGATTTGTTGGCATCGGAATCGTCCAGGCTGGCGATCACCATGTCCGTGTAACCGTTGATGGCCGTAAGCAAATTATTGAAGTCATGGGCCACGCCGCCCGCGAGACGCCCGATGGATTCGAGCTTCTGGGCCTGGCGCAGCTTTTCCTCGCTATCGCGCAACGCCGCTTCGGCTTCGAGCCGCATGCTTACGTCGCGCACGCTGGCCAGGTAGGCGGTACCGCCTTCCCATTGGGTTTCCGCCAAGGAAACTTCGATGGGGATCGGCTTGCCGTCGGGCCCGGGGTGCTCAAGCTCGCGGCTGGAGCCGGCTTCGAGTTGGAACGGGAACGGCCTTCCGATCACGCCCCCGGAAGGCTCTCCTCCGCTCCATTCGCCCAACAGACGGGCGAAAGCGGGATTGGCGAAGCGGATGCTTCCCGCGGCATCCACCACGGCAATCCCCTCCTGGTTCTTTTCCACGATGTTGCGGAAGCTTTCGCGGCTGGATTGCAATTCCCGCGTGCGGTGCTCGAGCTGTTTGTTTACGACCTCGAGATCGAGGGTGTAGGTGCGAAGGGCGCGGGTCTGCTGCCTCACCTTGCGGTTGATGCGGAACAACTCCACGAACACGGCCACCTTGGCCTTGAGGATCTCGGGGACGACCGGCGCATAGATGTAGTCCACGGCGCCCAGGGAATAGCCCTTGGACAGGTTGTTGTCCGCGAGGTTGGCGGTGATGAAGATGATGGGCGTATGTTCCGAACGCTTGCGCTGGCGGATGAGGGCCGCCGTTTCGAATCCATCCAGGCCGGGCATCATCACGTCGAGGAGGATCACGGCGAAATCCTCGCGGAGGAGATTGCGCAAGGCGTCGAAGCCGGAAGTGGCGGTTACCAGGGACAGGTTTTCGTTCTCCAGGATGGCATGGAGCGCGGTCAACTTATGCGGAAGATCGTCCACCAGGAGTACTTTGACTTTTTCCTCCTGGGCGCCCGGCAGGCCCATGGAATGCCCGTTGGCAGGATACGTCGCTTCTCCGTTCAGTACCGAGCCCGGACTATGCGCGGATTCATCACGCAGCCTGGCCGCATCGAAAGAAGGACCATCCGATGCGCCGTTCCCCAGTTTGCCCTCCGCCATTATGCGACCTTCCGATAGAGCCGATGTTTTTCGTCGACTTCGGTGAAGCATCCTTGGTAGCCGCCCGGCGGCAGGGTTTCCTTTGGCCCTAGCCCCAAGTAACCGAACATGCCCAAGCTCCCGTGCAAGAGGCCGAGAACCCGCTCCTGCAGGCGTTCATTGAAATAACCCAGTACGTTGCGGCAAAAGATGACCTGAAACTCGTTGAACGAGCCGTCCGAAACAAGGTTATGCTGCCCGAAAACGATGTTCTTCCGCAGCGAGGCGTTGATGATGGCGCTGTTGTACTTGGCCGTATAGTAGTCGGAGAAGGAGTTTTTCCCGCCCGCCTGGACGTAATTTTGGGCGTACTTGCGCATGCTCTGTATTGAAAAAATTCCATCGCGGGCTTTGCGCAAGGAACTTTCATCCATATCGGTGGCATAGATGCGGCAACGATCGTAAAGCCCTTCCTCGGCCAGCAGGATGGCCATGGAGTAGGCTTCCTGACCGCTCCCGCAGCCGGCATGCCAGATGCGGATGAACGGATAGGTCCGTAAAACCGGGACGATATCCCGGCGGATGGCCGCGTACAGCTCCGGTTCCTTGAACATGGCCGCCCCGGTGGAGGAGAGCGTGAGCAGGAACCGTTGCATGATTTCGGGGATGGACCGGATGCGTTCGCCGAAGGCGGCCAAATCCGGAATGCCTTCCTGCTTCATGAAGAAGCGCACCCGTCCTTCCAAAACCAGCCTGGAGTAATCCCGGAAATCGTATCCGTAGCGATCCAGGATGCCCTCGAGGATGGGGTTCAGCTCTTCGCCGACCCGCCCCTCTTTGAGCGCGGATTTGCGGGCCGGCATCAGCGGTACACCCATACCCGCAGGAGGGACAAAAGCTGATCGGTATCCACCGGCTTGGAGATGTAATCGCTGGCGCCCGCCTCGATGCACTTCTCGCGGTCCCCCTTCATGGCCTTGGCGGTAAGGGCCACGATAGGCAAGGCCTGGTACTGGGGCATGCGGCGGATGGCGCGCATGGTATCGTAACCGTCCATCTCGGGCATCATGATGTCCATCAGCACCGCGTCGATGCGCAATCCCTTTTCCAGGATCTGGATGGCATCCTTGCCGTTCTCCGCGGTGATGACCTCCATCCCATGCCGTTCCAGCAGGCTCGTCATGGCGAAGATGTTGCGGATATCGTCGTCCACCACCAGCACCTTTTTGCCGTGGAGCAGCGCGTCGGATTGGTGCAGTTGCTCCAGCATCTTGCGCTTATGCTCCGGCAAGCGCTTCTGCACCCGATGCAGGAAAAGCGCGGTCTCGTCGAGGAGCCGCTCGGGGGAACGCACGTCCTTGATGATGATGGATTGCGCCACCTCGCGCAGTTGCGATTCCTGCTTGGTGGTCAGTTCCTTTCCGGTGTAGACCACGATGGGCACTTCCCGCAGCACGGGATCCTTCTTGATCTCCTCGATCATGGCGAACCCGTCCATGTCCGGCAGGCCCAGATCCATCACCATGCAGTCGATATGCTTGGACCGCATGATGGCCAAAGCCTCGGCGCCGGTGCCCACGGCGTCGACCTCCACGTCCGGATCGGCGACGAGCTCCAGGATGGCCGTCCGCTGATCGGCGTTGTCCTCGACCACCAAGAGATTACGCACTCCCTTGGCGATGAATTCCTTCATATCCGCGAAGGCCCCGTCCAGCGTCTCCTTGGTGGCCGGCTTATTGAGGAAGGACAAGGCGCCGGCCCGCAGGCCGCGATCGCGCTCCTCGTCGATGGAGATGATATGTACCGGGATATGCCGGGTAGCCGAATCCTCCTTGAGACGCGCCAGCACGCTCCAGCCGTCCATATCGGGCAGGTGCAGATCCAAGGTGATGGCGTCCGGTTGGTATTCGCGGGCGAGGGACATCACCGAATTGCCCCAGGGAACCACGATACCCTTGAAACCCTTCTCGCGCGCCACGCCCAGCAGCAGGTAAGAGAAGTTGGCGTCATCCTCCACGATCATCACCACCTGGTCGCCGGTTTTGATGGACTCGCGATCATCGGTGACCGGCTGGGGCTTCGGCACCGGCCGGACTTCGCTGAAGGCCTGCCAATCTTCGCGCTGGGCCATTTCGGCCGGCGCGGATTCGCGGGACGTTTCTCTGCGGGCTTCGGCGGGCGACGGCAACAGCGGCTGCCCTTCGTCGGTTTTCTTTCCCATGGGATGCGGTTTGTAATCGAGCGGAAGGTAGAGCGTGAAGGTGGAACCTTCTCCCAGGGCCGACCTGAGCTTGATTTCGCCGCCCAGGAGCCGGGCGATTTCGCGCGAGATGGAGAGTCCCAAGCCCGTTCCGCCATACTTGCGGCTGGTGGTGCCATCGGCCTGCTGGAAGGCTTCGAAGATGAGCTGCTGCTTGTCGGGATGGATCCCGATCCCCGTATCGGTGACCGAGAAGGCCACCACGTTGCGGGCCCGGTTGAGCATCATCTGATCCGGGCTCCAGCCGGCGCGGGCCACGTTTATCTTGAGGTCCACGTGCCCGCGCTCGGTGAACTTGAAGGCGTTGGAGAGAAGGTTCTTGATCACCTGCTGCAAGCGCTTCACGTCGGTGTTCATGTAACTGGGCAGATCCTCGTCCACGGCTACGTGGAAATCGAGGTTCTTGTTGTCGGCCATGTGGCGGAAGGTGCGTTCCACGTACTGGCGCATTTCGGTAAAGGATAGATCGGAAGGATCCACCGTAACCGTGCCCGACTCGATCTTGGAAAGGTCGAGAATGTCGTTGATAAGCGTGAGCAGATCCGATCCCGCCGAATAGATGGTCTGGGCGAACTGTATCTGCTTGACGTGGAGATTACCCTCCACGTTATCGGCCAATTGCTGCGCGAGAATGAGCAACGAGTTGAGGGGCGTCCGCAACTCATGGGACATGTTGGCCAGGAACTCGGACTTATACTTGGAGGTGAGGGCCAACTGGGAGGCTTTTTCCTCCAGCGCCTGCTTGGCCTGTTCCACCTCGCGGTTCTTGCGTTCCACCTCGGCGTTCTGTTCCACCAGCAGCTTGGCTTTCTCTTCCAGCTCCTCATTGGTCTGCTGGAGCTCTTCCTGTTGCGATTGCAGTTCCTGGGCCAGCGACTGGGATTGCTTCAGCAAATCCTCGGTACGCATGTTGGCCTCGATGGTGTTGAGCACGATGCCGATGGATTCCGTCAGCTGCTCCAGGAAGGTCTGATGGGTGGCGTTGAAGCGTTCGAAGGAAGCCAGCTCGATGACCGCCTTCACCTGGCCCTCGAAAATCACGGGCAGCACGATGATGGAAAGGGGCGGGGCCTCCCCCAGCCCGCTGTTGATCATGATATAGTCCGACGGCACGTTGGTCAGCAAGATGCGCTCTTTCTCCAGCGCGCATTGCCCCACCAGGCCCTCGCCCATCTTGAACTGGGTCGCCACCAAGCGCCGTTCCTTGTATGCGTAGGAGGCCATCAGTTTCAGGACGGATTCGTCCTCCTGCTGCTGCACCAGGTAGAACACGCCGTGCTGGGCCGCCACCACCGGCGCCAATTCCGCCAGGATGCGCTTGGTCACCGTAAGCAGATCCTTCTGGCCCTGCAACATCTGGGTGAACTTCGCGAGATTGGTTTTGAGCCAGTCCTGCTCCGCGTTCTTCAAAGTCGTCTCGCGCAAGTTCACGATCATCTGGTTGATGGTGTCCTTCAGCGCCTCCACCTCGCCCTGCGCGTCCACCTGGATGGAACGGGTCAAATCGCCCTTGGTTACGGCCGTCGCCACCTCGGCGATCGCGCGCACCTGGGTCGTTAGATTGGCGGCCAACTGATTCACGTTATCCGTCAGGCCCTTCCAGGTACCAGCCGCGCCGGGCACCAGGGCCTGCCCGCCTAGCTTGCCTTCCACGCCTACTTCGCGGGCCACCGTGGTCACCTGATCCGCGAAGGTCGCCAGGGTGTCGATCATCCCGTTGATGGTATCGGCCAGGGCGGCGATTTCGCCCTTGGCCTCGAAGGCCAGCTTCTGTTTCAGATCGCCATTGGCCACGGAGGTCACCACCTTGGCGATGCCACGTACCTGGTTGGTCAGGTTACCTGCCATGAAGTTCACGTTATCCGTCAAATCCTTCCAGGTGCCGCCCACGCCGCGCACCTGGGCCTGGCCGCCCAGCTTGCCTTCCGTACCCACCTCGCGCGCCACGCGCGACACTTCCGATGCGAACGACGAGAGCTGATCCACCATGGTATTAATAGTGTTCTTCAACTCCAGGATTTCGCCCTTCACGTCCACGGTGATCTTTTTCGACAAATCGCCGTTGGCCACCGCGGTCGTCACCTGGGCGATGTTACGCACCTGGCCCGTCAGGTTCGAGGCCATGAAGTTCACGTTATCCGTCAAATCCTTCCACACGCCCGCCACGCCCTGCACGTAGGCCTGGCCGCCCAACTTGCCTTCCGTGCCTACTTCGCGCGCCACGCGCGTCACTTCCGAGGCGAAGGCGCGCAACTGATCCACCATGGTATTGATGGTGTCTTTCAATTGCAGGAACTCGCCGCGCACGTCCACGGTGATCTTCTTGGACAAATCGCCGTTGGCCACCGAGATGGTCACCTCGGCGATGTTACGCACCTGGCCCGTCAGGTTCGAGGCCATCGAATTCACGTTATCCGTCAAATCCTTCCAGGTCCCGGATACGCCCTTCACCTGGGCCTGGCCGCCCAGCTTGCCGTCCGAACCCACTTCGCGGGCCACGCGCGACACTTCCGATGCGAAGGAATTCAGCTGATCCACCATGGTATTGATGGTGTTCTTCAGCTCCAGGATTTCGCCTTTTACGTCCACGGTGATTTTTTTCGACAAGTCGCCATTGGCCACCGCGGTGGTCACCTGAGCGATGTTGCGCACCTGGCCCGTCAGGTTGGAGGCCATGAAGTTCACCGAATCGGTCAAATCCTTCCAGGTGCCGCCCACGTCGCGCACTTCGGCTTGGCCGCCCAGCTTGCCTTCCGTACCCACCTCGCGCGCCACGCGCGTCACTTCCGAAGCGAAGGAATTCAGCTGATCCACCATGGTATTGATGGTGCGCTTCAGTTCCAGGATCTCGCCCTTCACGTCCACGGTGATCTTCTTGGACAAATCCCCGTTGGCCACCGCCGTGGTCACTTCAGCGATGTTACGCACCTGCGAGGTCAGGTTGGAGGCCATGAAGTTCACCGAATCGGTCAGATCCTTCCAGGTGCCGCCCACGCCCTTCACTTCGGCCTGGCCGCCCAGACGGCCTTCCGAGCCCACTTCGCGGGCCACGCGCGTTACTTCCGACGCGAACGAGTTCAGCTGATCCACCATGATGTTAATGGTGTTTTTCAGCTCCAGGATCTCGCCCTTGGCTTCGGCCGTGATCTTCTTCGACAAGTTCCCGTTCGCGATGGCGGTCGCCACCTCGGCGATGTTACGCACCTGGCCCGTCAAGTTACCCGCCATGAAGTTCACCGAATCGGTCAAATCCTTCCAGGTGCCGGCGACGCCGCGCACCTCGGCCTGGCCGCCGAGTTTGCCTTCCGTACCCACTTCGCGCGCCACGCGCGTCACTTCCGACGCGAACGAGTTCAGCTGATCCACCATGATGTTGATGGTGTTCTTCAGCTCCAGGATCTCGCCCTTCACGTCCACGGTGATCTTCTTCGACAAATCGCCGTTGGCCACGGCAGTCGTAACCTGGGCGATGTTACGCACCTGGCCCGTCAGGTTGGCAGCCATCGAGTTCACGTTATCGGTCAAATCCTTCCAGGTGCCGCCCACGCCGCGCACCTCGGCCTGGCCGCCCAGCTTGCCTTCCGTACCCACCTCGCGCGCCACGCGCGACACTTCCGAGGCGAACGACGAGAGCTGGTCCACCATGGTATTGATGGTTTCCTTCAGCTCCAGGATTTCGCCTTTGGCTTCGGCCGTGATCTTCTTCGACAAATCCCCGTTGGCCACCGCCGTCGTCACCTGGGCGATGTTACGCACCTGCCCGGTCAGGTTACCCGCCATTGAATTCACGTTATCGGTCAAGTCCTTCCAGGTGCCGCCCACTCCCTTCACCTCAGCCTGGCCTCCAAGCTTGCCTTCCGAGCCCACCTCGCGCGCCACGCGCGACACTTCCGACGCGAACGACGAGAGCTGATCCACCATGGTATTGATGGTGTTCTTCAGCTCCAGGATTTCGCCCTTCACGTCCACGGTGATCTTACGCGACAAATCGCCTTTGGCTACGGCCGTGGTCACGTCCGCGATGTTACGCACCTGCGAGGTCAGGTTGGACGCCATCAGGTTCACGTTATCGGTCAAATCCTTCCAGGTGCCGGCGACGCCTCGCACTTCGGCCTGCACGCCCAGTTTACCTTCCGAGCCTACTTCGCGCGCCACGCGCGACACTTCCGACGCGAACGAGTTCAGCTGATCCACCATGATGTTGATGGTTTCCTTCAGCTCCAGGATTTCGCCCTTGGCTTCGGCCGTGATCTTTTTCGACAAATCGCCGTTGGCCACCGCCGTAGTCACCTGGGCGATGTTACGCACCTGCCCGGTCAGGTTACCCGCCATGAAGTTCACGTTATCCGTCAAATCCTTCCAAGTGCCCGAGACGCCCTTCACCAAGGCCTGGCCGCCCAGCTTGCCTTCCGATCCCACCTCGCGCGCCACGCGGGTCACTTCCGACGCGAAAGAGTTCAGCTGATCCACCATGGTATTCACGGTGTTCTTCAGCTCCAGGATTTCGCCCTTGGCTTCGGCCGTGATCTTCTTCGACAAATCGCCGCTGGCGATGGCGGTGGCCACCTCGGCGATGTTACGCACCTGGCCCGTCAGGTTGGAAGCCATCAGGTTCACGTTATCCGTCAAATCCTTCCACGTGCCCGATACGCCTTTCACCTCGGCCTGGCCGCCTAGCTTGCCTTCCGAGCCCACTTCGCGCGCCACGCGCGTCGCTTCCGAGGCGAAGGAGGAAAGCCGGCTCACCATGGTGTTCACCGTCTTGGCCGAACGCAGGAATTCCCCTTTGAGCGGACGCCCTTCGGCCTCTTGGGCGACCGATTGCGAAAGGTCGCCGTTGGAAACGGCGCCAATGACGCGGGACATTTCCGTGGTCGGCCAAACCAGATCGTCGATGAGTCCGTTGATGGAATCCTGCGCGTCCGACCAGGCGCCTTCCACCGGCCCCAGGGTGATGCGCTGGGCGATGCGGCCTTCCTTGCCGACCACCCGGTTCACCTTGTCCAGTTCGCGCACCAAGCGTCGGTTCAGCTCCAAGACGTCATTGAATACTCCCGCGATGCGGCCGTCGATGCCGGAGAATTCCTCGTCCAGTTTGGCGTTGAAATCGCCGGAGCGGAAGGCTTCCAAAGCCAAGAGCAGTTTCTTCTTGTCCAATCCCGCATGCCCATTACTCCCCATTGCCGCATTCCCGGATCCGTTGGCCGTAGCTCCTCCATTGGCTGCCGCCAGTTTAGCGGCGGCGGATTTGCCCGCGGCCGATGATTTAGCGGCTGAGGAAGTTTGCTTGGGGGCGGAAGCGATCTTAGTCGGCATGGCATCTCCTGAATGGCTTCGGAAGCCACTACCTGGGCCTAGCTAATTTTCAGGATCGGACAGCACAAGTAAAAATCAAGCAAACCGGCGAAAGCGCGCCCGGCAAGTTGCCGGAGGTTTCACGAATGAAACCACGTAAGATTTTATGATTAAATACTTTAGGCGCTGCCATTCGAGCGGCACGCTAAGGGAATTGCGGACCGAATACGAAGACGGATCGCCGATGCTATAGGAAGGTGACCCTATTAATCGGAATTTCCGGATGGCACTACCGCAATTAGGTCGGGAACTTTTACGCTCTCAAGACCCCTATCCCACTTCTCCCCGGGGTTACTTCTCGAAAAACACGTGCACTCCGTCCCACTGCTCAATCAACTGCCAGGCGCCCTGCTTGTCCTCGTTCCAGGCATCGCAATGCGCCACGTAGTATTCCAGGATGCGATCCATGCGTTCGCGATCGTCCAGCCGATGGGGCGGGACCTCGGTGAGCAGGGCGCGGAACATGCGCCCGGCGTCGCTGAAGGACTTGCGGAAGTATAGGGTGAGCGCCTTCTCGAGCTTGTCGCGGGTACGCTCCTTGTAGTCCCGCACCTCCGCGGGTTGATGGCCATAGACCTCGTAGATCTTCAGGCGGCGGCTCGATCCCTTGACCTGAACCAGATCGATCCAGCGATATGGCCCGCCATGCGGCCCCAGGTCCCGGATGATGTCCTCCGTGACCACCACCTCCAGGTTGTACATCTTGGTCTTGGACTCCAGCCGCGCGGCGATGTTCACGGCCTCGCCGATGACGGTGCGATCGAGCTTCTCGAATGAGCCGAAGTTGCCGAGCATCACCTCGCCCTTGGCGATGCCGATGCCGTTTCTGATCTTGGGTTTCCCGGCGGCGTACATCTCCCGATTGAACTCCTGTAAGCGCAGACGCATGTCCACGCCCGCCGCGACCGCAGCCCGGCCATCGGGAAAAAGGCCCAGAACACGTTCGAGCCGACCCAGTAAGCATCATTGCGATTGACCAGGAAGAGGACGGTCTGGGACAGAGGTAGCATGAAGAAGAGAAGTATTTCCCAATAAGCGGAACGTAGCATGCGCCAGCGAGGCCGGACCGGCCACAGGGACAGTGCAAGGCAAAACAATGCGCATGCGATGCGCATGGGATTGCAATCGCGGTAGCCGAGGGCCTTTTCGTAAAAATGGAAGGCGGGAAACGCGACGACGCCAATGAGGCCTATGATGCGCGAAAAACTTTCTGTCAGCGCATAGTCCAGATTGAACAAGACGGAGAGGATCGAAAGCCGCACGACCTTGCGGAATGGCGACATTCTAAAATTCATTTATGTAACTTCCCGCGCGATTCGCGCGTGCCGGAATATTTTACAGCATGGAACGGTATGATAACCGTCGCGAACAATTCGATCGCGCTCACTTTGTGCGTGACGATGTTCCCGGATGAAACCGAAGCTTTATCATTCCTTAACTTGCGCTGGAGCAAGAACCATCAAATTTCACCAAGCCCCGAAAATCATGATTAAAAACCATACGCTTCGCTTGGCTGTAAGAGTAACTTTACCCACAGCCGTCTTAAGAATTGGGAAATACCGTGGAATCCGATCGCGTCCTCGCCATTTTGCGAGATGTCTTTGCCCGCCTGTCCCGCGAGAACCCCTCTTTCTCGCCTGCGCCGAACCTAATCGACTATAGCACCACGCTCGACGCGCTGCACGTGACCAATGCCAATATCGGCGATGTGGCCCGCGAGCTCCGCTCCCGTTTCGGAGGCATCGCGCTTAACGTTGAGCTGATGTACAAGATGCAGAATGCTTTCGGGGGCACTTCGTCGCAGAGCCACTATAACACCATCGGAGACATGGTGCGGCATATCCAGTCGGGGTTGCATCATGGCGTGGCCAATCCCGTGGTGGTTTACGTGGATGACGAAGAGGAGAACCTGTTCATCTTCCGCCGGCGCTTCTCCAAGCGCCTGAACCTGCGCACGTTTTCCAATCCGAACGAAGCTCTCGCTTTCATCCGGGACAATCCGGACGTGGTGCTGGTCCTGACCGATGAATCCATGCCCGGCCTCTCAGGCAGTCAATTATGCGACGAAGCTCACAAAACCAAGCCTTTCCTGAAATTCATGCTGATCACGGGCAACCCGGGCGGGGATGAGCACTTGATGGAAAAGTCGTTGCGCCACGGGCGCTTTTACGATTTCCTCAGTAAGCCGCTGGATTTCGAGAAGAAGGGCGAGGAGTACCTTGGTACCATACAAAGGGTGATTTCGGGGGAAACCGTATAACGGACACTACCGAGGAGGCGTCACTTTTCCGTGAAAACATGCACGCCATCCCAACGCTGGATCTCTTCCCATGTTCCGTTGGGATTATTTATCCAAGCATCGCAATGCGCGATATAATACAGCAGGATGCTGTCCATCATCTCATTGGGCATCAGGCGATGCGGTGGCACCTTTTCGAGCATGGCCCGGAAAAGGCGGGAAGCGTCCTTGAATCCCTTCTGGAAATAGATGGTAAGGGCTTTTTCGAAGAGTTCACGGGTTTCGTCCTTGAACTGCCGTACTTCTTCGGGCTGGTGCCCGTATACCTCAAAAAGCTTATTATGCCGGGTACTTCCTTTCACCTGGACGTTATCGATCCAGCGGTAATGCGGGGTGCCGCTTTTCAGATCCTTGATGACGTCTTCGGTCACCACGACCTCGAGGTTGTACATCTTGGTCTTGGATTCCAGCCGGGATGCGATATTGACAGCCTCCCCGATCACGGTGCGATCCAGCTTCTCATAGGATCCGAAGTTTCCCATCATCACCTCGCCCTTAGCGATACCGATGCCGTTGCGGATGATGGGCGAGCCGGTCGAGAACATGTCCCGGTTGAACTTTTGAAGCTCGAGCCGCATCGCGATGGCCGCATTTACCGCGGTAGCGCCGTCCGGGAAAACGCTCATTACGCAATCGCCCATGATCTTGTCCACCTCCCCGCCGGCGGCAACGATGGGGCGGGTCATCATGGAAAAGTACTGGTTCAGGAAAATCTGGCGTTCATAAGGATTCAGGGTTTCCGTAAGCTTGGTGAAATCCCGGATGTCGCAGAACATGATGGCCAGGTCGCGCAGCACCGGCTCGAAACTGGATGGGTCTTTTCCCAAACGGATCTCTTCGACCAGGGAAGGCCGGATGTACAACCGGATCAGTTCCTCGCGCTTACGCAATTCTTCGTTCTGCAATTCCAACGACTTCGCCTTTTCCTCGGCGACGCGCGCGTTCACGCTTTTACGGTAGAACAGATCCAGGGAGGTTTTAATCGCCGCGCCTACGATCGCAGTCATGAAAGCGATGGCCTGGGCGTCCAGGCTTCCGGTAAGCTGCGAAAGCGGTGGCCGGAACTGGAGAACGTAGACTCCCGTTCCGATTGCCATTCCCGCCAGGAAATTCAGCGGCATGAAGACGGTTTTCGAGAAAAGCCCCAGAATCAGTCCACTAAAGATCAAAGAAGAGTACCAGTACTGGTTCTGGCCGTTCCTGAGGAAGAAGTAGGTTGAATGAAGCGGCTGGCAGAGTAGGATGAGCAGTTCGAGATATATGATCTCGATTCTCTTCGGAAGCCTGTCCTTGGAGTGGAAAATGAGGGGTATGAACAGAGCCGCAATGAGAAAACGGAAGATTCCGGAGGTCCAATACCCCATGGACTTCTCGGCGAAATGGAACACGGGGAACGAAACGGCCCCGATCCACCCCAAGGTGGGGACCATTTTTTGAGTAAGCGAATAGTCCAGCCCCGAAATGAGGCCGAACGCTGCCTTAGTGCGCTTGAACATGACCCGGTCCATTTTATAGGCAGGAACCCGGGAATGCCAACCCCGACTTGAGGAATTTGAAATGGAGACAGCCATCGCCCTTCCAACGATCCCTCCGGACCCGCCTCCTGCCAACCTCGGCATCGGGACCTTTATCCGCTATGTCCATGAGAAAGGCATCACGGACCTCGACCAGGTTGCGGCTTTACTGGAACAGGTCGTAGAGCGCTATAAAGCGGCGGGCACGTTCGCTTGGGAGCGTTACACGGAGTCGGGAAGCGATTCGCAAGCCGTCGTCATCACCGAGCATTCCGGCACCCGGACCGACTGCAGCCTCTGGTGCCTGAACCATTACTTGGGGCTGAATCGCCACCCTGGCGTAATCGCGAAAGTGTCGGAACGCCTGGCGAAATTCGGAACCGGATGCGGTACCTCGGCCGTAAGCGGAGGGATGTCCTCCCTGCACAAGGAAATCGAACGTCGCATCGCGGGAATGCTGGGCAAGGAGAAGGCGGTCCTGTATCCCACGGGTTATACGGCTAACCTGGGCGCTTTGTCCGCGATTCCGGGCAAGAATGCCATCGTGCTTTTTGATCACGAAGCGCATGCGAGCATCATCGATGGCTGCCGTCTTTCGGGTAAGCCCTGGATGGCCTTCCGCCACAACGACGTCGGGAATCTGGAGGCGAAGCTAAAACGCGCCCAATCGCGCCACGACAACATCGTGGTCGTGGTGGAATCGGCCTATTCGATGAGCGGGGATTTGTGTCCGATCCGGGAGATCGTGAAGCTTAAGGCGAAGTACAAGTTCTACCTTTACGTCGATGAGGCGCACAGTTTCGGGATATACGGCCCCGAAGGCAAGGGATATTGCGTCGAACAGGGCGTAGCCGATGAAGTGGATTTCATCATGTCCACCTTGTCCAAGGCGACGGCCTCGATAGGCGGCTTCGTCGCTGCCAGGGAGGACTTGTGCCATTGGATCATGGCGAATTCGAATTCCTATTTGTTCCAGGCTTGCCTCACCCCTCCGGACGCGGCCGCCGTGCTGGCCTGCCTGGACGAGATTCGCGATGAACCCGGGCACATCGAATCGCTTCACGCCAAAAACGCCTACTTCCGCGGCAAGCTTACCGGTCTCGGATTCGATCTCGGGACTAGCAAGTCGCCGATCGTGCCGATTTATGTCCCGGAAGTACCCAAGCTCCTGGCCATGAGCAAGGAACTCTACGAGCGGGGGATCTTTTCGGTTTCGGTGGTTTACCCGGCCGTGAAGCAAAACGAGGGTCGCCTGCGCTTTATCGTGAACGCGTCCCATACGACTAAGCAGATCGACAAGACGGTGGAAGTGCTTGCCGAACTCGGCGCGAAATACGGAATCATCTGAGCGGAGCGGCGATGGATAACAAATCGGTTTACCGGATATTGCGCGACACCGTTACCGCTTTATCCAAGACGGACCCCGGCTTCCGGCCTCTTCCTGAAGACTACGATCCCTCGGCGGCTTTGACCGATCTGGGTCTGGATATGCTCACCCTGCCGGAGATTCATGACGAGTTGAAGAACCGGCTGGATGGAAAGGATCCCCGTATCCAGGACCTGACGTCGCAGGAGATCAACACCTTCTCCCTTGGCGACCTGATTTCCAGGGTCCAGGAAAGCATACGTCCTTCCTTCCGGCAGTCATTGATCGTTTATGTGGACGATGAGGAAGACAATTTGTTCGTCTTCAACCGGAAGTTCGGTAAGACATTGCGCCTCAAGCTCTTCACGGACCCGCTGGAAGCGCTGGAATTCATTCGGAACGACTCCGAAGTGGCGCTTGTGATCACGGACGAGGTGATGCCTAATTTGAATGGGAATGCCCTGTGTACCGAAGTCCACAAGGCCAAGCCTTTTCTGAAGTTCATCCTGATTACCGGCAATCCCAACAGCGATCAGGAGCTGATGTACAACTCCCTGCGGCATGGGCGATTCTACGAGTTTATCAACAAGCCGCTCGATCTGGAGCGAAAGGGAGCGGAATACCTGGCGCTCATCCAAGGGCTGCTTCCGGAGGCCGGAAAATGAACCCGATCCTTCCCACCGATGCCGCCGGGCCTTCCGCGAGTCCGGTCTCGGCCCCTCCGCAAGGGCAGATAGCCGCTCTCTTTTCCCCGGAATCCAAACGCCGCACCAATCTCGCCGGGGTCCTCTATCCCGTAGCCGATCTCGCCTTGTACTACCTATGCATATTCGCCATCGCGCATTCGCGCGCGCTTTGGTTCCAAATCCTGATCTCGGGAGCGATCCTACCTATCCTCCTGAGCCGCTTGTTCGTGCTCGGCCACGATCTCACCCATAAGATCCTGGCCGAGAGCAAGACCATCAACGTGTTCTTCGGTCGATGGGTCTTCATCCCTACCTTGCATACCTTCAGCTTGTGGGAGCTGTACCATAATGTCTACCATCATGGGTTCTCCAACATCCGCAAGAAGGATTACGCCTGGGCGCCCTGGTCGCCCGAAGAATACCGCCAGGCGCCTTGGATCAAGAAGGCCTTGTATCGCCTGGAACGGACGGTCCTGGGACACGGCGTTTGGACCATTGCCGAACATATCGTCCCGCGCATGCTCTTCCCCAATGCCAAATACATCGATAAACCGCGCGGCATCTATACCCTCGACTCCCTTCTCGTCCTGGCGGCCAATGCCGGGTTGACTGCGGGAGCCTTAGCCCTCAATCGCTGGTTCGCATACCGGAACGGCATCCCTCCCATGCCCTCCTGGGAGTTGGTGGCATTGGTGCTGGTGCTACCCTGGCTCGTTTTCTCATGGCTCTTCGGTTGGATGATCTTCATCCAACACACCGGGCCCGAAGTCCCTTGGTATGATGCCAAGACCCCGCTCAATTACCTCGATCACCAGAAATCCGTAACGCCGGATTGGCATTTCCCCTTTTGGTTCGGTTGGCTGTTCCACTTCATCCACGTGCATACCGCGCACCACGTGAACGCGAAAATCCCCGCCTATAACCTGAACCGCGCCCAAGCCGAGTTGCGCGGGAAATCCCCTGAGCGCATGGCCTCGAGGAAATGGACGGTATGGGTCTACTTCGATTCGGTCCGGCGCTGCAAGACCTATGACTTCGAAAATAAACGGTGGTGCGACTTCCGGGGAAATCCCACGGGACCCAAACTCGACTTCAGCTAATTAACAGACAATCAAAGAGCCCCGCCAGGAGGAGGCGAGGCGCTCGGGAGGGCCGCGTAGAACGGCCTCTAGGTTCAGACCTAGGCCGGGAACCCATATCGGATCCGGAACCGCCGGATTCCTTCCTCCAAGGGCATGGGCTTCCAGGCCAGGGCGGATGCGGCTTTACTCGCGTCCGCTCCATGCCCCGCCGAAAGATAACGCAATTGATCCCGTGAAATCAAAGGCGGTTTGCCAGTGAGCCGGCTCAGCGCTTCCATCATATTGCTGTTGAGAATGGCGAGAGAGAAAGGAATCGTAATCGGGCGATAGGCCCGGGGATATTGGCGCTGCAGTTCGGCCGCCATACCCGCGAGGTTCGTCTCGACGTCGGAGAGGATGAATGCCTCGCCCCAGGCGGCCCCATCAAGGGCCGCCTTCGCTCCGGCGGCCAATGAGTCAACGTGGATCAAGGGAAAGCGTCCGGGGACGACGGCGGGGGATTTCCAGATCATCCGACGAGCAAGGCTAAGCAGATAGCTTGTGAACCCGTTCGCCGTATCCAGGCCCCCGAACACAGCCGCGGGGTGGAGGGTGACGACCCTGAGGCCAAGGCGCTTCTCGGCCTCTTTAACGGCATCGTACGCTTTACGCATGGCCGCGAAAGAAGGGGGAAGCGCAGCATCGGTGAGCCCATTGGCCTCGCGGACGATACCCTCTTGGGGACGGAAGATCTCGAAGGTTGAGATATAAATCAGGTCGCGGACGGTGGACCGCTCGAGAGCGCGCAAGAAGGTATTCAGCAAGCCGACGTTGTTCCGTTCGAACCAGGCCGGGTCCGATGCCCACTGGTTCGGCGAACCTAAAGCGTAAACCGCCGTCCGGCAGCCTTGCAGCGCGGCGGCAAATGCCGCTTCATCGAGAACAGGACGGATTTCGGTCGCTATACCCGAGGGAAAGGGCTCGGGCGGACGGTTCCGTGCCAGGATGCGCACGGGCCCATAGGCGGAGAAGGCCGTGGCGAGAGCATGGCCGATTTGCCCGGTCGCGCCGAGCACCAAGGTGGTTCCGCTTTGCCCGCCCAGCATGGATGTCGTCATCCTTCCTCCGCTCCCTGAAATTCGACCACTCCGGTAATCTGCAGGCGGAATCGGCCTCGGCCGGTCTTTTCAATCCGGACGCCTCCCTGCTCGGTATCCAGCTTCTCGGCAAGACGCGCGAAACGCACCTCGAAATTCGCGTTCTTCTGGCCCAGGTTGATTTCGAAGCGCCGCTTAAAATCACGGTACTCGAATTCCCGCTTGCCTTCCGAAAGATAGGCATCCAGCAACCCTTTCATGATCTTCGCGGGGATGCCTTTCGTGAAATACCTGTCGTTGAGGGTCAGGCTCTCGTCCGAGCCATGGTATCGGTAAATCGCGGGCGGGTTGAGCGAGGCCATGAGGGCCGCATGTTTGCCCTCCAGTTCATCTTCCTTCGTTTCTTCTTCGCGGGTCAGATCGTCCACCATGCTGAGGAGCGGGGACTTCGCGATGTACTTCAATTTGCGATGCGCAGTCGTGTGGAGGTAGAACGGCGCGCCGTAAACGCATCCCGCGTGCAGAACCGTTCGGCCCCGGACAGGGCACACGTAATCGCGTTCGATTTCAACGACCGGGATATCCGGTGGATCGAACCGATCCAGATCAAGGCCCAATCGGCGCCAGAAGCCCCCGAATAAGATCCTGTGGCCGTAATCTCGCCCGCCGATTTCGAGCCTTTCGCCTTTCCAGACGGGGACGTCCTCCGGACGCCAAACGATCCGCTCCGGGGGGCGAGTATCCGCCAACATCCCGCTCTTTTCCAGGGGAGGCATTCCAAGCAAGCACGGAATGGACATGAGCATTGGCACGGCGAAAGGTTCCATATCCCAATCGAGGTATTCCCGATGCGTTCGGTCCAGGATCAGCATGATCACCGAATGGATCCATCCGTTCTCTTCCCGTTTCTGGATCCGTCGATGAAAGGAGCCGGGGACCCACTTTTCGTTATGGAGGGTCATGAGCGCGAAGGCCACGTCCCGTGAATCGAGGGAAGAGAAGAGCGACTCCAGCTTAGGGTAGAACCATGAAAGCAGAACCTTGCCCGGCATGATGGAGGAGTTGTTATTCAGCCACAGGACCTTTTTCATGATGCCCGCGACCGTTTTGCCCTCCCCCACCAGGAACCGCTCCAAGACGTTGTCCGTAGCGACGTCCCACCAGATGGGAATCTGTCCTTTGGGTTCCCAGAGCAGATTGATCAACTCGGATTCCCGCAGTACCTTACCATCGATTTCCAGGGCCACGAGCGAGAAATATTCCCTGATCTTTTCCGGAGGAAACTCGGAAAGGAACGCCCGGTAAAGCGCGCGTTTGAAGTCATGCCGGATAAGGGTTCGATTGCTATTGCCGAGTATACCCATGATGGATCAAGGCTCCATATAAAGGGGGAGGTCTACTTTAGCGAAAATTCCCAGGAGCCGCGTAAGAGCCATGTCCTGGCCTCAACTCGATTCGTCCCGTAACCTGCAAACGGAACCGGCCCCGCCCGGCCTTTTCGATGGCTACGCAACCGGATTCCTTCGACAATTTCTCGGCCAGACGCGCGAGGCGGATCTCGAAGTTGGCGTTCTTCTGGCCAAGGGTTATATCGAAGCAGCGCTTCAGCTCCCTGAACTCGAACTCAACGCGCCCGTCCGCCAAGTAAGCCTCCAGAACATGCTTCAATATGCGGGCGGGGATACCTTTTATAAAAGGCTTCCCCTGCAAATCAAAGGATTCATCCTCTTCGTGCCAAGTGAACCGGGCCGATTCGCGCAGGCGCTCCAACACCTCTAAGTGGCGCCTTTTCAACTCCGGCCCTAAGAGGTCTTCTTCAGCCTCGGCATCCGCGATCAAATGCCGCAGGAATTTCCGTTCCGATGCTTCCATAGCCCGATGCTTGACCACGCTTATGTATCCCGGGGCCCCGTAAACGCACCCTTCGTAGATAACGACCCGGTTCCGGATCGGGCAGCGGATATCCCGGTCGGCGAGGTAAACCGGGAAATCCGGAATCGACCACTTTTCGATCGGCAAGTCCAGCTCGGAAGCGAAAGCGTGAAAGCCGGTTCGCTGCGCGACGGCTTTTCCGTCGAGCATTAATGCGTCCCCGCTGCGGTGCGCGTTGCCGGTCCAAATCAACTCTTCCAAATCCCGGCAATCGCTTCTGTATGCCAACTCCTCGAATTCCGGCAAATCGAGGATCCGAGGCGCGGCCTTGATCTGCTCGCCCGCGATGAGATCGAAATTGAACTTTCGGATGGTCATAAAACTCTTGTCGGTGGAATAGAAAAGATAAGAGTAAAGCCAATCCCCGCAGACATCCTTCCTGAACCGGCGATGAAGATGGCCGGGAAGATAAGACTCCGTGAACACCGCAATCAGCTTGAAAACCATTTCCCTTGGGTCGTAGTTCCTGAAAATCTCCATGACCGGATAGAACCACGACAACACCGTTTTTCCGGGCATGTAGGTGGCCCGGTTGTTCCGGAACAAGAGTTTCCGCATGAATGCCAACGGGTCCCGCCCGTGATCGATCAGAAACCTCTCCAGCGCATCAACGCCGGCGTAGTTCCAATCCATGCTGATATCGGCTTTCGCGGACCAAAGGTGTTCCAGCAATGCCGCGCCCTGGTACCGGCGACCCCGCATCTCCATCGGCCTTTCCGAAAAGAATTCATGGGCCAATGCCGGTGATTCGTCCAGGAAGGTGATGTAAGCGGCCTTCCAGAAATCATGCCGGGATATATCGTCGGGATTCGTGTTCCTGTCCTGGTTCATGACTTCAACTCCACCGGGCAGTTGGCGATGAACGCGAACCGTCCCCGGTCCAGCTTATGAATGCGTACCTCCGGGCAACGCTCCGACAATACGGAAATCAAGCGGTAGAAGCGGACCTCGAAATTGGAATTCTTCTGCCCGAGGGAGATTTGCTCTGCCCTCTTGAACTCCCGGTATTCGAATTCGGTGCGGCCGTCGCGCACGTAGGCCATCAAGATCAGCTTCAGGATCTTGGCCGGAATACCTTTAATCAAGTGCACCCCGTTCAGGTCCATGCTTTCATCGGCTTCCTGAAAGGCGAAGACCGCGCGCTTCCGCAAGGACGCCACCAGCCTGGCATGGCGTTCGCCCACCTCAGAGCTGAACAACGCTCCCTCGATCAGGGCGTCGTGCAGCATGGGCTCCAGGAATTTTTTCTCCTTACGCCCGATTTTTCGATGGCGGATCATGCTGATAAATCCGGGAGAGTTGTAAGCGCATCCCTTATGGATGACCACGCGGCGGCGGCGCGGGCATTCTATATCCTCGGTCGCGATCAGGATTTCCGAATCCGGAAGCCCGTATTTGGCGGTCTCGAGCCCTTGTTCGCGGGCGAATGCATGGAACCGCGAGGGTAACGCGATCAGGCGGCCTTCAAAGAGGAGGCCTTCGGTTGTCCTCGCGAATCCGTCCCGGCCCAAAACCTCTTCAGGGTTCCGGGCATCGGCGATGTACGAGATCTCCTCGAACTCCGGGAGATTCAGCATGCGGGGAAAGCTCTTGATCTGTTCTCCGGCTATGTAATCGAAATTGAAGTGAGGATAACCGGGAATGGGCTCCCGGGAGTAATACATCAGATATGAATGGGTCCAATCCCCGACCACGGCTTTCTTTATGCGCGGATGGATGTGCCCGGGCAAATAGTTTTCGGTATAAATAGCGATCATCTGGAAGATCATCTCCCGCGGATCGTACACGTTGAACAGCGTGTCCATGATGGGATAGACCCAAGACATGACGATCTTGCCGGGCATGTAAGTGGACTTGTTGCTGCGGAAAAGCATCTTGCGGATAAAGGCTACCGCATCATGGCCCTTTTGCACTAAGAAATCTTCAAGGGCGTTCACCGCATCGTAGTTCCAGGCCAAGGGGATCTCGCTTTTTTCGCCCCACAGATGTTCGAGCAATTCGGCCTGGGAAAAGCACTTTCCGCGCAAGGTCATGGGCAGGCTCGTGAAGAATTCGGCGATCTGCCCGGGAGGGATCTCAGCCAACATCGTAGCGTAGCTTGCGCGCCAGAAATCGTGGCGCGTAACCGCTTGGGAATGCGAAGTCACCCCGCCTTCTCCGACACGTCCTCGGACACGGTTATCCGGCCTCCGCGTATTCGAGCACGCCGTTCACGATCAACGCGAACTTGCCGCGCCCGGTCTTCTCCACAGCCACCGTGGGGCATTCCGATTTCAGCTTTTCGGCGAGACGAGTGAATCGCACCTCGAAATTCGCGTTCTTCTGGCCCAAGGAAATCTCGAAGCGACGCTTGAAATCCCGGTATTCGAACTCTCGTTTGCCTTCTTTGATATAAGCCTCGATCAGGCCCTTCATGATTTTCGCCGGGATGCCCTTGGTGAAATGCTTGCCGTTAAGGGTCAGGCTTTCATCGGCCACGAAATAGCGAAACTCCGCGCGGCTCGACAAGGTGGCCAGCAGGGCCTGGTGCCTACAAGCCAGGACATCCTCTTCGGTTTCCTCTTCCCGGACCAAATCCCCGATAAGGTTGCTCAGCATGGCTTTGCCTTGGTGCCGAATCTTCCGATGGGAAATGGTGTGGATGAAGAATGGGGCCGCGTAAATGCATCCTGCATGCAGGACTACGCGCTGGCGGATTGGGCAGAAGTAATCGCGGGAGATCTCGATGACTTCGACATCGGGAGGATCGAATTTCGACAAATCGAAACTGGCCTGAGCGCAATAATCCAGGAAGCGTATCCTGCGACCGTACGGCTGCCCATGGATCTCCAGACCTTCCCCGTTCCAGGCGGGTCGATCCTCCGGGCGCCATACGATATGATCGGGAAGGCGGGTATCGGCCAGCATCCCGAATTTCTCGAAAGGCGGCATTCCCAAGGCGCAGGGCAACGCCATAACCTGCGGTCCGCCAATCGCCTCCATATCCCAATCCACATATTCCTTATGGCCGCGGTCCAGGATAAATACCACCACTGAATGAACCCAATCCCCTTCGATCCATTTTTTCACCCGTCGATGGTAAAGTCCGGGAATCCAATTCTCATTGTGCAAGGTCAATAACGCGAAACAGATATCCCGGGAATCGAGGCTATCGGCCAAGGATTCCAGCTTTGGATAGAACCAACTCAGCAGCACTTTCCCGGGCATCACGGTCGCGTTATTATTAAGCCAAAGCACCTTACGCATGATATGGGAGAAGTCCTTGCCCTTGCGGATCGCGAATGTCTCGATTTCGTTATCGGTCGCGATGTCCCAGCAAGTCGGGATCTTGGCTTTGGGCTTCCAAAGCAGTTCGAACAATTCCGGTTCCGATATCTTTCTCCCGCCGATTTCCAACGGAACGATCGCGAAATATTCCCGCACGGTCTCCGGGGGGAACTCGGATAAAAGCGCGCGGTATAAGGCACGCTTGAAATCATGGCGAATGAGGGTGCGGTTGGTGTTCCCCAGGGCTCCCATCGACGATCAACCCTCCGCGTATTCGAGCACGCCGCTCACGATCAACGCGAACTTGCCGCGCCCGGTCTTCTCCACCGCCACCGTGGGGCATTCCGATTTCAGCTTCTCGGCGAGACGAGTGAAGCGCACCTCGAAATTGGCGTTCTTCTGCCCGAGGGAAATCTCGAATTGCCGCTTTAACTCACGATACTCGAACTCGGCCTTCCCCTCCCTTTGATGGGTCTCCAAGAGGTACTTGAGGATCTTGGCGGGAACGTTCTTGGTGAAGTGCTCCCCGTTGAGGGTGATGCTTTCGTCAGTGGCGTGGTAGACGAAACTTGCCTTGCCCGCCGCGTAGGCCAGCATGGCCTGGTGGCGCGATTCCAAGGCGTCCTTCTGCACCAATTCCTCGCGCTCGATGTCTTTGATCAAATGGTCGAACAGACCGCCTTTACGCTCCATCTTCAATTTGCGATGCGAGACCCAGGCCAGGTACAACGGTGCTCCGTAGGCCGCCCCCGCGTACAGAACGATTCGCTTACGGATCGGGCAAACATAATCCCGATCCATCACGACGACCGGGAAATCGGGCGGGGCGTACTTGGATATATCGATTTCGCGGTCGGCGCAGAAGGCATGGAACGAGGCTTGCCGGCCATAGACTTGTCCGCGAATGGTGAAGATTCCTTCTTCCAGCCGCGGATCGGCATCGCTTTCCCATAGCACCGATTCGGGCCTGCGGCTATCGGCGATCATTCCGAAAGCTTCGAACAATGGCAGCCCGACCATGACCGGGGCGTTCAGAACCTGCGGCCCGCCGATGAATTCGTAGTCCCAGTCCAGGATATCCTCAAAGCTCGTATCCGCGATGAAAACCAGGACGGATTTGATCCATTCCCCGTCTTCCCATCGTTTCACTCGGCGATGCACGTGTCCCGGCAGCCAGCTCTCCGTGAAAATCGCGATGATGCTGAAGACCATGTCGCGGGTGTCGATGCTATCGAAAAAGGATTCGAGCTTGGGATAGAACCAGGTCATCAGGACCTTGCCCGGTATGTGCGTGCTCTGGTTGTTGAGCCAAAGCATCTTGGCCATCACCTTGTTGGGTTCGCGACCTTTCTCGAGAAGAAAGCGCTCAAGATGATTATCGGTGCCATAATCCCATCCCGTGGTGATTTTGCCTTTCTCGGACCAGAGTAGCTTGTACAACTCCGGGCCCTTAATGGTCCGGCCATCGATCACCAAAGGCACGGTCTCGAAGTATTCCGTTATTTCCCTGGGTTCGAACTCGGAAAGCAAGGCCCGGTAACAGGCCTTCTTATAATCATGGCGGATAAGGATGTTATCGTATTTCTTCGGCCGGTTCATGATCGGGATCAACCTTCCAGGCTGAGTTCGCAGCGGACGTGCAATTCGAACCGACCGCGCCCCGCCTTGGTGATGGCCAACGACGGGCATTTCTCCTGGAGCCGTTCGATAAGGCGATAAAAGCGCACTTCGAAATTCGAATTCTTCTGCCCAAGCGAGATGTCGAAATCGCGTTTGAATTCCCGATACTCGAAGGAGGTGCGGCCTTCGGAAAGGTAGGCGTGCACCATCGACTTCAGGATCTTGGCAGGCACTCCTTTCACCAGGGTCTCGTCGTTACAGGCGAGGGTCTCATCCTCGGGATGCCAGGTCAGGCGGACCTTCTCCCGCGCCAGGGCCAAGGCAGCCTCATGCCGGCCCTTCACCGCGCGCGCGAGCGGCCCTTCCTCATCCTCGATATCGTCCACGATGTGGCCCAACACCCCTAGATCGCGTTCCACGTGGATTTTATGCCGGATGGTTTGCAGATAAGCCGGGGCATCGTAGGCGCAGCCCGCGCGCAACACCACCCGCTTGCGTTGGGGGCATATGTAATCCTCTTCCATCAGGACGCAACGTTTGCCGGGCACTTTGTAGGCGGAAAGATCCAGATCATGTAGCCGTAGGAACTCTTCGAAGTCGATGCGGCGGCCCACGCGGCGGCCGTCGATGTACGCCACGTCGTTGCTTTCCTCCACGGCGTGCTTCCACACCACCACGTGCAAAGGCCGGGCATCGCTGAGTATGCCCACCTCCTCGAAGGGCGGCATCCCGAAAATGACCGGACTCATCCGGAATTGCTCGCCAGCATGCACCTCGCTGTCGAAGTAGATGATCTGCTCGTTTTCCTTATCCGTGAGGTAGACGAACACCGATTCGGTCCAACCCTGCTTGATCTCGCGTTTCACCCGCCGGTGGACATGGTTCGGCAAGAGGTTCTCGGTAAAATGCGGGATTAGCCGTAGCATCATGTCCCGCGCGTCCACGTTGAAGGCCGCCTTCATGACCGGATAAAACCATTTGAGCAAGACCTTGCCTTGCAGATAGGTGCCATGGTTGTTGCGATAAAGGATCTTGCGGTAAAACTCCAGGATGGAATGTCCGCGCTCGCTCAGGAATACGTCCAGCGCCTCGCCAACCCCGTAGTCCCAGACCATGGGGACCTTGGCCTTGTCCCGCCACAAATGCGACAAGAGCTCATAGATGGACAGTTCCCGGCCTTCCAAACGCATGGGGCGCCCGCGCCAAAACCCAACCACCTCCTCGACGGGGAAATGGGCCAATAAGTTCAGGTAGATTGACTTGGTGAAGTCGTGGGGAGTGAGATAAGGGTCGGTCGGATGGAAGTACCGGGACCCCGGTCGTACTGTCGAATCAGCGGCTATAATCGGCATTCAGAAATGAACCTGCACTTTCCGTTCCTCAGTCACCCATCGGAAAGCGTTCATTCCCTAAAATCTAATCGGATGTCAAATCAATGCCTTACCGAACCTTCCGTTGTTTTGGATTTTTGTCAAAAATTTCCTAAGGGGAAATCAAAATACGGGTGAGCTTGGAAGCCCATCCGTTCATGCGGAAAAATGCCAAGACGGCTCTTTTTAACCCACAGCCTCTTCCATGGGAACGGATGCGTCACCGGAGTCGCCGGGAATGCGAGCGCTCGATTTCAATCCCGCGGCGATCGGGAACTCTAGGCGGAAGACCATGCCGGTTCCTTGCTTGGACCTTCCGTTCTTGGAAACCGCATTAATCCTGCCCCCATGCGCTTCCAGGATGGCCTTAACCATGTATAAGCCGAGACCGGTTCCGCCTTTCGATTTCTTGGTGGTGTAAAGGGGCTGGAAGAACCGGGCCAGGGCCTCGGGGCAGCATCCATGGCCATCATCTTCCAACCAGAGCCGAACGCGTCCGAAAGCGGACCGAATGCGGATACGAACGGTTTTGGCCTCGGCCTCATGCGCATTCCGGAACAGATTCAGGAAAACCCGCTCCAACTTTCTCGGGTCTCCGGCGATAGCTGGTAGGGCGCCCATGACTTCGATCCGGAAGGAATCGCGCGCTTCATGGAAATGCTCCGCGATGCAATGCTCGAGAAGGGCTCGTAAGCAAAGGGATTCCCGGTTGGCCAGTTGCGTGGGAGACACGGCGTCCAGGATCTCCTGGGCCAGAACCGAGATCTTATCGGTGGTGCGCTCCAAGCGTCCGAGCGGTCCCAGGATTTCCGGACCGTCCATTCGGGAACGTAGCAGAAGCGCGTTACCTTTGATAACCGAGGAGTAGTTCCGGATCTCGTGGACCAGACAAGGCAGGGATGCTTCCCAATCCTGATTGGAAGCGGGAGCCGGCGAAGCGGTTTTCCGCCTGCGCTGAATCCACGCGCCCAGGAAGAAAAGCGTGGCCAGAGTCAACAGGGCGAATGCCAAAGCATCCCCCAGCCAATGCGGCTCCGGAAGAGCCTCGGCCCGCAGGACGAACTCCAAAATGCTTAAGGGGATGACCGCGACCAGGAGAATGAAAAGCATTCGCACGCGGGACCCTGGGAAAGGTCCCTCCTCCTCTTCGTTGGACTTAATCTTGCTTACCGCTTTCGTTTTCGCCCCAAGATGGCCGGGTGCGAAGAGCGGGTTTTACAACGCTTCCAAGTTAAGCTTATTCCCGCAATCCGTTTTCATACATTTCTCTTACCCGCCGTTTACCCGGATTTTGCGACCCGAACCGGAGGGAGATTGCTGGAAGTTGGCCTGGTTTCCGGGAGGGGTTCTTTGGAACGCGCGGCGATGCTTCGCCCGGATTTCGGAATTAATTCGATTTGAAGACGAGGAAAGCCGCCCTTCCCGGTCCGTGCCGGGCCGGGGTAGCTTGCAGGTTACCTCCGGAAAATAAGCACGGGACTTTCCGACTCCGCCGGAGCCCGCCGTGTCTTCCCTAAAGCATCGGTTAGCGCGGCCGGGATGAGGCCGGAAAGTTTCGGCGCGAAAGCGCTCTTGGCCTTGGGGCCGATGGCCGTGGTTCCCTGTAGGCAGGTAAAGTCGTCGAAAACGGCTTTGCCCGTTTGGTTGGCGTTGTGGCTGACGGTGAACAAACCGATCTGCGCATCGGCCTGGGTGTTCAGGCTTTGCGCCGGAGCGGGAAGCGCGGTCCAGTTTCCGGTTTCCTGGGTCTTGTAGTAGGCCGTGTATTGCAATCCCTTCTTTGCCAGCCGCAGCCAAGCGGGATAAACCGTCTTTCCGGTTCCGCCCGAGTTGCCATCTAATTGCCCGGCTGGAGCGGTCTTGTCGTAGAAAACCGTATAGCCATGCCCGGGGCTGATGTCTACGGCCACATAGCCGCCTTTGGTCAAGTCATTCAAGTCCGTCGCCGCCACGATCCCGGCCTGCGCCCATTCGTATGTACTATCCTGGCTCACCAATTTCACCGAGACGTCGAAGTCCCCCGTGATATCGCTGCGATAGGCCGTTACGAATTCGTTCTTCGCGCCGTAGATGTCGGCCCCCCGGCCGGCCAAAGTCAGCTTGCCGTCGACGACCGTGGCCGTTCCGAAGGTGGACTTGTCGAATGCGACGAAGCGCCAGGTCTTCCCTTCCCCGACGTCCGCGACGGCGAAGGAATCGGAGCATGCGACGGCTTGCGCCCAGGCTTTGGAACCGCAAGCGGCCGCGATGAAGACCGTTATACCGACGAGATGCTTCCTGATCATGCTGCTTCCCCCTACCCCGAAAGGTAAGAAAAGCGGGTTAACGGGAAAGGATCAAGGTCGGGAGCTGGCGCGAAAGGGACTGCGGGCGGCCCAATGCGTCCCAGCGCAGGATCCCGAAGGATCTAGGGGCAATCGGCTGGATGGGACTAATGTCCGTCGTGCACTCCGGCTTCGGTAATTGCCCCTGCACCGACGTGATGGTGGAGTTCCAATCCGACTTGGGATTGGCTTGGCTAATCGCGACCACGCCATCGGCGATGCGCGCCTTCAGATTGTTCACGTCGTCCCAGGTATCGTCATGGAAAGTCGGGCTGCCCGATACCCCGTACCCGTCATCGGCGATGATGGGTTTATGCGTCAGATCGTGCACGCTCTTCCAGGTCATGGCATTCGCATTGCGGATCTTGGAGCTGTTCGCATCGGTCGCGCCGCCGGAGGTATTGATGTAGGTGAAGTCGCCCATGTTGAAGGCGCCGTACCACCCCGCCGCATCGTTGATCCAGGGGGAGATATCCAGGGAGAAGACGGCGCCGGGGAGGCTTTGCCGTACGGTCGCGACCATATCCTTCATGAAGGACCCCGCCTCGGCGAAGGTCAAGGGGCCGCCTTCCTGCGCGGAACCCGGTTGCGCGTACTGGTAGTAGTCAGGCTCCATCAGCCAGACGATCGGATCGGAGCCCACGATTTTGGCCGCTTCGGAAGCGTACTTCGTGATCTGCGAAAGGATGCGGCTCTTCTGCTGGCGGATGAAATTCGCTCCCTTGTGGCAAAGGTCCGGGGTCCCGACGTTGCAATCCTGTAGGCCGGCATCGTGGCGGGCGGTGTAGGCGATGAAGTAGCTATAGAAGACCGGGGTCTTGCCCGCGGCTTTGCCCCCCGGGCGGGTCGACTTCACCATGTCCCCGATCCAGTAGGTGTTCCAATCCTCATCTGCGCCGGCCCAAATGGTGATGTAATCGGCCGCAGCCGGATAGATGGCGTTGAGGCCGTTCCAGCCCGCGCCGAAATTGAATTTGCAGGGGGTGAGAGCGGCGTGGACGGTGGCAAGGCCGCCCAAGCAGAGGGCGCCCAGGAAGAGGGCGGCGGCGGAACGGAAACGGGATCGGGTACTCGGCATGATTCTCCTGCCCGGCAACTTAGCCGGCTCGCCGGGATTAGTAGCCAGGCATCTGCCATGAGTTTCCGGGAAAGGGGTTCCCGCGGCGGGAACCTTGTTCCCGGGACATCAAATAGCCGTTAAATCATATCCATGGGCCGGTTGGGTTGGTGGCAGTTGGGAATTTGGGAAAGCGCTTGGGCTATTTTTTGAAACGCATGCGGAAAGTGGCGCCCTTCCCGGGCTCCGACTGGACGCTCAGGTTGCCGCCGTACTTTTTCACGATTTCGGCGGCGATGGTGAGGCCCAGCCCCGTGCCCTTCCCGGGCGGCTTGGTGGTGAAAAAAGGGTCGAAGATCTTCTTGAAGATGGCATCGGGGATGCCGGGACCGTCGTCCTTGAATTCGAGCACCTGCTCCTCGGGGGCCTCCCGGCCCGTAACCTCCAGGTTTCCCTTCTGGGCAACGGCGTCGATGGCGTTGTTGATGAGAACCAGGATGGCCTGCTCGATCTCGTTCTTGTTCACCAGCCAATTCATGGTGGCGGGGATGTCCACCTGGATGCGCGTATCCCCTTTCACTTTCGCCGGGATAAGCTCGATGACTTCCCGCACCATATCCGCCCACGGTTCCCGGACCACCTTTTCCTTGGAGCTGGAGCGGGAGAAAACCTTCAGGCTATTGGCGATGCGAGTGCTCTTGTCCAGGGCTTTCCGGATTTTCTCGAAAACGAAATCCTTTTCGGATAAATGGGATTCCAGATCATACGACTCCTCGATCTCCCGCGCCTTTTGCGCGAACTCATCGCCCGGGCCGATCGTGAGCGCGAGCGTCCGGATCGCTTCCAAGCCTTCCATGTCCCGTTTTACGTCGGGGATGATGTTTACCAGGAAATTGAGGGGATTGTTGATCTCATGGGCCACTCCGGCGGCCATCTGGCCCAAGGAAGAAAGCTTTTCGCTTTGGATGGCCATCTCCTTGGCGGCCAGCAACTGCTCGTTGGCCGCTGCCAATTCGCGCGTCCGTTGTTCGACCTTGCGCTCCATGGCCTCGTACAGTTCGGCGGCCACTAAAGTGCCGGCGATGGAATTCGCGATGGACTGGAACAGCATGCGATCCTGGTTCCGGAACTTCTCGCCGTGGTGGTATTCCGCCGCCAGGATCCCGAAGGATTTGCCTTCATGGATAAGGGGCGTGATGATGAAAGAGGAAATCCCGAGGGCCATGAGGAACTCGCGGGTCCGGGGGGTAACCTTGGCGTAGACCTCTTCCGGTTCGTTTACCAGCAGGGTCTTTCCCTGATCCAAGGTCTGGATCAGCAACCCATAGGGGTTGTCCCAGTCCTCGCCCATCTTGAACCGGGTATTCCGTATGAAGGCGGAAAGTTCGGGCGAATAGCCGATGGCGCTGCGGCAGGACAGGTATTCGCGCGGTTCGTCGAGAAGCCATATCTGGCTTGAGCCGAAGTGGAAATTGTCGACCAGGGTCCGGACCACGTGATCGCAGATGTCTTGCACGCTCATGCTGGCGTTCCGGATGGAAGTCAATTCCTGGAGGGAATTGATCTGCTCGTTGGTGGCCTCAAGGATCCGGTTCTGGCGCTCCAGGCCTTCGTTGGTCTGGCGGGACCAGTCCATGGCCCGTTTCGCGTTGCGGCTCTTATGCAAAGCCAAGCAGGCCCACCCGAGGTTCAAGGATAAGAGCGCGGATGCCGCGATAGCGAAGCGATCCCGATGCAGGAGATACGCAGCGCCCAAGGCCACGGCCAAGGCGACCAGGATGACGAATGCGCGATTCAACCAGCCGGTCCCGAAGGCGGGGAAACGGACGATGTAAACGCAATGGTCCGCGCCTTTGAAAGCGCATTCAGGGTGCTCGACCCGGGCATGCGGCAGACCGAAGAACAAGGGCATGGACTCGTAGGAGCCGATGCGATTGCGGCATACGTACGGCGCTTCCTTGAAACCGTCCTTGTGGGTGATGTCCGATTGGAAAGCGTTGGGGCCGACCTGCTTCAACTTCGCGATGGTCCGGGGAGCCAGCTTCGTCTCGATGGTTCCGAAGCTACGCATGAGGAAACCGGGGGAGGTGATACCCAGGATGAACGCCTGGGCATTGCCTACGCTATTCGGTAAATTCCTGCCGACCAGATAACCGACATCTTCTTCCTTAGTCACCTCGCGGGCGGCCCGCACGAGACGATCGTTCTCCTCGAAGGTCACGAATCCGGACGGATCCATTAGCTTGAGGCGATCCAGTCCGTATCTGGCCAGGGATTCGTTCGTCGCCGTCTTGCCGGCCCGCTCGTCCATGATTTTCAGGTAGCCGAACATAAGGCGGTTCGAATACACCTTTTCCGGAGGACGCGGCTGCGTTGCGGAGGAGTGCATGGCCTGCAAATCTAGTTAATCCCCAATTCCGCTAATTCCCAAACGCCATCTCCGGAAACCTTGCCGTCGAACCGGCCCGGCCCATAATATCTGAGCGACCCTGAAAAACCTGAAGCGGATCGTGACGCGGAGCATGAGAACGCGCTTTACGATCCGGAATCTCGCGCCCATGAAGCCACTGGAAACGCAAGCCCTGCCGGCCGAAGCCTGGCGCCCCAGCGTTGGCGCCAACGGGCGCGTTTCCAACCGCGTAAGCGAACGCGAACTGGAGCGGATCCCTTCCTGGCTCGTATCGCCCGACGGTCGGGAAAGCCGGATCACGCTCTGGGACTTTTCGCCTCACGGTTTCGCCGTCTTGCAAGGCCCCGAAGCCGCGAAGGGCGGGGTAAACGTAGGCGACCGCGTGCGCGTGCGGCTGGAAGCCGATGGAGGCCGGCTGGAAGCGGAATGCCGGGTGGCGAACATATCCATGCATAAGGGTAAAAGCCGCATCGGGTTGTCCCGCATGGACCTCGATCGACGGGTGGGGCCCGCTGCGTGGTCGTCCACGCCGCAGGGGGAGTTGCTGCGCATTCCCCAGGAGGCGGAATTGATCGCCGAAGCCGAGAACCCCCTTTTCTTCGGGGAGCGTTCGCAACTGCGACTATGCGGCCTGCGGCCGGGCCTGCGCTTCGATTTCCTCGCCGAGGATCCCGCCCAACCGCTGTTCCGCGGGCAGAGGTTGAAGTTGCATTTGCTCATCCCGACCACAGGCGAGTGCGCGATGGAAGGGCGCATCGAATCCCTGGAATTAGCGCCCGGCGCCCGGATCAAAGCGCGGGTGCGCGCGGAAAGGCTGGACGCCGGCCTGGCGAACGATCTCGCCGAGGCCCTCGCGTACGAATACCATTTCTCCCCGGAATCCCTGCGGCGCATGGGGCTCCCGATCCGCATCTTCCGCAATCGGATCGAGTTCCGCTTCGTGGAAACCATGGATGATTACGCCCAGGTCTTGGCCCTGCGCCGCAACGCTTACGTCGACGTAGGCAAACGCGCGGCCCCGACCACGCCCGAAGAAATGTCCCTCGCTTGGGACAAGCGCAGCCGCATCCTGTGCGCCTATTACAAAGGAACCCTGGTGGCCAGCGCGGCCTTGACCTTCCCGGCCTCGGAGACCGAAGTGATGCGCTCGGAAACCGCTTTCCCGGGCGATCGCTTTCCCGGCCATGCTCCGCCCCGCACCCGCGTCATGGAGGTTAACAGCCTCTGCACCCACAAGGATTTCCGGCGAGGGGACCTCTTGCACGCCGTCTTCGAGCAGATCGCGCGCATCTTCGTACTGTCGGATCGCGACTATATCATGAATCTTTCGGACGATACCCTTTTGCCCATGTATCTGGACATCGGATTCAAGGCTCCCGGGCACATGGGCGAGTTCCTGGGCCGGCCCCACCATCTCATCCGCGTCCAGAAAGAAACGGTGACCCACGCCCGGGGCATCGGCCTCCTGCGTTGGAACATCCTTTACGGCGACCTCATGCGGGAATTGGCCGGCAAAGGCCTGGTCCGCTTGCGCCCTGCGGAAAGATGGGCGCTGCGGATGAGGCTGGCGCTCGGCCCGCTGGCGGATTGGCTCATGAACGCGAAGAACGATCAGGCTATCAGAAAGGCCGCTACCGCGGCGGAAGGTTGAAAATGGACGTTGCAGCGCAGTTGGATTCGGCTTGGCAAAAGGAATTCGAACGGATGATGCAGGGCGATTATTTCCGGCGGCTCGCTTCGGACCGGCTAGAGATCCGCTATTACATGGGCTTTCTCCGGGAAACCTTTTTCAATGCCGCCTGCAACCCTAAGAACATGGCCCTGTTCATCGCCCACCTCGATTCGGACCGGCCGGATCTGGAAGCGAAATTCCTGAAGCATACCGCCATGGAAATCGGGCATGACGCTCTCGCGCTGGAGGATTACGGAAAATTGGGAGGCGACCCGGAAGCGGTACGCCGATCGCTTCCATTGCCCACCACCGAGGCTATGGCTGCCTTCATTACTTTCCAGATCCAGCACCGCAATCCCTTGTCCTATCTGGGTTACCTGTACCACCTCGAGGCCCTGCCCGTCCACTTCGGTCCCGAAGTGATCGAATCCCTGCTCCGCATCGGAGTCCCGTTGGAAGCCACGACCTTCCTCCGGGAACATGCCGAGGCGGATCCCGTCCATCTGAAATGGAACCGGGAATACCTGGAAGGCTTCATCAGGAACGAGAAGGATTTGGAAGCCGTGCTCTACGGTTTGAGGGGGACGTGCCGCTTGCATGCGGGCATGTTCCAAGGCATCCTGGAAGACGCCGAGGATTGGCGGCCCGCAGCGGCACCCAAGGCGGTGGCCCGGCTATGAAACGTTCGGCCCGGAAAGCCATGGCGCGAAGCTCGCGGGAAACGGATCCGGGGACGCTGGTCGATTGGAGCGCCGCTCCGGACATCGATCACGGCAAACTCGCGACCGGCCTCTACAAGTATTCCGGGCCCTCCGAGAACCGCTCGCAGGACCGCATTTCGCACCGTGAGCTGGGCTTCATTATGGTCTCCCTGCGCGCTCCTGGAGGCCGCTGGCTTCCGGTCAAGCTCTGGGACTTCACGTCCATCTCCTTCGGCGTGATCCACGAGGCCCCAGCCGCCTCTTGGCCCGCGCCGGCCGGGATGGAAGACGCAACGACTCCGGCGAACATGCCTGGCGCGCCCGCGGAGGCCGGCCCAATAAACCAGGCCGCAACCGGACGGGAATCCCCCGACCCCATCGGCATCCGCCCGGGCGATGAGATCGAGATCCGTATCCGCCTCTCGCCGGATCGGGAATTCGAAACCTGGTGCCAAGTGAAGAACGTCGTCCCGATCAAGGAGGGGACCCGTATCGGGCTCAGGCGCCTGGATGTCAATTTCCCCCAGGCCGTGGATGCGGAACGGCGCGAAGCCTTCCGATTGCCCTTGTCCCCCACCCTTTCGCTCAAGGCCCGGTTGAAGCATCCGTTCCTCTTCGGGCATTGGTCCCCCTTGGTGGTCTCGGACATCAACCGCAACATGGGCCTTTCCTTCCTGAGCGAGGATCCGTCCATCCTCCTCTTCGAAGGCATGGAGATCGGTCTTCATTTCGATTTGGCCCGCCATCGCGATACGCCCCTATCCGCCCGCGTCACCTGGGTGTATGCGACCGAAGCCAACCATGTCCGGTTCGGCGTCGCCTGCGTCGACGTGCCCTGGGATCTGCATAACGGGATCTGCGATTACCTCCTGTTCTCCAGGCAATGGACCCCGGGCCGCCTGCGGCAGGCCGGATTTCTGGCCCGCCAGGTGAAGGGCCGGCTTCGCTTCCGCAGCGTGAAAACCATGGAGGATTACGCCGAAGTCCTCCATCTGCGGCGCGAAGCCTACGTGGGCGCCGGAAAGAAGCCGAAGGATACGCTTCCGGAGGACATGGCCAGCCGTCTGGACGGACACAGCCGTATCCTTATGGCTTGGCACCATGATAAGCTCGTAGGGTCCATCACCTTCGCCTTTCCCGCGCACGAAGAGGAATCGCTCGATAGCGAGGCGGGCTTCCCGGGACGCAAGTACCCGGTTCTTATCCCTCCGAAGACCAGCTTGATCGAGGTCTCGCGCTTGTGCATCGACGAAGAATACCGCGGCACCGATTTGCTTCAGGGGCTTTTCCAGCACGGAGCGAAGCATTTCCTTCTCTCGGATCGTTATTGGCTCCTCACCTCGGCGGTATCGGACCTGCTGCCCTTGTACGAGCGAATCGGATTCGTGAAGCTCGGGGCCAGCTACAGGCATCCGGGCCTCAACAACCTGGAGCATCACCTCATCCTCGCGCATCGGGACGCCTTCCTGTCGGGCAAAGGGATGAATCTGTTCCTATGGAACTTCCTTTTCGGCGATTTGGTGCGGCACCTGCTGGATGGGAAGCTCCTCAAGATCCCGGGGCCGGCCGCCTTCCTCATCCGCGCGAAGCTTCTCTTCGGACCATTGTCCAAGCGCATCCTGGAGAATCGGGCCGCCAAGGCGTTCCGCAGGCACCTCCAGATCCTGCTCCGCGAGTCCGAGAGGCCCAGGCGCTCGCCCGCCCCCATCCTGAGGGCCGCGGAGCTGCAAGCCGAGGACTTCCTGCCGGAAACCGAAGCGGGCGCCAAAGCCGACTGATGCGGCTGCGCCCCGTCCACTCGGGACTGGAAGCGAACTATATTTTTTTAACCCGCAGGCTCAGAAGGAGCGTTTTGGATGCATTCCCATATGAGTTTGAGCCGCGCCGGACGCGCAAATGCCAGCCCCGCGGATCAGAATCGTTCGACCGCAATGGCCGGAGACCCGGCGGAAACCCCCGGCCCCTCCTTTTCATCCCATCCGCGCGCGAACCTAACCTGGGACCCGCCTTTGCCTGCGCAACTCCGCGGACACGGGGTCCCGCGGGGATCGGGCCTCTGGTGCTGTGGCTCAGGTCCGGATTTGAATTTGGAGTTCAGATCCGCCTTTCCGGGGTGGATTCCGCGGCCAGGGGAGGTCCTGGAAACACGAATTATGGTCCCTTCCTCCGGGCCGACGCGGTACCGCGGCCGGATCACCCAATGCCTTCCCGAAGGCTCTTCCTGGCGTTTCGGCACCGTGCCCCTGCATCTCCCATATTCCCTCGCGAAAGCCCTTTCCGCCTGGCTGGTCTTCACGGCGGGCATTCCGCCGGCAGAAGCGTTCCGCGTCGGCTTCCCGTTGCGGATCTTCCGGGGCCGCTTGGATTTCCGGTACGCCGTAACGCGCGAGGACTATGCCCAGGTCTTGGAATTGCGCAAGGAGGCGTACACGCGAGTAGGCAAAGTTGGCGCGGGGGCCAGACCCGAGGACATGGTCTTCGCTTGGGACAATGCCAGCCGCATCCTGTGCGCGTTCCACGGAAATGTCCTCGTCGCGAGCGCCGCAATTTGCTTTGCCAACTCCGAAGACGATGTTCTCGTGGGAGAAAGCATTTTCCCAGGCAACCGCTTCCCTGGCCCGATCCCGCCCCGCCGGACGATGTTCGAGATCAACCGGCTTTGTATGCATCGCGGCTACCGGGGAGGAGACGTACGCGAGGCCATTTTCGAACAGATCGCGGGTGTCTTCCTCGAATCCGGCAGGGATTGGTTCTATTGCCTGTGCGACCGATTCCTGAAGCCGATATACATCTCTCTTGGTTTCGATGACACGGGAGCTTTCGGGACCTGTCTGGGCAAGGAACATTATCTGCTTAGGGCCGCGCGCAGTCGCGCGAGTTCCGGCGCAGGCATGAATCTTTCGGCTTGGTCGGCCATCTACGCATCTGTGGTGATGGACCGGACGATCAAAGGGTACTTCCGGCCCCGCCTGGGCGAGTGGCCGGGCCTGGTCGGCAGGCTCCTGTTGCATCCCTTCCTCGCGTTCCGATTGCGCCGCGCCGAATCGCGCGCTTTCAGAGCGAAGCTCAGCAAGCGCTCCCGTAAGGACCTATGCCTGAGCGGTCCTGCCCAGTCATATGGCGCAATGCCCGAAGCCGCCCTAAGGGCCTCTCCGGCTTCCGGAGCGGTGAGGGAGGCGTTCTGAGCGGGGAGACCGATCGCCCCCCAGGGCCTGCTTCAATACGCGGGCGGCCGGGCCCGATAGGCCGGATATTCCCGGCCTATCGGGAAAGCCGCGCGCTACCCCGCGTTTCGCGCCGGGAATTGGGCCTCGTAAAGATGGACGTACGCACGCCGGATGCGCGCGACTGGCATCCCGCGCAGCTATGGGATTTCTCATCGACCTCTTTCGGATTCACTTTGGACGGTCCTTCGCCCCTTCCGGTCCGGACCGGCGTCAGCTTGATCGTTCGCATTCGTCTCGATCGACGCCAATTCCCCTTGGCCGATGTTTGGGTCCGTTCCGTCGCGGCTCTTCCCGGCCGGGTCAAGGTGGGAGTCCAGCGCTTGGACGTGGACGATTTCTCCTGCCGCTCATCCCTCCTTGCCGATCAGACAGCCATTCCTTCACTCTCGGGGCGCATCCCCCATCCCATCCTTTACGGGCATGCCTCGGCCTTCGCCGTATCGGCCGTCGGGCCGGGCGATACCTTCGGGATCACTTCGGAGGACCCCGCCTTGTTCCTCTTCCCGGGATGCGAAGCGCGCCTCTACTTCGACCTGCCGGAGCTCATGGATTACCCCCTGATTGCCCGCGTGCGCGCCTTGCGGCTGGATGCGCAAGGACGTACGGAAGCCTTGATCTATCCCACCAAAATCCCCCGCCGCTTGCGGAAGGTCCTTTCCCGCATCTTGCCACTTTAGGGCCGAAAGCCGCGGATGCGGCATGGTGCCTTGGCGCTGCGCCGCCTTCCCCGCTTTGCTACCTTTCCCCCCTCCCCTTCCGGAGCCTCCCGTCCCATGCCCGAAAACGTCCTCACCGCCCAGGATTTACGCAAAGCCTGGGGCGAAAAGATCCTCTTCGATGGACTCTCCTTCGGCGTCGACCGCGGCCAAAAGGTCGCCTTGCTCGGCATCAACGGTTCCGGCAAATCGACTTTGCTTCGCATCCTCGCCGGCCGCGAAAGCGACTTTGCCGGCACGGTCACCCGGCGGACCAACCTCGCCTACCGGTATCTCGACCAGGCCGCCCGTATCGTGCCGCCGTCCGAGGCCAAGCCGGAAATGGGCGACCTCGCCGCGGGCCGCCCGGTCGCCGAGGAAATCTTCCTTCCCCACGGTCCCTTGGGCCGCCTGCTGGCCCGCTACTTCCTCGCCCTGCCAGGCGGCGATGCCGAGACGCTTTCCGATCTCGCCGCCGCCATCGATCGCGAACACGGTTGGGACTTGTACGGTCAGGTCCAGGCCTTGGCGGGCCAGCTCGACGTGGACCTGGCCTGGACCGTGAACCCGCAGCTTTCGGGCGGCCAGCTCAAGAAGATCCAGCTGATCCGGGCCTTGGCGGGATCTCCGGATCTGTTGTTCCTGGATGAGCCCACCAATCATCTCGATGAATCGGCCATCCGCTGGCTGGAAGGGAAACTCGCAAGTTACCCCGGCACCTTGGTGGTGGTCACCCACGATCGTTATTTCCTGGAAAACGCCGTCGACCATATCCTGGAGCTATGGCAGGGGCAAATGCGATCCTTCCCGGGCAATTACGGGCGTTACCTGGAGAAGAAGGCCGAGCTGGAAGAAAGCCTCGCCAAGGCCGACTCCAAGCGGCTGGGATTCCTGCGGACCGAGATCGATTGGATCCGCCGGGGGCCCAAGGCCCGCGGGACCAAGGCCAAGGCCCGCATCCAGCGTTTCGAAACCGCGCGGGATACGCAGGGCTTCTCCACCGACAAAACCATGTCCCTCGACCTGGAAGGATCCGCGCGCCTCGGGAAGACCATTCTCGAAGCGCAGGGGTTATCCAAATCCTTCGGGGGCAAGACCCTCTTCCGGGATCTGAACTTGAGCCTGCTTCCCGGGGATCGCGTGGGGATCCTCGGGCCCAATGGCTCCGGCAAAACCACCTTCCTTAAACTGGTCCTGGGCAGCCTTAAGCCCGATACCGGTCTCATAAAACTGGGCTTGAACACGGTTCCGGCCTACTTCGATCAAAAACGCGAAGCCTTGGACCCGTCCAAGACCGTCTGGCAAACCCTGGGAGGCGACGCCGAGTACGTGGAGTTCGGGGGCGCGCGCGTAGCCAAGCGCAACTTCCTGGAAAACTTCCTTTTCCCCGCGCGCATGCATTTCGCCCTGGCTGGCAAGCTTTCCGGCGGGGAGCAGAACCGGCTCCAGCTCGCCCTGGCTTTGGTTTCGGCTCCCGCCAATTTGCTCATACTCGACGAGCCCACCAATGATCTCGACATCGCCACCTTGCAGGCCCTGGAACGGGCCTTGGCGGATTTCCCGGGGTGCGCCCTGGTCGTGAGCCATGATCGGTTTTTCCTCGATCAGGTGGCGACATCCATGCTCGTCTTCTCCGCCGACGGCCGGGTCCGCCAGATACCCGGCAATTACAGCGACTACCTGGAAGCCTTGGCGAACGAGGCCGCTGAGCCCGAAACCGCGCCCCTGCGCTCGGAAGCGGAGGCCCCTGCCAGGAAGCGATCGACGTTATCCTACAACGAGAAGAAGGAGTTGGAGGGGATGGAAGCGGCCATCGCGGCCAAGGAGGCCGAAGCCATGGCCGCCGAAGCCGCCCTGCTGGAAGCCAGCGCTTCCGGAAACTACGAAGCCTCCAAGGCGGCAACCGAAAGACATGCCGCGCGCCAGGCCGAAGTTGAAGCCCTCTATGCCCGGTGGGCGGCCCTGGAAGCCAAGCAGGCTAGTTGAAAATCAGAGTACGGGCGCCGGCGCGTTAAGCTCCGGAGCGGTGTCCGCGGCTTTGGCGGTTCCCTTAGCCGGCTTCGACGCCACTGCATTCACCTGCATGTCCACCAGTTCGGTCGTGCAGGTCTCGGGATCCGGGGATAACGAAAGCACGGAAGTGTTACCGGCCGGCTCCACGCGCACCGTGAGCGTGTTCTTCACCTTCAGGTTAAGCAACTCCAACTTAAGCTCGAGCCGCTCCTTCGTTTTGTTCTCGACGAGAAACATCACGCTGGCCCCGTCGGAGACGCAGGCTTCAGGCTTTTTCCCGTAGACGTTCACCTTATCGTCCTGCCGCACCAGGCGGAAGGAATCGTCCGCGGCATGGGCCGCGGAGAAGAGGATCAGGCCGGTCAGGAAAGGTTTCGAAGACATGTTCCCTCGCATGCGCGTATTGTATGAAAACCAAAAAAGCGTTAGCAATGTTTTTAGAGTCACGATTTGAACGCGGTGAAAGCAAATATAGTAAGCGAACCGGTGAGCCCACGGACATGGGGCCTCCAGGGCGGACCCAGATCGAAACTCGTTCAATTTTCCGACTCCGCAAAGGAAATTCTTACACTTCGCGGAAATTCCGGCGGGATTCGGCCGGATCGGCGGCCCGGCATTTGCTCGGATACCCTGTTGGCGCGCTTATCCTCGAAAGCTCCCGGAGCTTGGAAAGGCGGATATATGTTCCTTCTTGCCCGTATCCTGGCGGTTACCGTAACCGCGTGCGGCTGCCTTTTCCTTTCCGGCCCGGCGCATGCCCGCGACTGCGGAGGAAAAGAGCTGGCCCAGCCGGCCCGCAAGCAGCATCCTTCCCGGCCCTATTCCAAGCCCATGCATGCGGCCCCTTCCCGCGAGTCCTCTCCGCGGACGAAGCCGCAGGCGGACAAGCCCTCGGCGCCGCAAGGCAAGGCCTCCGATACGGAATCGAGTCCGAATGAGGACGAGGAAGTCTCGCCAGGCGACAGCCCCGCTTCCTGCGACGGTTGCGAACTGGCGTGAGTCACTCTGGGAAGCCCGAAACGAAGAGGGCCGCTTCTTATGGCGGCCCGCGCGAATATTTCGGAATGGTTGCGGAAAGGTGTTGGCGGAATTATTCGGAAGTAGGGCGCGTGGGAGGCTTCAATTGTTCCTTGCCCCCGTGATAGACCTGCTTGCCTACCAGCTTGTCGATCTCACGGCGCAAACGCGCTTCGTATTCTTCGCGCGCGGCCCCGGGAAAGTCTTGCAGCACATCGAGAATCTCGCCTCCGCGGATCACCCTACGGATGAAAAGATTCATGCGGGAAAAAGGCGACAACTCCTCGCGAGCGGGGAACTTGCGTGCACGCCGCTTACGCAGATTCTTAATGGCCGTCCGGGTTTCATACAAGCTGGCCTCCCTCACGGTAAGCCATGCCATGGTCGCCAGTCCCAACAGGAAGACGGCAAGCATCCACAATCCGGTCTGCCCGCCCATCGCCCCCGCGTTCACAGTTACGTCCGCCGCGTCCATCGCCTCACCCTCCATCTCCCCCAGGCCGGACATTCTTTTCGCCCAGGAACCCCCGCAAGGCGGTAAGCTTCTGGGCGACAAGGCGGGTTCCCGTCTCGGGGTCTTAATGCGATCGTACCACGGGGCGCTAACACCGGCTACAACTATGTGTACGCAAGAAAGCGAAGAAACGGGTGGATGCCTGGGTCGCTTGGGACGGAAAAAGCTTCGATGGGGATTCGTGACGTAAAGAACAGGAAAGGCCGCGACAGGCCTTCTCTATTGCTTTACCTCTTATTGCCTTATCCCTTAAATACCGGCCACTTATAAGAATTCGACCGCATCACTTCTGGGTGGGATAACCTGCCTCGTTCCAGGCCCTCCATCCCCCGTCCAGGGAGAAAACCCGGGAGTACCCCATTTTCCGGAGGTTGTCGGCGGCCAATGCCGAGCGGAATCCGCCTCCGCAATAAAGGACTATCTCGGCGCCCAGATCAGGAATGGCCTTCTCGATGTCGCGCTCCAAAATGCCCTTGCCAAGGTGCAGGGCCCCGGGTAGGCGGCCCTTAGCCCATTCGCTTTCCTCCCGGACGTCCACCAGATGGAAGCGCGGGCCGGCCTCCTGCTTCCGCCTCACTTCGGCGGCCCCGATTTCACGGATCCGCGCCTTAGCATCGCTCACGATACGCAGGAATCTTTCACTGTGTTCCATCTCGCCTCCAGGATGCGCGGATAGGGCCGGAATACCATAGATTATATTCCATTCCGGACAAAACCCTGCCTTTTTTTCTAGCTTCTGACCGCCTTAAAAAAAGCAATCTTCAGGGAGTTGGAAATGGAAAACAGCATGCGCATATGGGCCTCCGTTGTGGCGGCCACGCTTGCGCTTACGGCTTGCGATAAAATCGAAACCCATGGCTCGCGCGAATTGAAGACCACGAAGGACAAGGTGAGCTACGTCATTGGCGTGGACATCGGGCGCAGCTTCAAGCAGCAAAATCTCGGCGGTCAGGATATCGACCTCGAAAAGGTACGCTACGGCATTCAGGATGCCATGACCGGCGCCAAACCCGCCCTTCCGGACTCCGTCCTGCAATCCACTATGATGGAATTCCAAAAGGTCATGATGGCCCGCAACGATTCCTTGCAGAAGGTCAAGGCCGATTCGGGATTGAAGGCTGCGAAGGCCTTCATGGATAAGAACGCCAAGGAGCCGGGCATCCAAGTGACCGCGAGCGGCTTGCAGTATAAGGTGGAAGTCGAAGGCAAAGGCCCCAAGCCGGACAGCTCTTCCACCGTCTCGGTGAGCTATATCGGCACCTTGGTCGACGGAACCGAGTTCGACAACTCCTACAAGCGCGGGCAGCCGGTGCAATTCCCCGTCACCAACGTGATCAAGGGCTGGACCGAGGCCCTGGAACTGATGCCGGTCGGATCCAAGTGGAAGCTCTTCATCCCGCCCCAATTGGGTTATGGCGAGCATGGCGCCGGCCGCCAGATCGGCCCGAATGCCGCCCTCATCTTCGAGGTGGAGCTGTTGGCCATAGTCGGTCCCGATAAGACCGGTCCCGGAAGCGCTCCCGCGGGCAAGCCCGCCAAGGCCGCGGACGCCGCCAAGGCTTCCGCCGCCAAGCCGACCAAGTAATTCCGGCCTGATCCAAGGGGGCAAGGCGCATGGGCGAAATCCCGGTCAAGCCGATCCGTAAAATCATGGTGGCGAACCGCGGGGAGATCGCCATCCGCATCTTCCGCGCGGCCGCCGAGATGGGCATCCAGACGGTGGCCATCTATTCCCGGGAGGACCGCCTCCACCTGCACCGCTACAAGGCCGATGAGGCTTACCTGGTCGGTGCAGGCAAGACTCCCGTCGGGGCGTACCTGGCCATCGATGAAATCGTGCAACTCGCCGTGGATAAGGGCGTGGACGCCATCCACCCCGGCTACGGCTTCCTTTCCGAGAACGCGGAGTTCGCGCGCGCCTGCGTGAAGGCCGGAATCACCTTCATCGGCCCGCCTCCGGAAGTCCTCGACGCCATGGGGGACAAGACCGCGGCCCGCTTGATCGCGGAGAAGGCGGGCGTGCCCACCGTCCCCGGCACCAAGGATGCGGTCGAAAGCGAGCAAGACGCCCTCCTCTTCGCCAAGGAATACGGATATCCCCTGATCATCAAAGCCGCCATGGGCGGCGGCGGCCGCGGCATGAGCATCGTGCACGACCGCAACGGGCTGGTCACGGCCATTGCCCGTTCCCGGGCCGAAGCGGAAGCATCCTTCGGCAATCCCAAGGTCTTCATCGAACGCTATCTGGACGGACCCAAGCACATCGAAATCCAAGTGCTGGCCGACCGACATGGCAACATGGTGCATTTGTTCGAGCGCGATTGCTCAATCCAGCGCCGCCACCAGAAAGTGGTGGAAATAGCGCCGGCGCTTACCCTGAGCAAGGAGCAGAAAGAAGCGCTCTACGCCGATGCGCTCAAGATCGCGCGCCAGGTCGATTACGTCAACGCCGGGACCGTCGAGTTCCTGGTCGATAAATCGGGCAAGCATTACTTCATCGAGGTCAATCCGCGCATCCAGGTCGAGCACACCATTACCGAGGTGATCACCGGCCGGGACATCGTGCAAGCCCAGATCCGCATCGCGGAAGGCTACCCCCTCGGGCACGATTCCATCCGCATCAAGTCCCAGGCGGACGTGAAGAAGAGCGGGTATTGCATCCAGTTGCGGTTGACCACCGAGGATCCGACCAATAATTTTGCTCCCGACCATGGAAAAATCACCGCCTTCCGCGCCGGCGAGGGCATGGGCATCCGCCTGGACGCGGGTTCCGGCTTCGATGGCGCTGTCATCACGCCCCATTACGATTCCCTGCTCATCAAGGTATGCGCCTGGGGCCTTCAGTTCGATCAGGCCGCCAACAAGGCCTTACGCGCCATACGCGAATTCCGGATCCGGGGGGTAAAGACCAATATCCCGTTCCTGGAAAACGTGCTGAAGCATCCGGAATTCCTGGCGGGCAAATGCACCACCACTTTCATCGAGACCCATCCCGAGCTGTTCGATTTCAAGCCGCGGCTGGATCGCGCCAATAAGCTCCTGGATTACCTTTCCCAGATCGCCGTGAACGGCTTCCCGGACGTCGATGCAAAGCTTAAGCCCGCGCGCTTGCAGACGCCGCAAATCCCGATGGTCCCCAAGTCGGCCCCTCCGGTCTCCCCCGCCTTCGCCGTCTTCAAGGCCCATGGCCCCGAGGGCTTGGCCAAATGGCTCCGTCAGCAAAAGGCATTGCTCCTCACCGACACCACCTTCCGGGACGCGCATCAAAGCCTGATCGCCACGCGCATGCGCAGCGACGACCTGGTCAAGATTTCCCATGCTTCGGCCCACCTGGCCTCCGGCCTCTTTTCCCAAGAAATGTGGGGCGGCGCCACCTTCGACGTGGCCTTGCGCTTCCTCCATGAGGATCCTTGGGAAAGGCTACGCCTAATCCGCAAGCTGATGCCGGGCACCCTTTTGCAGATGCTGCTCCGCTCTGGGAATGCGGTGGGCTACACCAACTACCCGGACAACGTGGTGAACCGCTTCATCGACGCGGCCGCCCGCAACGGCATCGACGTATTCCGAATCTTCGATTGCCTCAACTGGATCGAAGGCCTTAAGCCCTGCATCGAAGCCGTGGCCAGGACCGGCAAGATCGCCGAAGCGTCCATCTGCTATAGCGGCGATCTCACCGACAACCGGCGCAGCAAGTACACCTTGCAGTATTACGTGAAGCTCGCCAAAGAGCTCGAAAAGGCCGGAACGCATATCCTGGGCATCAAGGACATGGCCGGTCTATTGAAGCCCGAAGCCGCGCGCATCCTCGTCACCGAACTCAAGAACGCCGTATCCTTGCCCATCCACCTGCATACCCACGATACCAGCGGCAACCAGGTGGCCGCCTTGCTGGAAGCCTCCAAGGCCGGGGTAGACGTGGTGGACGCGGCGCTATCCTCCATGTCGGGGGTGACCTCGCAACCTTCCTTGAACGCCCTGGTCTGCGCCTTGCAGGGGACCGAGCGGGATACAGGCTTGGATGAAGAAGGCCTCCAGAAGTTGGCGGATTACTGGGAAGTGGCCCGCGAGCCTTATGCCCCCTTCGAATGCGGCCTCAAGGCCGGCACGGCGGATGTCTACCGACATGAGATGCCGGGCGGCCAGTACTCGAACTTCCGCGCCCAGGCCATCTCCTTAGGTCTTGGTGAACGGTGGGACGAGGTCAAGAACACGTACCGCACGGTCAACGACATGTGCGGCGACATCATCAAGGTTACGCCTTCCAGCAAGGCCGTCGGCGACATGGCCTTGTTCATGGTCCAGAACAACTTGACCCCGGAAACCGTGATTAGCCGCGCCAAGGATCTGGCCTTCCCGGATTCCTTCGTGAGCATGATGAAAGGGATGATGGGCCAGCCTCCCGGCGGCTTCCCGCCGGAGCTCCAGAAGGCGATTCTCAAGGACGAAGAGCCCATCACTTGCCGCCCGGGCGAATTGCTGGAGGATTTCGATTTCGATGCGGCCAGGACTTCGCTGAAGCAGAAGTTCAACCGGCATTTCGAGGAGGAAGACCTCCTCAGCTACGCCCAGTACCCGAAGGTGTACACCGATTACCTGCGCTTCCGCGATCATTTCGGCGATGTCGCAGTGTTGGACACCCCGACCTTTTTCTATGGGGTGAAAGTCGGCGAGGAGCAGGCCATCACCATCCAAGAGGGCAAGACCCTCATCGTGAACTTGCTGGCCATCGGCGATTTGCAACCCGATGGAACCCGCTCGATTTTCTGGGAGCTGAATGGCCGCCGCCGCAACACCGTGGTGGCCGATGCCAAGGCTGCCGTCAAGGTGAAGCGCCGCGACAAGGCCGATCCGGACAACCCCGGCCATATCGCCGCTCCCATGTCAGGCAAGGTAGTGGAAATCTCCGCCGTCGCCGGCGATCGCGTTCAAGAGGGGCAGAAGCTCCTAACCACCGAAGCCATGAAGATGATGAACGTTGTGAAATCCCCGCGCGCGGGGTTGGTGGCCAAGGTGCTGGTCCAAAAAGGGGACGAGGTCTCCCCTGGTGACCTAGTCTTCGAAATCAAGGCGACCTAGGCCCGGGGAAGCGAAGAGGCGGGTCCGTGTGGCCGCCCCAGCCTCCGGGCCGTCCCGGCCACAGGGTTCGGTTCTGACGTCAGGTTCTTACTTGGCGGCCACGTTCGGTTGGACCATGTCCCCGAGAACGTTGATGGCTTCGCGCAGGTAGTAATCCTTGGCCAGGCCCTCGCGCCATTTCTTCTCCTTCTCGTCCTCCAGCGAATCCACCGGGGGCCGGGACAAGGCCAGGGGCGAGACCTTCATGTTGGCGTTCTCTTTCTGCAAGGCTTCGAACTTCTCGGATTCCTTGCGGGCGCTTTCCTGCTCCTGGAAGAACTTGGCCTTACTTAAGCTTACGTAGGCGCGGTCTCGCTGCTTGGCCAGCTTATCAGCCAGTTCCAGCATTTTCTGGGCGAAAGGATCGGCCTTGACCCGGCTCTGGCTTTTCTTTTTCAAAGACGCGATATCGGCGCGCTTCGGCCATTTCGCGTAGGTGAGGGAGCTGACCGTATCCCAGGGCATGGGATAATCCAGGTTCTTCTCCCCCACTTCGAGGTTGCTGTACGCGTCCGGGATCATGATGTCCGGGACCACGCCTTTGTATTGGGTGGTGCCGCCGTTGATGCGATAGAACTTCTGGATAGTGAGCTTGAGGGATCCCATCGGCTTAAAGGAACTGAACGCGGGCGGCAGGTAGGCGTCGAGATCCAACATGGATTGCACCGTCCCCTTTCCGAAACTCGTGTCCGTCCCCATGATCACCGCGCGGCCGTAATCCTGCAGGGCCGCGGCCACGATCTCCGAAGCCGATGCGCTGAAGGTGTTGATCATGACCATGAGCGGTCCGTCATAAGTGATGTCCGCGTCCTGATCGTTCAAGACCGTGGTATTGCCCTTCTGATCCTTGATTTGGACCACCGGCCCGGTCTTGAAGAACAGTCCCGCCATCTTCACGGCGTCGTCCAGCGCGCCGCCTCCGTTGTTGCGCAGGTCGAGAACCACCCCTTCCACGTTTTCCGCCTTGAGCTTCTCCAACTCATCGCGTACGTCGGCCGATGAAGTCCGGCCGTGGCTGTTATTGAAATCGTGGTAAAATGCCGGCAGGTTGATGTAACCGTATTTCTTCTTGCTGCCCGGAGGAGTCAGAATGGAGCTCTTGGCGTAGGTCTCCTCAACCACCACCACGTCGCGGATGATCGGGATGACCTGGATGCGGCCGGAAGGCTTCTGCACGGTCAACCGGACCTCGGTGCCTTTGCGCCCGCGGATGAGCCGCACGGCCTCGTTCACGCTGGCTTCCACCAGGTCCACGGGCTCCTCGTTGCCCTGGGCCACCTTCAGGATCTTATCCTCGGCCTTGAGCTCTTTCTGGCGCCAGGAGGCGCTTCCCGGTACGATGCTCACGACCTTGATGAAGCCGTCGTCCTCGCGCAGAACGGCCCCGATGCCTTCCAAAGTACCGGTCATGGAGAGATCGAAATCCTCCTTGGCTTCGGGTTTGAAGTACTCGGTGTGGGGATCGTGGGTGTTTCCCACCGTATTCAAGTAGGACGAAATGCGTTCCATCTTATCCTCTTTGAGCATGCGTTCGAAGAGACGATGGGTGCTGCGCTTCACGTATTCGCGCGCATTCTTCTCGGTGTCCTCCGGGGCCACGGGCTTTTCGCCGTTCTTACCGGTCGCAGCGGCTTTGGACCCTTTGCTTCCCTTGGCTCCCTTGGCCGCGTCCGGCTTGGGCTTTTCCTTGGACGCTTCCTTGAGTTTCTCTTCCTTGTCCTTATCCTTCGATTCCCGGGCGTCTTGCATATGCGCGAGGATCTGGTACTTGAGCATCTTGCTCCAGCGATCGCGAAGTTCCTCTTTGTTCTTCGCCCAAGGGAGCTTTTCCGGCTCCATCGGCAGGGAATCCTCCACGTTCAGATCAAGCTGGGTCTCCAGCAAGGCCGCGGTCATGGTTTGGGCCTCTTGGATTCGCCTCCGCAGCAGCGCCGACGCGGCATCGAAGAAGTCGAGAGAGCCTTGATTCAGCTCATTATCGATGTCCGTCTCGAAGCGGGAAAGGGAGTCCAGATCCTCCTGGACGAGGAATCGCTTCTGGGGATCCAGACGCTTGACCTCTAAGGAGTAGACCTTCTTGGAAAAGGCATCATCGATCTTCGGCGGACTGTAATGCCACGAAGCCAGGCTTTTCACCACGATTTTAGTAAGGAACTCTTCCTTGGTCGGCTGCGGCACTGCGGCCGTGGACAGACCCAAAAGTAACAAGACGCAAGCAAAGGAACGCAACTCCTTGGACATCCCGGCCTTTCCCTGAATACGCACTGCGGAGCGCGCGCGATTTCTCGGTATTATAGCAATTCGAAGCAACCGATGCCATGATGGCTATCGGTTTGGGGAAGGTTTCCCCTGGAGAAGTTCAGTACCACGCCTGCGCGTACCCGGCCCGAGGATGGCAGAGTAACATGTGTGTTACCCCTCGGGAGGGCTCCCTCGGGGTAAAGCCCGTCCCTGGGAAAGCCTTACTAGGCAGGGCTCGACATTTGATGGCCGGTGGCGACTTGGTCGGCCTCCCAAGACGGTCCCGGCCCTTCGCCCATAGTGTAGTGATCGGCCACCTGCTGGCGCTTGCGGAAGTACATCCATGCGCCCAGGGCCAAAGCCGCCGTGGAAAAGATGGCAATCCCGAGCCAACCCCCGGCCCAAGCCATGGTACGCCGCTCGTAGACCACCGGGGATCGGAATTGCATCCGCTTGGAGGCCTTCCAGGCCGTTCCCATCCCATCCTTTACGCCGTCCCGGATATTATCGAACGTTTTACTGCTCATCGCCTTGATCATGGCTTCCCTCCAAAAAGTGAAACGGTGCGGAATGCCCCGGTTCCAAGGCCACCCGCTTCAGGATCCCGGGTACCCGGGAAGCCTTATGCATTTAAATAAGTTATCGGGAAAGCCCGGCGCAAAGAGCTCCGGCATTAATCCCAACGTTTAGGAGCGGTTCCCGGCCCGGCTACTCTGCCACTGACGGGGTAGCTATATTAGGGGACCCATTTTTAATTCCTACGGCAACGTGGGACAAGCCCGGAGGATCCATGGCCAAGCATGATCAGCGTATCCTGAAATTCCTGAACCAGAATGGGGACCGGGCGCCGACCATCACCGAAATGATGACGCGCTTGAATATCAGCATCTCGGATATCAGTGAATCCCTTTCATCGCTCCAAGGCCAGGGCCTGATAACCAAGAAGGTGAATAGCCAGGGAATCGAGTGCTGGTTTCCAGGCTCGGGTTCTTCCAGCCATGCCGTCCCATCCTCTAATTTTGCCGGATCACAGATGTCCGAGCGCCTCCCTGGGCATGGCGCCCCGCCTTTGGCCGCCGCCACCGCCCAGATGCCCGCCATGGGAGGCCCCATCGCGGTCGAGGCCCGGGCACCAGCCGAAGTACGCTCGTCTTTCCTGGCGGGGATGCCGGAACGCGGCATGACCGCCCCCGAACCCAAGCCACCCATGGCCCGCCCCATGCCCAGCCCGGAACGGGAAGCCCGGCCGGTTCAGGTCCAGCACATGGCTGCCGAAGCAGAACAGGCGCCGCGCGGGTTTGATTCCCCGGATCGCGGCGGACTGGCTTCGATCCCGCAATCGCCAACCTTTAACGGCTCCCCCGCCATGTATGGTTTGGCCCCATCGTCATCCGGCATCGGGATTCTTACCCTATTGGCCGGATTGGTGGCCGCGGTCGCCCTTTCCGCATTTATCACCACGCGTTTAATCGCGAAAGAGATGCAAAAGGCAGCGGTTGCCTTCGTGGATCGCAAGGCCTTGACGGATGCGAATGCGGCCATGGCCGACTTCCAGGAAAAAACCAAAGCGCATGTAACCGCTCTCGAAACCGAAGTGAAAAAGCTGACCGACGAGTTGGCGGCCACGAAGACCCCCGTCGAGTCCTCCAAGGTGGCCGCGGTGGCCGGCCCTGCCGCCTCGAAAGAAGCCGCTCCGGCGGCTCACGGCGCTACGGGATCAAGCGTCGCCGCGGGAAAAGCCGGGAAGACCGGAAAAACGGCGGCAACCAAGCCCGTGGACAGCAAACCGCTAAAGTCGAAGAAGGCCAGCGCAAGAGCAAAGGCCTCAAGCCAGTCCGCGATGGCCAAAGCCGCCGCGCGGGGAGCCGCCTTGCGTAAGAAGAGCGCCAAACCCACCAGCGATGCCGGTTCGGACGCGGGTGATGCTCCGGAAGGATCCGCTTCGTCTGCAAGCGGTTCGTCCTCCGAAAGCCCGAGCGTACCCAATCCTCCGGGAATTGACGAATTGCCTCCGCCGCCAGCGGAGTAACGACCGCTATTCCTGCTGGCTCCGGGTCCGGAAATCCTGGGCCAGCTTCTCGACTTGTTGCAGAAAGCGCGCCCTCTGCTCGTCCGTCAACAGATTGCGGATCGCATAGATGAACGTCTTCAACCGCTGCTCGAAATCGCGATAGCGCTCCCGGAACTCATCGCTTTTCAGATTCTCATCGCCGAGATAATATTGCGCCAGGTAGGCCTGCAGGGAATCGGCCGGCGCTTTGCGCTTCGCCATTTCGGCCACCCTTTCCTGGACCTTTTCCCTTAGGTCGAGCCAAAGGATGCCGTTCCAGGGTACCGACCCGTTTAGGACCCGGATCTTCTCTTTCTGCTCCTTGCTTAACCTGCCCGTCCAATCCTCGAGTTCGTCGATGATTTTCTTGGCCCGATGCTCCAAGCGTTCCGGCTGGCTCCCGCTGAAGTCCTTATGCAGCTTCCGGTTCTTCTTCCGCTGCCTCTCGATCCAACCCTCGATCTGATCCGGGCTGAGGCTCAGCAACAAGGCCGTCGACTTCTCCGCCACCGGTTCCATGGTGCGCCGGTAGATTTCTTGATAACGTTGGTAGCCGGAATCGATCTCGCCGGGGCGGAGACTTACGCGCGCGCTATCGACGATGTAGGAGAGGAAGTCGGCATAGGCAGGGAGCAGCGTCTTCCGGTGCCATTGGAAATAGGCCTCGACGTCCGCCTTGAGGCGCACCCGCTGGGCCTTATCCAGATCGAAATCATCCTCCACCTTGTAGAGGACAAGTTTATCCGCGTAGTCGTAAAGAAGGCCGATTTTGTTGCAGCCGGAAAGGGCTATGGCCGCGACCGCGGCGGCCAAGGAACGGATTCTCAAACCCACGCCTGTCCTCCGTTACCGAGAAGCCCCTCGAAAGACTTAACCGACGCTTAAAACGTCAGTCGCAAGGCCCGGATCTCCAGGCGTTCCCCGCGGGGTCCCAGGCCGAAGGCCAAGGAGGGGGCGTGCAAGCGGATTGCCGCTTCCTTCCCGACCACTTCTTCGCGCTGGCGATCGTGGAACCAACGGGAGACGTTGAATCCCAAGGTGCCCCCCAGCGAAGGAACCGCGAGCAAGGGAATGAAGGGCTTCCAATCGACGTTATCGTTCACGCCCATCAGGCTGGCGAGGTAGAAAGCGCCGGCCGCAGCCGCTGTCGTGCCTGCCAGGGTCGCGAATAGCCCGCCGTCTTCTTCTTCGGTTTGACCGGTGAAATAGATGGTAAGAGCCGAGCCGAGCACCATACCTGAAGATCCGCCCCAGAAGGCGCCTTTGAAATTGTCGTATCGGATGCCGGTGAAAGAAAGCGTTCCCTTGTGGGCCCGGCTCTCCCCCATGATGGCGGTCTCCAGGCCGCTTCCGATGAAGAAACCCAAGGTGCTGGCAACCACCGAACCCAGGATTCCGAAACCATATTCGCGCCCGATCAGGGGCGGATCATTGATGAGCCTGAAATCGGGCGGGAGGCGTTTAGGTTCCGGCTTGACTGTTTCCGGCTTGGCTTCCACGACCTCGGCGGGAGCCTTATTCGAATCGACAGGAGCCGCGGATTGGGCTTTGGCGCTGTCGGGAGCCAAGGACGGTGCGACGGGAGCCGTGGTTTGGGATGAGCTCCGTGCGCTATCCGTAGCGGCAGCCGGGACATTGGCCTTCTTCGATTTGGCACGGGCCGCCTTTACTGAATCCTTGACCACTTTGGGGGGAGTGGGCGGCTCGGGTGGGGGGCCCGGAAGTTGCGAGGATTGTTGGGAATTGGGCTGGGCCGGGAGTCGTCCAGGCAAAATAAGCAATGATGCGATCACAATAGCGAAGACGAGGCACGTTCGTGGCATGGTTCTCCCGGAGAAAGGACAAAGATAGTTAATCGCGTTTTTGCGGCCCATTTTGGAACCCATAGAACCATTCTGGAACGTCCTTTCCGATCGGTAACCTCTTTGGCCTCTCACTGCACCCCTTTCCGGACGGTTTCCGGCAGGTCACGACTTGGCACAAGGGTTGCCTTGTTCCCCTGGCTGAACGAGGAGGCAATGTGGTACTGAAAAAATTCACTTGGCCGGCGGAGTTGACGTTATCCCTCATCGGGGGGAAATGGAAGGGCCTTATCTTGAATCTCCTTTTGACCGGCGAGTCTAAGCGTTTCGGGGAGTTGAAGAAGCTCTCGCGGGGCATTTCGGCGAAGATTCTGGCCAAGCATTTGAAGGAGCTCGAGTTCGATGGGCTCATCACGCGTATGGTGACCGGAACGGACAAGCCGCGCATCGTCTACGCGCCGACCGAGCGCAGCCGCAGCTTGGCGCCGGTTCTAGCGGCGATGCAGCAATGGGGCCAGGAGCACCTGGACGTTTATGCGGAAAATGATCCGGCAGACCGACCCGCCCGCGGGGATGCGAACGGGCCTTTGCCCGAGGGTTCGATCAGGGAACCCTCGTTCCTAGCTGGTCAGACGGAGGAATCGGCCCGGCCGATACCCGACATCGCGCTGGTCTCGTAACGCTGCTTGGCGATGGCCTCCAGGAGGCCATCCCGGTTCAGGCCTTCCTTCAGGCAGAGGTCCAGGTAGAACTCCTGCTGGGCCGGATCCTTGCATCGTTCGAGTATGACCTCATGGCGGTCCCAAGGTATTTGCCTCAGCTTCGGCAACAAGGCAGAGCGCTCGAAATAGCTCAGATAGAATAGCCGCATCCGGTGGAAGTCAGAGGGCATGAGGCCTTGCACTCCCAGGAACTCCAACCGCAATTTCCCCGAAACGGCGGCGATCACCGGATTCACTGCGATGCCATGGGCTGCCATCATGGATAGGCTGTGGCCGATTTCCCAGGCTAGTCCCACCCAATCGCCGGGAGCGGGGGGTTGCTTACCTTCCCGCCGCGCCCTCAGGTAGACGCGAATTTCATCACGGAGCCATTGAATGGCGGTAATTTCGTAGGGTTGCATACACGATTCGATTTCACTCGGAGTTGGTTGTCCCGCTAGTCAATATATCCCGGGGAGGATGTCCGATTCTGACCCCGGAGCGTACGGAACGCAAGAATGATAGCATTTCGGGAAGCACGGATCCACGTGGCTTAAAAAGCGCAGCCAACCTCCGAATTCCGCGGAATCGGGCCATAACGGCCGCCAGAGGAGGCCGGCTTAGGCCCCCTGGTCAGACACGCCAGGGTCTTGGTACAATGGATTGGCTACCCGCCAGGGAGGTGCGCCATGCAATGGCTACCGCGAGAATCGCTTCCTGCAATGACCGCGCTTTTCAGCGCGATGGTTTTCCTGATTTGGATCCTGCCGGGAATGGTGAACCGCTCGGGGAAGTTCCCCGAGGATCGCGTAGCCCGAAGGTAAGCCCGCCGCCTAGGACCCGAGGATCGCGATCCCGGGGCCGCTACACTTGCCTATTCTTCCGGGACCAACTTCCCATCCCCGCCGAGCTTGCGGAACGTCTTGAAGTATTGCTTGGCTTCCTTAGATCGATTGCTGGAGCGTGTCGCCACGCCGGCATAGTAGTAGGCCATGGGTTCGGTAGGACAATTTTTCATGGCCACATTGCTCGCGACAAGGCTCGAATCGATCCGGCCTGCCTCGAAATTCAATTTCGCCGATTGTACCAAAAGGCCGCAGGAAAGGGGTTTGACTTTCAACCCGGCCCGCGCCAATTCCATGGCCTGATCCTGTTTCTTGGATGCGGCCAAGGCATCGCCTAACGCCACGGTGGCCGCCTCATGGCCAGGGTCGATGGCCAGCGCCCGGTGGGCCCATTCCTGGGCCTCGGGAACCTTGCCTTGCTTAAGGAGAATGCGGGCGAGGTCGGCCATGGCATCGGCTTGGGGCGCGGCCGCGATGGACAACTCCAGATGATGCTGGACGGCCTCCGTTTTCCCATCGGCTTCGAAAACCATGGCCAAGCCGTAAAGGCCTCGGGCTTTCCACTGCGCATCGGCATGCTGCGAAAGCTCGGTGAAAGCATCACCGGCATCCTTCGCGTCCCCGGTCTTGAGCAAACAAAGGCCTTTACGGTACAAGGCTTCGGGATAATCCACGCGGTACGCCAGGGCTTCGCCGAATTCATCAACCGCCTTTTTCCAACGGCCTTGATCGAAAAAGCCGAGGCCGAGGTAGTAATGATACTCGGGCCGATGATCATCGCTCTTGACGACCTGCTTCATCAAATCCACCGCTTGATCCACGTCCCCCTTGAGGACGTGCGCTTCAGCCAGGTTCAGTTGGGCTTTAGCGAGGGAATAGCGGACATCGTTGGATTGGGCATATGGCGAAGCGCCGGTAAGTTCGACCGCTTGCTCCGCTTTCCCGGCGAGAACCAATAGATCCATGCGTCGGGCCAATAACTGGGCCGACGGTTGCTTCGCGTATAAAGCGGAGTAGACTTCCAGGGCCTTTACCGGATCGCCCGAGCGCGCAAAGCATTCGCCAAAGAGCAATTTACCGCCAGGCGAGAGAGATGGCTCTGCCTGCGAAAGCACTGCGAGGGCGGGTTTGAATTCGTCCTTGTCGCGCAGGGCTTGGGCCAAGGCCTCGGCGTACTTCGCATGATCGGGCTGGAGCTGGTGCGCTTTGCGGAAGAACTCTTCCGCTACTTGCGTCTGTTGGCGCTTGAGGGCGATTTGGCCCAGCCAATACTGGGCTTCCGCATCCCGCGGAGATTGTTTAGCCAATTCTTTCACGAGGGTTTCGGCCCCATCGAGATCGCCTTTATCCATGCGGATGCGCGCCAGGTCCAGGTGCAGCGACGGATCCTTCTCCCCCAAGTCCACCGCTTTCTGAAGCGCGGAGGCAGCTTCGTCGGACTTCTTCAGTTCCAGCAAGGTCCGGCCGAAATCCGCCCAGGCCTGGCCGTCCTTCGAGTCTTTCAGCGCGATCCGGAAGTCCTTTTCGGCGCCCGCATAGTCCCCGCGCCCGTACCGCAGGCGCGCGAGGCCCATGGCGGCGGCGGTATCGCCGGGGGACAGGCGCAGCACTTCTTCATAAGCCTGCGCCAATTCGTTGGGATGGGATTCGCGGGCCAAAGCCAGCCGGCCCTCCGCCAATTCCAGATCATTGGGCGATAAGGCCAAGGCTTTGCGATGGGCATCCCAGGCCGCATCGTGCCGCCCCAACGCTAGGTCGGCCTTGGCCAAACCCTTCCAGGCATCCGCGCGGGTCGGGAAAACGATGACCGCGCGCTCCAGCAAGGGCGCAGCGCGGACGAAGCCACTCGATTGAATGGCTTCCATGCCGAGCCAATAATTGGCTTCACCGTCCATGGGATCGAGCGTGAAGACATGGTTGTAACGTTCCGTCGCCTTAGCCCTATCCCCTTTCGATCTCCAGTATGCTGCCAGTTCGGTTTGAGCCTTCAGGGAGCCGGGGCGGCGCGTGGCCAATTCCTCTAGGGAGGCTATGGCTCCCCCCTCGTCCCCGGTCTTACGCTTGGCCGTGATGATATACTCCAACAAGGAATCGTTCTTGTCCTTGGAGTACTGGGTCTGCAAAGGTTTCAGCGCATCCTTGGGTTTCCCCATTCCCAACAAAGCCCTTCCTTTAAGACCATCGATATCCGGTTTGTCGCCCGGAGCATGTTCGAACCATTCCAGGGCCCGGGAATAATCGCCCTTGGCCAGTTGCACGCGGCCCGCGTAATACCATGCATCCGCGACGGGAGAATCCGCCAACACGGCCTTGAACACCAGCGCCGACGAATCCAGGCGTCCGGCGCGATAAAGCGCATACGCGCGGTCGAATCGATCCCGCCGCTCGCGCGCGAGCCGTTCCCTTTCCTGTCGCGCCTTTTCCGCATGCGCCAGGGAATCTTGCCGGGCTTTGTCCGCCTTGGATTTCGCTTCGGCGACTTTGACGAGAGAATCCTGCCGCGTCTTCTCGGCCTTGGCCATAGCCTGCTGGCGCGCCTTGTCGGCGCGGGCGAGAGAGTCTTGGCGGGCCTTATCGGCTTTAGCGATCGCTTCCCGCTTGTCCGCGTCTTCTCTTGCCTTCGCCTCTGCCGCGCGATCAAGGGAATCCTTATGGGCCTTCTCAGCCTTCGCCAATGACTCTTGCCGTATTTTCTCTTCCGCCGCCTTGCGGTCGGCGACCGCCTTCAGGGAATCATTCCGGGCTTTATCGGATTTTGCCTGGGATTCCTGGCGGGCCTTCTCGGCTTTGGCGATGACATCCTGCTTGGCCTTTTCCTCCTTTGCCTTGGCATCGGCCGCCCGCGCGAGCGAATCATTGCGAGCCTTCTCTGCCTTGGCTATGGCTTCGCGTTTTAGCGCATCCTCTTTAGCCTTGGCTTCCGCCGCGCGATCAAGGGAGTCCTTATGGGACTTTTCCGCCTTCGCGAGTTTTTCCGCATCTGCCCGCTTGCGGGCGTCCTCCCGTTGTCGGGCCTCCTCCTGCTGGCGCTTCTCTTCTTCGGCAAGCCGGTTCTTTTCGGCTTGGGATTGAGCTGGGATTGGAGGCAGGGATTGCGCCTGTTTGCCGGAAGCCGCATCAGCGGCCACCGGGGAGACTGGGGCGCCGGAAGCGATGGCGGCGGCGATATCCGCTTTCTTGACGTGCCTGGCCGCGAGCTGCTTGGCCAACTCGGCGCGATACACGCTGTCCTGGAAGGCTTTGAGATCAATACCCGTGCTGGCGGTTCCTTTGGTCGCGGCCGACTTTTCCGGCATCGGTAGGGACTTAGCCACCGGCGCCTTTTCCGCCACCGGCGCTGGCTTGGCCTCCGTGGTTTTTTCCGGTGCAGGCGCAGCCTTGGCCGCCATGGCCTTCTCCGGCATCGGCGCCGCCAATGCCGTCTCCTTGGCGTCTTGCGGGAGGGACGATTTCACCTGAGTAGAAGTTTTCGCGAGTCGTTCCCGCTCGGCAAGATAACCCGCGCGTTGCTCGGCCTGGTTCGAGTACAACGCCGCCTTGCGGTAGCATTCCGAGGCCGCCTGGGGATCGGATTGCGCCAGAGCGGACCCCAAACCCGCCCAACCTTCCGGGGATTCCGGGCTTTTTTCCAGAAGCCAGCGATATTCGGCTTCGGCCTTCTCGAAGTCCTTCCGCTTCAAATAGGCAGCGGCCAACTTCTCGACGTGGAAACGCTCCGCGCGAGGCCCATCCCCGAGAATCTGCAAGGCGAACAAATAATCATCGGCATGACGATCGACCCCGGAGGCTTCCACTGCGGCCAACAGGCGTTCGGCAGCTTGGCGATCCCCTGATTTCCGCGCCGCGAGCTTATGTAACACGGGAATCCGATCTTCATCCCGCCCCGCCCCTTCGAGAGCGGAGAGATAGGCATTCAGAAAAGCTTCGTCCCCTGGCTTCAGGGCTTCGGCACGGGCAAAGGCCTCGGCGGACTGGGCGAAACGACCAGCTTCGAGATCGGCATTGGCCAAAGCAATCCAGGCTTCGCGGTTGCGGGGCTCCTGTTCCACGCAATGCGCGAGGACCTTGGCTGCCTTCACCACATCGCCGGACGAGTATAAGGACCGACCTTGCTTGCAAATGTCCTTGGGTTCCGCCGCTTGCGCCGCGGGTTTCGGATCGGTGGCCGATGGCGAGGCGAAAGCGAGCGCGCCCAACGCAGCACAGATGCAAAGGAGCTTACCGACGGCCATGATTTCCCCCATCCAGGTTGGCAACGATCGGCCGTATTAATTAAGACCGATCAAAGGTTCGTACAGTTTTCGCCGTCCGACATGAATCCCATGCGCCGGCGCTAGGGCGAAGCCAAGCCCCGATTCATCAGTTCAAGGGCCGAAAGGCGGAGCGGCGGTTACACGGAGATTCCGCGAACCTGGGATTCCCTTGAATCTTTGGAAATCTAAAACACCAATTGCGCGATCGCAGCCGAAACGCCGGAAATCGCGACGGCTAGCCGGGAGGGATTCTCCCGCCAAACCCGGTATTTCGACGAAACTACCCCGCTTGGAATAATGTCCAAAGGAAAACAGCCGGAGCGGCCCGCCCGTGTCCGTGGGATCCGGCCCATGCGAGAAGACCCGGCCGGGAACGCCAACCTCGGCGGAAACGGCCAAAAATGACCTATTCCTTTGGTATATGACGATCGCGTCCGGATCATACGTAACTTGTGCGTTACCCTTTGAATCGCGGGCGGCAGGCCCTAGGAAACACACAAGGGACGAAACACGGATGGTACCTGTGAAATCGGCAATGACCCAATGCGCCCAAAAACCATGATTTCCACGCGCACCGAAAACACCCCTTGCGATGCGACCATAATTCCACAAAGTTCAATGGGCGGGGGGAAAATATGTTCCGCAGCGATGGAAAGTCGGACTATCTTAAGCGGCACGAGGCTCACGTTCGGGCCGGAAACGCGTCAAGCTAAAAGATGTTGAAACCGCCAGGGCAATTGATTTTATTGGGAAGGACCCGCGGCGATGCGGGTAGGTTCCATACTGCCGGGCTAGGGGGCGAAATGCCGAAATCGACGCAAGCGAAGCTGGCGGCCGCCTGCCTGGCAGGGCTAACGAGCCTTGCGGCGCCCGCATTCGCCGGTCCCTTTGACGCGAACCGCGCCCTTATCTTGACCGACAACGCCTTTACCGCCGACAAAACCATCCTGGATCAAGCCTGCCTTATGGTGGAATTGAATTACCGGATGGACGAGGACGAGGGCCTGATCTTCGATCCGGAAGCGCCCGAAGTCGTACTGGGCCGCGTCCCGTTGCGGAATCTAATCGCCAAAGCCGCCGAGGACAGCCTGGCGAAGGCGCGCGAGACGGTGCGCAGCCGGGTATGCGGTCTGGCGGTTACGCCCGAAGCCGGATGGACCGATGAGCAAAAGGCCCTTCGCAAGCATTTCCCCGCGGCCTGGAGCCAAGGCGATATCGCCGTCTCCGCGCAACGGCTCACGGCGCATCGCGGCATGCGCAAAAGCTTCCGGGCTTCCCTGGAAGCGTCCCTCCCCTATCTGGCCATGATGGATTCCGTTTTCCGGGCGGAAGGTTTGCCTACGCGCCTCAAGTACCTGGCCCATGTCGAATCGCGCTTCAATCCGGAGGCCATGTCTCCCGCGGGCGCCGCGGGCATGTGGCAATTCGTGAAATCCTCGGGGGCCCGTTTCCTGGTCATCGACGAGCGCATCGATCAACGTTTCGATCCTGATGCTTCCACGCGCGCCGCCGCCCGCTACCTGAAATTGTGCCGCGCCAACTTGCGTTCCTGGCCGTTGGCGATCATGTCCTACAACGCCGGCCCCGGGCAAATGCTGGACGCCGTGGCCCAGACCGGCACGCGCGATCCGGGAGAGATCATCCGCACCTACCAAGACGATGCGTTCGGTCCGGTTTCGCGCGCTTACTACGCCATGTTCTTGGCGGCTTCGAGTCTCGCCATGCAAGCCGACAAGCTATACCCGGGCCTGCACAAGCTGGGTACGCCCGCGCCCGGTTGGAAAACGCTCCGCCTTGAACATGAGTGGACCCCTCGGCAATTGCGTTTGCTCTCGGGTTATTCCACTGCGGTGTTGATGCGCTACAATCCCGCCCTACGGCCGGTCGTCTTCGAGCGCAATCTGCCGTTGCCGAAAGGATTCGATCTCAAGTTGCCGGTGGGCCTGCCCAGCCGCCAGGACCTGCAATTCGCCGACCTGCGCATCGCCGGGAACGGCACGGACGAACTGCGCGGCCATCCGGGCGTAGCCGGCTTGCCGGTGCCCAAGTTCGCCGAATCGGCCCTGATGCGCGTACGCCAAACCCTTTTCGCCGGAGGGCGCCGGGATGATCAGCCGGTCATGGCCTACATGCACTCCCAAGGGCTCCTGGACGCCGACCGCCTGGCCCTGGCGAAACAGGATCGTATTCTCATCGAACCCCATCCCGCATTGCATGCCATGCTCCGCAGCACGGGCGGCTGAAAACCTGCTCCTTCGCGCATGGGCGGGATCCCCGCCCTTCCAGGTTGTACATTATTCGTGATCCCGTGATCCCGGAGGGAACCATGTTGTTCGACACCCTTAAGAAAACCTTGTACGCCGGAGTGGGGATGGCCTTCCTCACCAGCGAAAATCGAAGAGATGGCGAAGAAGTTGGCCGAGGAAGCCAAGCTGGGCGAGACCGAAGGGAAGAAATTCATCGACGAGATCCTTAAGAAATCCGAAGAGGCGAAATCGTCGCTGCAGCGCGCGGTCGACGCGGGCGCCTCGGCGGCCCTGGAGCGGATGAACGTCGCGCGCGATCGCGATCTCAAGGCCCTGGAAGCCCGCGTTAAGGCGCTCGAAGCCCGACTCGGCGGCTGACCCACGTGATCCGAAATATCCGCCGGATCTCCCGCACCGTTCGGGGCGCCAATCGTTTCCGGGAAATCCTTTCCGTATTCGCGAAGCACGGCTTCGGAGATTTGGCCGACAAGCTGGGTTTGGACAAATACCTGGACTTGGGCGGTAAGTACCTGCGGTTGCCGCCGCGCGTAGCCACTATCCATCCCACGCGCCCGGAACGATTCCGCATGGCCCTGGAAGAGCTCGGGCCCGCCTTCATCAAGCTCGGTCAGATGATAGGCAATCGCCCCGACCTGCTCGCCCCCGAATGGGCCGCCGCGCTTGAGAAGCTGCAGGATTCCGTTCCGCCCTTCCCCACCGCGCAAGCGCGCCAGGTAGTGACGGAACAATTCGGCCAGCCCGTCGAAAGCCTGTTCGCCTCCTTCTGCGATTCGCCCATCGCCTCCGCCTCCATGGCCCAGGTCCACGTCGCGGAAATGGGCGACGGCACCCGGGTCGCGGTCAAAGTGCAACGTCCCGGCATCGAAGACCAGGTAAAGGTGGACGTGGAGATCATGTTCCAGCTCGCCCAACTGCTCGAGAAATACGTGCAGGGCATGGACGTACTCAATCCCGTCGCTATATGCGAAGAGTTCGACCGCACCATCATGAAGGAAATCGATTTTTCCCTGGAAGCCTCGCAGATGGAACGCTTCGCCCAGGCTTCCGCCGACCTGGCGATTTTCTACGTCCCCAAGGTGCATCGCTCCCGCACCGGCCGGAGGGTGCTCACCACCGAGTTCATCGCGGGGACCAAGGTCTCCAACCTGGCCGGCTTACGGAGCGCGGGCCTGGACCCCGCGCGCGTCGCCCAGGATCTATCCCAGGTGCTCTTGCACCAGGTATTCAAGCAGGGCTTTTTCCATGCCGACCCGCACCCGGGCAATATCCTCATCCTGCCTGACGGGCGCGTGTGCTTCCTGGACTATGGCATGGTGGGTTCGCTTTCCCCTACCCATCGCGAGCGCCTGCTCGATATCCTGGTGGGCGTAGCCACCCAGGACGCCGGGCGCATCGCCAAGACCCTGCTGCAATTGGCCTTCCAGCCTTCGGACATCGTCGAGGATCTGGAATACCAGGTGAGCGAATTGCTCGAGGCCTATTCTTTCGTGGCCCTGAAGGATTTCCGCATCGGCGAATTCCTGAATCGCCTCATCCGCCTGATCATCCGCAACCGGTTGCGCATGCCGCCGGGTTTCTACCTGATGCTGAAGGCCATCGTGACCCTGGAGGGCGTGGCCCGCCGCCTGGACCCGGCCTTCGACATGGTGGAGAGCATCAAGCCTTTCGCCAAGCGGGCCATGCGGGAACGTTTGCGGCCCGACCGCCTGGCCAGGGACCTCTATTACGGGGCCCTGGATTTGACCCCGATGCTGAAGGAATTCCCCGCGCAAGCCCGGGATATCCTGGGGCTCATCAAGCGCGGCAAGTTGCGCATCGAGTTCCAGCATCAAGGCCTGGAGCCCATCCTCAAGACGCATGAGCGTATGATGACGCGGATGGTGTTCGCATTGGTCCTGGCCTCGCTCATAATCGGCTCGTCCCTGGTCGTGCTCTCGGGCATCCCGCCCAAATGGTATGGCGTGCCCTTGATCGGCGTTGTGGGCTTCGTCAGCGCCGCCTTCGTGGGGTTCTGGCTGCTGGTGTCGATCCTCTTGCGGAAAGGATCGTGGAAGTAATGCAGCGGGAATAACTTCGCGGCTAGAGCGGGGATGCCACGAACTCTTCCGCGGTTACGACCTTGGCCTGCCCCGGGAATACCTTCTCGGTCAATACCCTATGCACCTCCGGGTCGCGGTCGAAGCAGCCGTCCTTCACCACGGTAAGGCGAAAATCCAGATCGAAGGCGCGGCGCACGGTCGATAGCACGACCCCGCTGGTCACCACCCCGCACAGCGCCAGCCGTTCGATACCGCGCGCGCGTAGGATCAATTGCAATTGGTTTTCGGAAAAGGCCCCGACGCGCTGCTTATGCACCACCAGTTCGCCGGGCCGAAAGACCGCCGGGTGGATGGCGGCCGAAGGCGTGCCGATCACGAATAGGTTGTTTTGCTTGATGCGTTGCATGGGGGATTCGGGAGGGCCGATCTCGGGATACCCCTCGTTGAATCCCAGGCCCACGTGGATGATCAGGAATCCCGCGCGGCGGGCCGCCTCCACGGCATCGGCCGCTTTCGTCAAGACGGCTTCCGCGCCGGGGATCATCGAGAGGATGCCGGCCTGCAGGTCCAAGGTAAGAAAAGCGTTTTTCGAGTTGGGGTTTTCCATGGGCGGTAAATATAAGCGTTACCGACGGCCGCGCAACCGCCAGTAGGGAAGGCTACTCGTCCACCCGCAATGGGCCGAGCCCCAAGACGCCTTCCACCCGGCCCGCCGCCAGGGCCAGCCTCCCGAAAACCCGGAAGTACAAGGCATAAGAGCGGCCCAACGCTTCTTCGGCCATGGCATAATGGCCCGCATAATTCTTTTCCGAGGGCAATTCGTCCAAGGCATAGTCGGCCAAATCCGATGCCGAGGATCCGAACGGGTATTCGACTCCCCGCAGGCCTTTTCCGATGGCCTCCAGCTCCAGTCGGATGGCGAGCGCGTAGGTCTTAAGCTGGGCATCCACTTCCGGCGCGCCCTCGTTGCCTTCCAGGTTCTCGAGCAAGATTCCCATCCCATGGAAAGAGCGTCGCAAGGATTCCAGGCGCGCTTGCACCCGGCCGAGCGCGGCCAATACCGGCATGAGCCGGGAGGCCTCCCGCGAGCAGGCGCGCGCGTCGAGCAACCGCCGCCTCACCTCGACGTCATCCAGCAGCCGCAACGCCGCGGCCAAGCGTCGGCGCATGGCATCTTCGAACCCGACCAGTCCGATGGCCAAGGCCCGCTGTTCGGCTTCGGATTCACGGAAGGCGGCTCCGGCCTGGACGGCCCCGCCTTTGCGCAACTGGAAATCGCCGGGCTCGATCCAGAAATTCGCCCGCATCAGCGCCAGGGCCTGGACGGCATCCAGCATGCGCGCGTCGGCGGCCGCATAGGCCCGGGAACTTTCGCTAGCCTTGGAAAAACCGGACTCGAGACGCTGCCGAGCGTCTACCAGGCGGGCGCGCCAGCGCGCGCTGGACTCGGGAGACAAGGTGGCCGCCGCGTTCTCATCCCCGGGGAAGGGCGGGGCGGCATCCTCCGCGTCAGGCGCCATGTCCGCGGCGTTCAACCACAACGGCCGCAGATTGGAGAGCATGCCGAGGAAATATCCGGTCACCGCCGCTTCGCCCACTTGGACTTCGCTTTGGCCGGACACCAAATCGCCGGTCGCCATGACCCGGGCGGGATTGAATTCCTCGCCCAGGTCGCTGCGATAGAAGCCCAAGGTGGCCTTACGGGACAAAGCGACGAAGTCAGAGAAAAGCGTATGCGCGGGTCCGGCGGCGTGGAACATGCCCCGCGATGCCGCCCGACGCGCGCGGCGTACGCGCTCGGCCAGGCTCGGATGCGTATCGAACCAGGCGGTGCGTTCGGACATGATGGTTCGTTCCATCCGGCGCCGCACCTCGGGAATGAAAACGCGCGTATGCGCCGCCACCAGGGCGGGAAGATCATCGGCCAGGTTGCCCTCACGCAAGGCCAGCCCCAGGCTGCGGTTGGCCAATCCCCAGGCCGCTTCGATGACCTTGGCCTCCAGCACCATGGACGCGAACGTCTCGCCTCCGACCAAGCGGATGGCGGCATTATCGGCCTGATGCTCCATCTCGCGTAGCAAAAGGCAACTTACCGCTTGCCCGGCCCGGGCGTGGGCGCGCAGGATTCCGCGCGCGGCGATGGCGCAGGCGTGACCGCACCAGTATAAACCAAACAGCATGGGATCGATTCGCTCCGAGCCCGCCGCCAAATCGCGTTCCCAGGCATCCTCGCGCGCGGCGGCGCGCGCGAACCATTGGCTCACCATGCGGATGCCGTGCACCAGGCGCATGGCCGCGCCCTGGCGGAAATGCCCGAGCTCATGGGCGAGCACTGCGGCGAATTGGCCCAGCTCCAGGCCGCGTACCAGGGGCAGCCCAAGCACCAACTCCAAACCGCCGTTCCAAAGATTCTCCCATCCCGGCGCCAGGCGGGCGCATGCGTTCACGTCCATACTCACCTGGATCCGCACGGGAGTCGGCGAACCGAGGGAGTTGCTGATCTGCTGGACGAATGCATGCAGTCTCGGTTCCTGCTCCGGGCGAAGCACCAAATCGGGCCGCGACCGCCGATGCCCGGTAACGAGCGGGCGGATGAGGAACAGGGCGATGCCCGCGATCAACAGCAAGCCGAGCACGTAGGCCAGTCCCGGCAGGAAGGCGGATTCGGGACCGACGACCCAGCTTTGGTGGCTTACGGCATGCCATCCCAGGATCCAAAGGGTCGCGAAACAGAGGACCGCATAGCCCAAGGGCAAAAGGACGATGGCGAGGGCCACGGACACGAGCCCAACGCCATAGGCGATGGGCGGCCGCTCGGTCGCAGGAACGCGGCGCCTCAGGCGCAGACGGCTCGCCGGACCAGGCAGCAAACTCAAGGCGCGCATCCCCGGATTGTAAAGGCCGGGGCCCGGTTGCCGCAACGCGAAGGCACCGGAGCGGACGTCTCGTGCAGGTTACCCCCCTTACCGCGACCAGCCTTTCCCGCGAGAAGGATTTCCCGCCCTTGGGTTTACAGGGGAATTTGGAGTTCTTGGGAGCATGGGCCGGCGAGGCTTTCGCGTGAATAAGGCCTCGGTTTCCTTGCCGCATGGCGATTCCCGAGCGTACAATGGAGACGATTGCCCGCCAGGCGAATTCCGCATGCGACCTCTGGGTAACGATTGGGAATATGTCAGATACCCCGGACTTCACCCCGGTTCCCCACCAGGAAATTCCCGAGCGGACCGCCGGGACGCGTCAGATCGCTTTGGTCGGGCTGAACCGCGCCACCGCGGATCTGCTGCCGAACTTGCTTGACGCGCAAGGCATCCAAGTGGTCAAGGTGCTCAATCCCGATTTCGAGGACCTGAGCCGCCTCACGATCTATCCTCATCTTGAAGTGATCATCGATACCACCCGCAATCCCTCCATAGCGGCGCGCTTGCGCAAGCTGCCGCTAAAGAAAGTGGACGTGATCAGCGGACTGGGCGCGCGGCTATTGATCTGCGCCGTAAGGGACGGGCATTCCGAATCCCGGGATACGGCCGTCCGCGCTCTCGACGAGATCCGCGGCGCCACGGGCCCTAACAAGGATCGCCGGGCCATGTTGCAGGCTATCCTGAACGCCGCGGTCAAGACCTCGCGAGCGGACAGCGGTTCCCTGATGCTTCTCGATCCTTCCCGCCGCCAGCTGACCATCGAAGCCGCTTGCGGCTTGGAAGAAAGCATTGTGGTCTCCTCGATACAACGGGTCGGCCAAGGCATCTCCGGTTTCGTGGTCAGGCATCGCGAACCGGTGATCATCAACGGGGCCGTGGACCAACAGGCCTTCACGGCCGAATACCAGAAGCCCGAACTGGTTTCCGCCATTTGCTGCCCTATGTCCTGCGAAGGGGAAGTATTGGGGGTCATCAACCTGGCCAGCCGGAACAAGGCCCGCGTCTTCAGTAAAGCCGACGTCGAAGCGCTCGAGGAGTTGGCGCGGGTGGCGGCCGAGACCGTGCGCTACGGCCGCGAAGAGGAAGCCGGGGCCGGACAGGGACAAGGGCAAGGACTGCTCAATAGCGTGCGCGACATACTGGGGATGCGCTATCGATTCGAAGAGCGCCTGAACCTTTTGCTCATGAAAATGGCCAATACGTTCGGGGCCAAGGCATGTACCTACTATGAATTCAACTCCACCGAGCGCACCTTTATGGCCAAGGCCTCCAGCTCCATAAGCGCAGCCCTTCTCAAAGAGCGGCCGATGCTCCTGGACGAAACCTTCGCGCAGCGGTTGCTCAAGACCCCCCATGGCTTTTGCGTCAATTCCGCGGGAAAGGAGCCGCGGGCCAAGAAGTGGCATCTGCTGCAGCCGATCCGCACGGGAACGGAATTGGCCGGGGCGTTGTTCCTGTACCTGGATTCGGAACGGAACCATTTCAAGGACGAGATGATCCTGCTCAAGCGCATCGGGGACATGCTCTCCCGCGAAGCCGCCAAGCATATCGAACTGGAATCCATCAAGGTCCAGTCCCTGAAGTATTCGGCCATTTCCCAATTCGCGGCCGACGCCGCTAAGGCCGCCGATCTCCCCGAACTTTCGCGCATGATTTTGGCCAACGTGCGCCTGCTGGTGGACGCCGATACTTGCGTACTACGCCTGCGCCACGGGTCCGGAGCCGAGCCGGAGGTGGCTGAAACCCTGAGCCAACGCGATGCGGTTTGGATGAAGGACATTCTGGCCGTGGATCGGAAGATCTCGGGCGAAGCCGCCTCCACCGCGGCCGCGGTGCGGATCGACAAACTTTCCGATTCCCGATTCGGGACGGATATCCACGCGGCGGAATCCACATTGGCCGCGCCTCTCACCATCGGAGGCGAAGTGGTAGGCACCCTATCGCTATACGATAAACGCTCCCAGGATCCCACGGGCCCCAAGGCCTTCGCCGAGGAAGATCAAGACGTGTTGGCGCATTTCACGGCGCAAGCCGCCAAAGCCCTCTCCCGCTTCCGTCCTTTCCTATTCCCCGTTCCCGCAGCCGTGGAAACGGCGATGGCCGGCCCCTAAGGACCGGCCATTCTGTTTCCGTAATCCCGGATCAGGAACGGACCGCGTCCAAGGCGGACGCGGGATCGGGCATTCCTTCGGGTTGGGATTCGCCCATGTCCCGGAAATCCCCGCGCAGGGCCTTTAGGGCGTACTTCTCTTCTTCGATCTCCTTGCGCGAGCGCAGGCCCAGCGTTTTCAGGAATTGACCGGGAGCGGCCAGGCGGCCGCGCGCATGCGCGAAGATCAGCGGGAGAACCAGCCAGGCCAATAGCCGCCACATGCGCGAGCCCAGCAGCCCGAAGATCAGGGCCAGTACGCCCGCCCCGGCAAGCCCTAAGATGGCCACGGTCTCGAGTTCGGGTTCGTCTTCCAATGCCTTGAGGCGATCGGATAGGGACTGAGAACCTAACGACCCGTAAAAGCGGACGCTATCCTTCACCGAATCGGTTTCCAGGGATGCCGGCGAGACCATATCAACCCCGCGCGTTTCGATCGAGGACGGGTTCGCCCGACTCGATCAGGGATTTGAAGCGGCGTAGATCCTCCTCGACCATTTTGACGGGATCCTTGCCGAAGAGCTTCGCGAAGGCTTTGCCGGCCTTGCCCCCGGGAGGCGCGTACTCCAGATAAACCCGCAACTCGGTGGCGTTGCCGTCCTGGACGGGTTCGAAGAGCACCACGCCTTTGCTTTCGATATCGGCGTTCTCCAGCGAACGCCAAGCGATTTTGCGATCCTGGCGCTCATCGGTGATCTCGGCGTCCCATTCGATATCCAAGCCGACCGGCGCCGTCGCCACCCAATGCGAGCGTCGATCGTCGATGGATCGGACGGATTTCAGATGGCGCATTACGCGGGGCAGGTTTTCGAAATTCCGCCAGAAGCGGAAAGCTTCCGCGGCGGAAGCGGATAGGGTTATGGATTTCTCCACGGTAAATCGTTCGCCCTTGCTCGCCTTTTCCGCCAGCTTAACGAATGCCTTGCTCGTGTCGATGCCGAAGGCGCGGTAGATGAAGCTACGTCCCAGCGCTCCGCGCAAAAGCAGGTTCCCGCCCGCCAGGGCCAAGAGCCCGCCCGCCCACGATCGCCTGCGGATCCCATAGGCTATGAGCGCCCCGCCAATCACGGCCGAGATCCAACGTTCGGGGACCGAAACATTCCTTCCGAAAGCGGATCGCCCGCCCGGATTTTCCGTGGCCGCATCCACGCCGGCTATATCCGCGGAAATAGGATTCTCTTCCATGGCCATCCTCCCAGCCGAAAAGGTTTATTCCCCTCAAGATAAAGTTGTAGCGGGGCGGGTGGAAGAAGAATCCAAGGATCGCTCCGAATTTTCTTTTCCCAACACGATCCGGACCACGTGCGCTTTCCCATCGTCAGGAACGTCGATGGCATCGAACGGCGGTTCCCGCTTAATGCCGTCGATTTCGCAGGACACCATGAAGCGGCCGTCCCCTTCCGGGTTGGAAACGGAAATGTCCCAGGTAGCGCCGCCGCGCCGGTAACGGATGCCATACCTCCGCCAATCGCGCGGCGGGCAGGGGACAATGCGCAGGCGATCGCCTTGGATCCGGAATCCCAGCAGCCACTCCAGGCCGACGCGGTACATCCATCCCGCCGAACCCGTGTACCAGGTCCAGCCCCCGCGGCCCACGTGGGGCGCCACCGCATACACGTCGGCGGCCGCGACATAGGGTTCGACCTTGTAGCGGTAGACCCCTGCCCGCGTGGCGGCATGGTTCACCGGGTTGAGCAAGGACAGCAACTCCGCAGCCTTATCGCCCTCCCCCAGCGCCGCGAAAGCGGCCACCACCCACAGCGCGGCATGCGTATACTGCCCGCCGTTCTCGCGCACGCCGGGAAGATATCCCTTGATATACCCCGGATCCTGCGGCGCCGTATCGAAGGGGGGAGTGAAGAGGAGGACAAGGCCCTCCGCTTGGCGGACCAGGTATTCCTCCACCGAGAACATGGCCTGGCGCGCCCGCGCGGGATCGGCAGCGCCCGAAAGCACCGCCCAGGATTGGGCGATGGAATCGATGCGGCATTCCTGCGATTGGGAAGATCCGAGCGGCGAACCGTCGTCGAAATAACCGCGCCGGTACCAATCGCCGTCCCACCCTTTCGTTTCCATGGCCTCTCGCACGCGCTCGGCATGTTCCCGCCAAGCGAGGCTGCGCGCATCCCCGCGCGCCTCCGCCAAATCGGCGAATCCCTTCAAGTTGGGAATCAGGAACCAAGCGAGCCAACCGCTCTCCCCCTTGCCTTCCTGCCCCACCCGGTTCATCCCGTCGTTCCAATCACCGCTTCCCATCAGCGGCAGGCCATGCGGGCCCAGCCCCAGGCTGCGCTCCAAAGCGCGGGCGCAGTGTTCATAAAGGCTGTCGGTATCCTCGCTCTGCGTGGGCAGGAAATAGGCGTCCTCGCGTCCCTCGGGCACTTCCGGACCTTCCAGCCAAGGCGCCTGCGCCTCGAGAATGGCCGTGTCGCCCGTGGCCTGCAGATAGTGCAGGACCGCGTAGGGCAGCCAAAGGCGATCGTCCGAGAAATGGGTGCGTACCCCGCGGCCCGAGGGGGGATGCCACCAATGCTGGACGTCCCCGGCGCGGAATTGTCGGCCCGCGGCGCGGAGGATTTGCTCGTGGGCCAATTCCGGCGCGAGGACGCACATGGCCATGACGTCCTGCAATTGATCGCGGAAACCGAACGCGCCCCCCGCCTGGTAGAAGGCGGTTCGGGCCCATAGGCGGCAGGCGATCACCTGGTAGGGCAACCAGCGGTTGAGCAGGAGATCGAGGGATCGGTCCGGGGTCTTGACCTGCACTCCGCCGAGCAGGCTATCCCAGCGCTGCCGGGTTTCGGCCAGGTTTTTTTCGTGATCGATGTCGCGATATTTTTTTACCAGAGCGGAGGCTGTCTCGTCGGAATCGGCTTGGCCCAAGGTGAAGACGACCTGCGCCTTGCCCCCGGGAGGCAATTCGATCAAGACCTGGAGGGCCGCGCAGGGATCCAGTCCGGCGCCGCTGCGGTTGGACAAGGGCTCGACGCGTTGCAAAGCCAACGGCTGGGCCCGGGATCCGTTGCGTCCCAGGAATTCGGCGCGATCGCAGGTAAAGGAGGACTGCCTGCCTTCCAGATCCGCGAAGGCGACCGGGTCCGCGAATTCGGCGACCCAGGAGTTGCGCGCCGTGAGGGCGCCGGTGGCGGGATCGCGGCGAGTCACGATGTGCTGGGTGGCCATCCCCCGCGCCGGGGCCAGCACCCACTCCACGTAGGCGGTCACGTCCAGTTGGCGGGTCTTGGGGGAAACGTTTTCAAGGATCAGGCGCGAGATCTTCACGGGATCGTGTTCCGGGACCCATTGGGTGAGCTCCAAGCGGATTCCCTGCGATGCATGCATGTACCGCGTATATCCCTGCCCATGCACGGCCAGGTAGGGCCGCCCGGCCACGCGTACGGGCAGAGCCGTGGGCGTCCACACTTCCCCGCTTTCGCGGTCGCGTACGTAGAACGCCTCGCCCGGGGAATCGGAAACCGGATCATCGGACCAAGGAGTCAGCTTACGCTCGCGGCTATTTCCGCACCAGGTATAGCCGGATCCCGCCTCGGAAGCGATGAACCCGAAATGGGGATTGGCGATGACGTTAATCCAAGGGGCCGGCGTCCATTGCCCTTCGCCCAGGATGATCTGGTATTCCTTCCCGTCCGGGGTGAATCCGCCCAGACCGTTGAAGAATTCGAGGTAAGGCCGGGGCGGCGGGACGACGGGCTGCGCGGAGGTTTCCCGGCGCCGATGCGGAGGGGCGGCCGGCACCGGTACGCGCCGCATGCGCATGACCTGATCGGAAAGGCTGCCCCGGCGGGCGGAGAGCACCACGCGCGAGCAGGCTTGGATCAACAGGCGGTCCTCGGCGGGTATCCGGTCCCGTCGCAACAAGAAAACCCCGCCGCGCATCCCTTCCCCTCCGCCGCGACGCATGCGCAGCAAACCTTCCAGTTCGTTCTGCTGCGGTTGGAAGTACGATTCCGACGGGTTTTCATTGAGGAGCACCAGGTCCACGTCCAAGCGCTTCATCTCGAAGTAAGCATGTGCCTTCAGAAGGTCCCGCGTCAGGTTCCGATCGCCGGCCTCGTCGAAGGCCGCGAAGATGATGGGCAAATCCCCGGAGATCCCATAGGGCCACAGGCCGTCCTGCCCCTTATGGTTCAAGGCCAGCAGGTCCGGCGAGGGACGGAGCGCCGGGTCCGGATAGTACAGCCGATTGGCCAAACGCTGGTACAAGCGCGCCTCGTCCGGGCCTACCCCCAGGTGTCGCAATTGGACCTGGGCCTGGGTCCAGGCCAGGGTCGCGACCCGTTCGAAAGTGGACGCTTCGCGATACTTGTCCGCCAAGGCCAGGGCATGTTCCCTGGTGCCGCATATGAATGTGGCGAACACCAGGCGGACCTGGCCCCCTGCCGGCGCCCGCACGCGCCGCCTAAGGCTGAAAACGGGATCGAGCACGGCCCCGGCCGTGTTCGACAAAGGCTTGCCGTCGGCCACGGAAACCGGATCGCGGACCGTATGGCCGCGGCCCAGGAAGCGGGCCCGATCGGTTTCGTACTGTAATCCTCCCGCCACCGCGCCTTCCACCCCGCAAACGTGGGCGGCCCAGATCGGCTTCTCCGTCGCCGAGCGCGGCCGCCGGGTCGCCAGCAAGGCCGATAGCGCCGGGATGAATTCGGTCTGCACGAACAAATTGGAAAAGGCCGGATGGGCGATGTCCGCCTCTTGCGGGGCCAGGGCGATCTCGCAATAGGACGTGATCTCGATTTCGCGATCGCGGCCCCCCCTGTTCTCGATGGTGATGCGCCGGACCTCGGCATCGTCCTCGGGGGAGATGACTACCTCCATGCGCGTAACCAGGGACTCGTCCCGCCTCTCGATCTCGATCTTGTCCTCGGCAAAGACCGCCTCGTAGGCGTCCGGATCCGAAGCCAAGGGCTGATAGCCCGCGGACCAGGTCGCGCCGCTTTCGCCATCCCGCAAGTAGAAGTACTGGCCATAATCGTCGAGTACGGCATCTTCGCGCCACCGCGTGACCGCCAAGGCCTGCCAGCGGCTAAAGCCCGAGCCCGCGACGGTCATGAGCACCGAATAATTCCCGTTGGAGAGCAGATGGGTACGCGGAACCAGCTCATGCGGAGTGGTGAAGCGATGCAGCACCGGTTCGATGGACGCCTCTACGCGAGCCGGGTGCGATGTCTCCCAGGCATTGGGCAGGGACACGGTGACGCCCTTGGGCAGCCGTTCCTGAAGGAGGGGATCGACCGCGCGTACGATGGGCAGGGAATGGAAACGCTCTTGCATGCGTCCGCCCAGCAGCACGTCGCCCAGGGCCACCAGCATCATCCCCTGATGATGGGCGAAGTAGGCGCGCACCACGGTGGCTCGCTCGCCCTCTTGCAGGCGGGCCTGCGTATAGTCGATGGCCTCGTAGAATCCATAGCGCCCCTCGGCCCCCGCCGCGCGCAGGCGCTCCAGATTCGCCGCGGCCGCCCTGGGGGCCACCATGGCCGCCAGCCCGGTCGCATAAGGCGCTATCACCCGATCTTCGGAGAGCCCTCGCTTCAGGCCCAGACCCGGCACCCCGAAGGAGGAATACTGGTAGGTCATTTCCAGATCGCGGATGTTGTAGGCGGCCTCGGAAACGCCCCAGGGTATGCCCAGCTCGCGCCCGTATTCGATTTGCCGCTTCACCGCGCTGCGGCAGGCCGATTCGATGAGGCTGCCCGGCGGCGATCGCATCACCAATTGCGGCATCAGGTATTCGAACATGGAACCGGACCAGGAAAGCAAGGTGGCCCCGCTTCCCACCGGCGTGAGAGTGCGGCCCAAACGGAACCAATGCGAAGGCGGCGCATCCCCCTTGGCCACCGCGAGGAAACTGGTGAGGCGCGCTTCCGAGGCAAGCAAGTCGTAGAAAGATGGATCGAGGGCTTCCTCCCGGACGCGGAATCCGATCGCGAACAACTTGCGTTGCGGATCGATCAGGAACCGGAAATCCATGCCGAGCGCCAGGCGTTCGGCGGCTGCCGACAGGGTTGCGAAGCGATCCATGAGGGAACGCGCGGCCGTGGCGGCAGCCAGCAAAGCAGCGGCGAACGTAGCCGCTTGTCCTTGCGCCAACTGGGTCGCGATCCCGGGACCCGAGCCCAGGGAGGGAACCTGGCGTACTTCGGCGGCGGCGGCCAGGCAGCCTTGTTCCAATTCGGCCAGGGTCAAGCGGCCATGCAAGAGCCGATGGGTGGCGGGAATGGGTAGATCGCACAAGGCTTCCAGGGTAAGCCCGGATCCCGCCCAGGGGAACAGGGCCCTTACGTCTCCGGAAAGGCCTTCGAGAGAGCTTCGCATCAGTTCGGCGCGCGACTGCAGCTCGAGGGTTCCCGGTTCCTTTTGCTCGAGCGCCAGCGTGCGCGCCACGTCGACCACGGTATCGGCGAGAGCCTCCCATTCGTGCACCCGGGCCGACCATTCGCCCGCGTCCGACGGGATCGGCAGCAGCACTCCCTCCAACGCTTCCAGGGCCTCGATCATGTGCCGTTTCCCGAAGGCTTGCACGCGCAAGTCCCGCGGCAGGGCCTGGGCCGCATCCCGCACCAGATGGATGAGATCGGCCAATCCCTCTTCCAGGGAGGGCGCGAGGATTTCCGACTCCATGTATTCGCGGCACGCGCGCGCCAAGGTCAGCAGATGCCCGGCCAGGTTTCCGCTGTCCACCGTGGAGATGTACCTGGGTTCCAAGGGCCGCAAATCCGTCGTGGAATACCAGTTGAAGAAATGGCCGCGGTAACGTTCGAGTTTCCCCATGGAAGACAGCATCGCCTCCAGCCTTCCGGCGGCCTCCTTTAGCCCGATCCAACCCATGTCCCGGGCGGTGGCGATGGAGAGAAGGCCCAGGCCCATATTGGTGGGCGAAGTTCGATGGGCAACCACCGGTCTGGGATCCTCCTGGAAATTGTCCGGGGGCAGGAAGTGATCTTCGGGGCGGATGAACTCGCGGAAGAAACGCCAGGTTTTGAGGGCCGTCTCGCGTAAGGCCAGCCTTTCCCCGGAGGTGAGCATGTCGTGGGCGCGGGTACGTTTCGGGGATCCGGCCATCAGGGCCAAGGCCGGCGAAACCATCCACAAGGCTATCCACGGCGCCGCGAGGCTTAAGCTTTCGTAGCGGCCCATGGCGGCGAGGCCGGCGGCCAGCCCCGCGGGCAAGATGGCCGCGGCCAGCATGTTCCGGTAGGCTCCCCACAGGCCTTTTTCGCGTTGGGTCGCCGCTTGCGCGGCCGTCATCCACTCCAATAGGCCGCGTCGGCTGACCGCCATGCGCCAGAGGGATCGGAACATGGCATCGCCCAGCAGCCAGGCCTGATGGGCCAGCACCACCAGGTTGAACAGGTAATGGGCCAAGCCTTGCAGCAGCAGCTCCCCCGTATCGCGCAGGTAACGGGCGTAAGCGATGCCGGCGCGGGGCGGGGCGGCTGCCTCGGAAGCGGAGACGAGGTAAGGAAGGCATAAGGCCACCAGCACCAAAGCGGTCCAGGCGCCCGGCGCATGAGCGGCCAAAAGCCAGCCCAAGGCCAGGGAGAGGAAGGCGCAAGGCGGCACCAGGGAGCGCCGCAAATTATCCAGCATCTTCCACCGTCCCAGGAACGGCAGCCCTTTACCGCGAAGCCCCAGGATCCACGGCAGCAATTGCCAATCGCCCCGCGCCCAACGGTGCTCCCGGGCCGCATACGCCCCGTAATGGGAAGGGAATTCTTCCAACACCTCCACGTCGCTCAATAGGCCGGATCGGGCGAAGATGCCTTCGAACAAATCATGGGACAGCAGGGTATTGTCGGGGATACGGTCCCGCAGGGCATCTTCGAATGCGTCCACGTCGTAGATACCCTTGCCGGCATAGGAGCCTTCGCCGAGCAGATCCTGATACACGTCCGAGACGGCGGCGGCGTACGGATCGATTCCGCAAGGACCCGCGGTCACCCAGTGGAAAAGGGTGCGCTCGCGATCTTCGGGAAGGGTGGGAACCACCCGCGGTTGCAGGATCCCGTAACCACCCGTCACGCGCCCGGCCTGCGCGTCGAAACGGGGACGGTTCAACGGATGCGCCAGGCAACCCGCCAACCTGGCGGCGCCGCCTTTGGGAAGGCGCGTGTCCACGTCCAAGGTGATGACGAACTTGACGTCACGGGGAATCGCCGCTTCCCCGCCCGCCGGCGTCAGATAGGTCGTATCCCGGGCCCCCCGCAGGATGCGGTTCAACTCCTTCAGTTTTCCCCGCTTCCGCTCCCACCCCATCCATTTCCCCTCGCGCTCGTTCCACGTCCGCTTCCGGTGCAAGAGGAGGAAGCGGGATCCGCCATCGGGCATGGCGCCATACCGCTCATTCAAATCGGCCATCCATTCGCGCGCGCACTCCAACAATCTCTCGTCCCCGGCCATGGATTCGGCTTCGGCATCGGTCCAATCCGTCAGCAAGGCGAAGCGGATATCACCATCGGAATTGGCCAGGTAATGCACTTCGAGGCGCTCCAGCAAATCGCGGATCTCGTCCGGCTCCCGGAGAAAGGCGGGTACCGCCACCAAGGTGCGGCATGCCGAAGGAATGCCTTTGCCGAAATCGAGCTTGGGCAGGATATGCGGGGGCAGGAAGGTGATGAGGAACCGGTTGATCAACGCCAATGCGCCTTCGGAAAGCGGGGCCGAACCCAAGATGCCTAGGAGCATTAAAGGCGCCCATCCCAGCCCGCTGCCGGAAAGGGATTCCAGGCCGTAGCCGGCGAAGAGGGCGGTGACCGCCAGCACCACGGCCGGGTATAGCCATTTCCCATGGGCGCGCAGGATGCGTGCGAAATCCTCCCGGTAACCGGTACGATAACCCAGGTCGCCTTCGAAGCCGAGGCGGCCCTCGCCGAATAGGACGAAGCCGACCTCCCCGGTGGCTCCGGGAACGCGCTCCCCGGCGGCCCGCACCGCCCTTTGCGCCACCTCCATCTCGGATATGCCGGATCCGCGCGCCAGATCCTCGATGGCATGCCGATACAGATCCCGCGACGGGAAATCCAGATCGGAGTAAAGCGGCGATGCAAGCAGGATCGCTTCCACGGAACTGGCGTCTTCGAAGAATGCCTTCCAGTCCAGCTCCAGCACCAGACGCATGCTGGTGATGATATTGCGTACGGAGACGTTGAGTGCGGCCTGGGCCTGGTGCTCCTGCCGGATGATCTCTTGGGACGAAATTCCGCGGCGCGCCAGCTCCGCGTCCAGCCATTCCAAGGGGCGGGCTTGCACGGGCGCTTGATCCTGCACCCGCTGGAACAGTTGCACCGCGAAGGCGGAGAAATAAGGGGACTCGGCGAAATCCTCCCAGTCCTCCGGCTTGGCCTCGGGGGCGGTCCCCTCTTGGCCGCGCAACCCCAGGAGGGCATCGGCGACGCGATCGGCCCGCAACCGCGCCTCGCGTCCGCCCACCACCATATCCGCCATGCGGCGCAAGTTCTCGATCAAGGCCACCCGCAGGGTGATCGCCACCGCCCAAAGCTCGCCAATGGTCAGTTCGGTCCCCCGCTGATAGGCCCGGATATAGCGGGACAACAGCTCGGCGTCGAGCCGGCTATCCGTATGCTCGATATAACCGCAAACCATGGCATATACGCGCGGGTAACCGGCGAAAGGGCCGGATGCGAGCTTGGGAAGATCGCGATAGTAGGAAGGCGGCAAATGATTGCGGATTTCCCGCAATTGCTCATCCACCACGTGGAAGTTATCGGCCAGCCATTCGGCCGCGGGCGTTATGCTGCGATCCGCCCGCACCATGCGGGAAATGGAATTGTAGACGGATCGAAGGGCGGTCCCGTTCTCGTCCACCTGCCGCAACAAGGGAACGCCCCGGCGCCCGGGGCGCGCCTCACCATGGGCCTCGGCGAGGCGCGCGGCATATTCCTCCAGATGCTCGGCGCTGAAAATCTCGCCGCGGATCGGAAAGTGCCCGGAAGGGGCCGTTTCAGTGAGGATAGTTGCGTCTTCCGCCATGTCCCGGTTCAGCGATCCGGGGTTGAGGGACGGGAAACCTCTCCTACCACCTCCACGGTCTCCTGTCCGCCGCGGTGCAGGGCGATATCGCCCATCGAGACGATGCCTACGCAACTCCCGCCTTTATCCACCACCAGGATGCGGCGCAATTGATGCGATTCCATCTCGCGTACGCATTCCTCCACGTTGGAGTCCTGTCGGACCGAGACCGGCCCTTGGGACATCACCTCCTCGGCGTTCATGTCCAGGGGATTCTTGCCCTCGGCCACGGCGCGCAACACGATATCCCGGTCCGTCACGATGCCCATCGGCTTCCACCTTTCCTGATCCTCGACCACCGGGATCGCGCCGCAATCGTTTTCCGCCATCATACGGGCCACTTCCTCCAGGTTGGTTTCGGAAACGCAGCAGACGGGGTTCTCGGTCATGATTTCACGGATTTCCATACGAGACCTCCTTGCAGGCCGCGTTCCCCTGATCGGAACGGTTGCAACAAAAAAACCGCCTCGATCCAGGAAAGGCCGGCCTTAGCCTTGAAACAATCTTTTTGGGAGGAGGGAGGGGAGAAAATTGGATCCAGCGGAAATAAAATCGGGGCGGCTCGCGCCCCTAATTTCGAAACGGGTCGGCTAAATGCCCGTCTCTAAGCGGCTCTTGAAGCGATGTAGCTCTTCATCCAGCAAACGGTCGGGATGATTGCCGAAAAGCTTGGCGAATACGCGCCCCGTCTTGCCCGCAGGCAGAGCATATTCGAGATGAACCCCCATCTGGGTCCGCCCCCCGGCCAGGGCATCCAGTACGATTGCGCCTTCGCTCTTGAGCGCCGTATCCTCGGAAGAATGCCAAGCGAGCTTGCGGTTGGCCCTATCCTCCGTGAGCTCGGTCTCCCAGGCCAGATCGGCGCCGGCGGGCATGCGCGCGGTCCAGCGCGAACGGGTGCCGGCAAGCGGTTCGACGGATTTGAGATGACCGAACAACCCGGTCAGATTCTCCAGTTCCCGCAGATGCCGATAGATTTCCTCCGCGGGACGGGAGATGACGATGGATTTATCGATGCGGATGAGATTGGCCGTCTTATCCTGTCCCGGAAGGCCCTCCCCCGTCGCGGTATTGATGCCCAGGGTCTTGTAGAATAGGCTGCGGCCCAAGGCCCCGCGCAAGAGCAGGACCCCGCCCGCCAGTACGAAAAAGACCCCGCTCCAACGACGCTTGCGCAGCCCATAGGCGACCAGGCCTCCCCCCAGGGCGGCGGAACCCCAACGCTCGGCTTCCGAAACGTTGATTTTCATCTTCCGGAAATCATCCCATGCGAAAAGGGGTTTGGCTTCATAGGCCTCGGTGTCGACGGAATCAAGACGGGGATCGGTGGGTTCCATGGGGGCCTCCAGGGAAAGGTTTTGGCTCGAACCAGAGCTGTTACTACCAAGATAACCTTCTGGGCCGATTCCACCGGGTAAAGATGACCGGGCAATCGGGTTCTGGATACTAAATTTGCCTACCACGCCAAGGCGGCAGGAGCCAACAATGCGGAGAAACCAAGGGCATATCGGCGGATTTACCTTGCCCGCCTTCCTTATCTTGCTTGTCGCTTCCTTCGCGCCTACCCCCTCCACCGCCAAGGAAAGTTTGCGTGACTTGGCGGACAAGCAGGGGATTTTGTTTGGAGCCGCCGCCGGCACGGCCTTCTTCGGAAGGGACAGTACGGTCTTTAAGGCGAATCTTGAAAAAGAGTTCAACGCGCTGGTGGCGGAATACCAGATGAAGTTCGGCCAATTGCAGCCGACCCGCGGGGATTTCAATTGGGCCGCCGGCGACAGGATGCTGGCTTTCGCCGATACGAACCGGATGAAGCTGCGGGGGCATTGCCTGGTGTGGCATAAGGAAGCGGCTTGGCTCGAAACCACCACGTTCACCAAAGAGGAAATGTTCGCCATCCTCAAGGAGCATATCCTGACCGTGGTGGGCCGGTATAAGGGCCGGATCCCGCAATGGGACGTGGTCAATGAAGCCATATCCAACAATCCCGACAGCACCTATCGCGACACCTTCCTGTTCCGGAGGATGGGAAACGAGTTCATCGACTCCTGTTTCCGTTGGGCCCGCCAGGCGGATCCGGACGTCCAGCTTTTTTACAACGATTACTGGAACGAAGGCTTGGGGCCCAAATCGGATAAAGTCTACAACTTGCTGAAAGGCCTGAAAGATCGCGGCGTCCCGGTCGATGGGGTCGGTTTGCAATGCCACTTCCGTTACGACTCTTTGCCCAGCTTCGCGGACATGGATACGAACATCAAGCGTTTGGCCCAACTGGGTTTGAAGGTGGCGTTTACCGAGGTCGATTACCGCATCCTGCTTCCCGCCACTCCCGAAGCGTTGGAGAAACAGAAGGAGGATTACCAGGGAACCCTCCAGGTTTGCCTGGCGAATCCCAATTGCAAAACCTTCGTGATCTGGGGAGTTACCGATGCCTATTCCTGGATCCCCGCCTCGTATCCCGGTTGGGGCGCCGGGCTGCTATTGGATTCGGCCTACGCCCCCAAACCCGCTTACGACGGCATCTGGACGGGCTTGGGCGGCGTTTCTGATGGGATCCTAGTTCCCGGTACTCCTCTGCGCGGCGCGCGGCCGTTCTTCCCCGGCTGGTTCGGAACGGGATCGTGGGATGCGCTCGGGCGCGCGCTGGGGCGGAGATAAATAAGGAAGTCCTATGACCCGCAAGCTTCTCATTCTCACCGTCGCGGCATTGGCCCTGTCCGCATGCACCGCCTTGCGCCTGCTCCATTCCGCCAAGCTCAAGGCCCCCAAGGTATCCTTCGTTGCCTACCGCTTCGTCGGCGCGGATGCCTCCCAGGCGAACCTGGAATTCACCTTGGCCGCCTATAATCCGAACACCATCGGCCTACGCAACGTCAACGTGGGATATGAATTGTTCCACCAGAACCGGCGCTTCTTGCACGGCGGGGACATCGCGGTGGAGCTCAAGCCGAAGGACACCACCCTCATCGTGGTTCCGGCCGTGGTGGTTTACCGCGAAGTCTTCAAGGTCGCCGGGCCGGCGGGCGAACATCTTCTGCTCGATCGCCATTCCATCCCCGTGCGCATCGACGCGCTCATCGCCGGGAACCCCACGGTGTACAACGAGAAGGAAGCCGGCGGCATGTTCCAGTTCAGCCTCAAACTCAGCCGCACCGAGAACGTTCCCATCCCAGAGCGCCTTTATAAGGATGCCGGCAATGCGGCAATAAGATCCTTGCGCAAGATTTTTTAGGAAAGCGACCCTGGACTATCCCAGCAGCCGGACCTTGAAGCGCTGCCCTTTGATCTTGTTCCCGGTCAAGCGGGCCAGGGCCTTCTGCGCGAACCGGCTTTCCACGGAAACGTAGGCTTCGTAGTCCATAACATCGATCTTACCCACGGCTTTGCCGGCCAGCCCGTCCTCGCCGGTCAAGGCGCCCAGGATATCCCCGGCCCGCAGCTTGTCCTTGCGGCCCGCGGCGATGCACAGGGAAGCCAGGTCCGAAGTCAGCGGTTCGCGCGCGTCCGCGTCATCCCATTCCAAGGGCTCGGATGGCACTTCGAATCCCAGGAAGGCGCGCGCGGCCGCTATCTTATGCTGTTCCGTGGGTAAGGCCAAGGTGAAAGCAAAGCCGGAATTCCCCGCCCGCCCCGTACGGCCGATGCGATGGACGTAGGTTTCCATATCATGCGGTACCTCGAAGTTGATCACCGCGCCCAGGCCCTGGATGTCCAGCCCCCGCGCGGCCACATCGGTCGCCACCAACACGCGGCAGCTTCCGTGGCGAAAGCGGATCAGGGTTTGCTCCCGCTCCCTTTGCTCCAGATCGCCATGCAAGGCCGCCGCGGCGAAACCCAGATCGGACAAGTGCTGCAAGACTTCCTTGGCCGCGACCTTGGTATTGCAGAAAACGAGGGCGCTTTCGGGTTGCCGGCGGGATAACAGGGAGGCGACGGCCGTCAGCTTGTCCCCTTTCCCGCACTCGATGAACTTTTGCTCGATGCGGGAATCCGCCGGGTCGGATTCGATATGCACGTGCGCGGGATCGCGTTGGAATCGATCGCTCAACACGCGGATATCGTCCGGAAAGGTGGCGGAGAAGAGCAAGGTCTGGCGCTCGCGCGGCAATGCGGAAATGATTTCCGTAATGTCCCCCAGGAAACCCATATCCAGCATGCGATCCGCTTCGTCAAGCACCAACATGCGTACCGCGCCCAGTGAAAGCGCTTCCCGGGCGAGATGATCGAGGATGCGGCCCGGCGTTCCCACTAGGATATGCGCGCCGTTCCGGAGCGCGGTCTTTTGCAGGGCGATGGCCTGCCCGCCGTACAGCGCGACCACTTTCACGTTGCCCAGATAGCGCGCCAGCTTGCGCAATTCCTGGGAAACTTGCAACGACAATTCCCGGGTGGGGCAGAGGATCAAGGCCTGGGTCGCGGTTTCCTGCGCGACCAGCTTTTGCAGCAAGGGAATGGCGAAGGCGGCGGTTTTACCGCTTCCCGTAGCGGCCTGGGCGAGGAGATCGATGCCGGCCAAGGCGATGGGCAGGGCTTCGGCCTGGACGGGAGTCATGGCCCGATACCCGAGGCTTTCCAGGTTCTCCAGTTGGGGGGCGGGGAGGTTCAGTTTGGAGAAGGAAAGGGATGGCACGGGGCAAACTTAGCAAGACGGACGCGTCATTGCGGCACCGGGGGTGGTTTTGATGCTAACATCGATGCGGCGAAAAACCCTTATTTCACGGAAGGGTTGCATGGAAAACGAATCCCTGCGACGGCTCGGTGAACTCAGGAACGATTTGGAATGGAACCCCAACGATCGGGCACGGCGGCGGCCATGACCCGCTTGTTGTTCGATTTGGGGATGATGGATTTGGGGCGCGAATTCCTCAAGGGATTCGTCGATTGCCATAAACCGGACGCGCAGCTCGTGGATCTAGCCAAGGAATTACAAATCCCCATCCGGGAATGGTCCGATCCTCTTCAGAGCGAACTCTACTTGCGGGTCTTGGGCGCGCTTCCCGCGATGACCCTCGGCGGTACGCGGCCACCGGAAAAATTCGAATATATAAGCGTACTCCTGGATACCGTTTACGGCTGGATCCTGAAAGACCAGGAACGTTTCCTTTTCGAAAAGGTGAAGGCCTTGCCGGACGGCGCCGTGATCCTGGAAATGGGCGCCTGCCGGGGCAAGAACGGTCGCCATGGCCTTCGCCTGCATGGGGACGCGCAAACGGATTTACTCCGTGGACACCTTCTGCGGAAACGAAGGGCTGATGGGCAAGGTCGAGGAGTTCCAGCCCGTCTGGGAGGGAAACCTGCGGCGCTTCGGCCTGGAAAAGTACGCGACGCCGCTACGTGGATTCACCACCGAGATGGTTCCCCAAAGGCATCTCTATCCCCCGCCCGACTTCGTCTTCATCGACGCCGCGCATGAGTACATCGACGTCTTGCAGGATTTCCGCAACATCTACCCGTACGTGAAGGACGGCGGGTTCATCTCCTTCCATGACGTGGAAATGGGTTGGCCAGGCTCTTGGCGGGTCTGGAAGGATTACGCGCAGGACCTCCTCATCGATCACGAATTTTCCAGCAGCCTCGCCTGCGGCAAGAAGGTAGCCGGACGCCCGTTCCGGAGGCGGGCCGGTTGCCCGCCCGGTTTCGATTTCGCCGGCGAGGTGTGCGGCGAATACGCCCGCGCCTTGGGCCCGGAGCACGCCTTGATCGCAGCGTTGCGGACCAGCCTGGCCGGGGACATGGGGAGCCCCGCGGCCCGGGAGAAGCTCTTCGCGGCCGACAAGCGGATCCAAGAGGAGCCCGATCCGGGTTTCCACTCCACCCTGCGCGACCTGATCAATTCCAAGGATGGAGGCATAGACGGCCGGCTGCGCCTTTGGTACGGCCTCAGCCTGCTCAGGCAGGATCGGTTCGCCGATGCCTGGCCGCATTTCGAAGCGGCGGGCCGGGTGTCCCGGTCCTTGAGCGCCGATCGGCTGGCGCCCTACCTGGATCGCATTCGCAAAGCCATGGGGGACGCCCTGCCCGTTCCTCCGGCGCGTTCCGATGCGTCCATGCGGTTTCAATCCCTGGTCAAGCCCACGGATACGGTATTCGCCATCGGGAAGAACGCATCCGATCTCCTGCGCGGGCTGGACTGCGCCAGTAAGGTGATCGTCGACAACGATCTTCCCGCCTGCAGGCGATCCATTTACGAAAACGGGATCGATGCCTTGGGATCGTGGGACGAATTGGAAGCAGGTTCCGGAAATGCCCTGCTGTGCGACGGAGGCCTGGAGTGCGAGCCCGCGCCATTGTCGGTCTTACGCAACGGATTCGGTAAGCTGGCGCCGGGCGGCATCGCCGTATTCGTAGTGCCCGCGAAAAGCGGCGCAAGCGGCGCGAATACCCCGGCGGATCCGCTCCCGCTCTACTCTTGGGATGAAGCCACCCTGCGCAATCTTTTCGCCACGGCCGGATTAGCGGAAGCCGCCATTACCGGATTGCCGAACGGCGGCGGGATGCGCATCGTCGCGCGAAAGCCGGCCTAGTTTTCCGCCGCCGGGCGGGGCGTTCCCAGGCGCATGAATCCGAAATGGTCCTTGAAGCGGACTGCAGCTACCATTTCTTCGACATCCAGGACACTACCGCGCAGGGCAGCATCAAGGGCGTTTGGGAATCCCATGATGGCCAGTTGGTCGTGAAATCGGGATTACAGCGGTTCGCCCACTACAGCTTTCTGTTCGACTCCTGGAATACGCTTCCACCCGACAGGATCGGCCTACATGGATGTGAAGCAGAACGGCGCCTAAGAGGATGGGCGCTCCGAGGACGGCCGGCCTCTCTCCCGTATCCGCGCGACCGCGCCGGACTCCTTCCAGTAATGGATTCCGTCCGATCAGACCTTCACGTCGGTCGAACATTGGGTCACCTGGCGGCGTACGTCGTCTCCTTGAAGACGTTGCTAGGCAAATCCGATACCGCGTCGGCCCGCGGGCTTAATCCAGACGAACTCCCGTCACGGTGCGGGAGTTATCCGGCAAGGTGATGTGCGCGTAATATTGGCCCTTGCTGAGCCGGGAAATATGGATGGCCCTATTGGCTCCGCCCACGACTGCGCGATTATAATATTGCTTCCCTAGCGGATCGACGACCAGAATCCGGTACTCGCCTTTTTCCGGCAAGGAGATATGGATGTTACGGCCCGCGATCCGAATGCCATCGTGCGAACCCCCGTTCCTGAGGACGATGGGCACGACATCCTCGCCGCATGGGTTGCGATTGTCCAATTCGTTAATGGTAAATACCGAAGCTTCCGGGTTATAGTCGGAAACGTTGGGCAGCATACAACCCACGAAGTCGCGGGCAAGATAACGCATGACGCGCCAATTGTACATCTCGAGAATACTGTCCTGAACGATTTTGCCATGCACCTGACGCCCACGCGTGTAGGCGCTGCCATGTCCCATACTGTTGAAGGCGGTGAGGCCAAGGCCGACATGGCGGGCCCAGGACTGGACCCGGTCACCCATGCGAAATCTCGTGGAAGCATAGGGAACACCCTCGTCTTCCGAGAGCAAGGCGATCACCGGTCCAAATGCCGCGCCGTCGAACGTCTGCGCGCCTTGATTGCGCACGTACCCGCGGTAGTCGTACCACTCATCGCTCAAGCTGTCCCAAACCATGGGTTCGGGGCCGCCTACGACGCCGTTATTGGAAGGCAGGGAGTCGAAGATGCTTTTGAATTCGGGGACGCGCTTCCCGTGGTCCCAGCCCGCAGGGGTATTGCCGCCTGTCTCGGGCGTCGCACCCGGAGGAATTTCGACGGCGCGAACCGAATCCACGTAAATACGGGCATAGCTCGGATCGGGTACGTGGTCCTTGAACTGACGCACCAGTATGCGGGCCAACCAATGGCAATTCGAGTCCGTCAGTTTTTCCGCGCCGCTGGTGGGACAGGGAATGTATGCGGCGGCTGCGTGGATGAGATACAATCCGCGTCCCTTGTCCTGAACGAATCTCTTCATGGCCGCCAGGGAGACGGCGTCGGAAAGCACGTCGCCCTCGCCGTCGTTAAAAACGGCGACGTTGACCGGATTGGCGGTATCCGGACCACTCAGCCCCAGGCTCGCCTCGGTGATATAGCTGGCGCTCGTCGCGATATCCAACTGAAACCCGTATCTTTTCGCATACCGCTTTAGCGATTCCTGTAAGTACGACTGTTCTTCCCCGCCATACTCGAAGGAGTTGAGAAATACGCGGTGGATATGCCCGAACCGGTTTTTTTGGTATGGATTATTCGGGTCACGCGCGACTACGGCCACCTGGGCCCTGGATTCATGAATCCCCATGGCGGCAAATACCAGGGTAAAAACCAAGCAGCCTGCCTTACGGCATTGGCGGTTTCTTCGTGATCCCATCCCCCACTCCCGTTGATTCCGATAAATGTAAGCCGTAATTGTGATCTTTCTGTACCAAAAAATGAGGTCTCTTAGGAGAAACCGCCGCAATAGCTGCCATTTTCAGTTCCCGGCGGCCTAGGTACGTCTGCCGCGGGTGCTGGAATTCGATTTCGTAACGCCAGAGGGGCCTGTAGGGTCGAATATTTTTTGGGGTGCTTAGTATTCTCGATTAAAATGCGAGGGTAGGGCTCATATTGTTTAATGAATCCAGAAAAAGCGAATCCATGAATTTCCTTCCCGCTATGTCCAAATCCAACGACAAATCGAAAATAGCCGAACGCACCCGGACATTACCCGGTTTCAGGCTGAATGGCTCTGCGTCCGCAAAGGGATACACCAAGAAGGCATGTTTGCATTGGGTAGAATCCGCATAGGTAATCACCTGGTATAAGTCCGGGGGGGATACAGAACCGCCCCTTTTATATTTGGTGTCGAGGACACAAACCGGAGCCGAGGATTCGCGGGAATATACGACCAGATCCAAGCTCATCATCAACTTGTCTTTACTGCCCAGGGATATCTTTTCCTGCGCTTTGAGATAATAAGCGGGATCGATGTTTCTTGAAAACCATTTGGCCACGAATGACTCGAACAACCTTCCCATATTCACCAAAAACGGAATCATGCTTCTGGCACCTGCATTTTGCGTTGGCCCGACTTTCTCCAGAAGGAATCGGCACAAGAGATGCATGGTTTCGTAGTCCGCATTCAGACGATTGTAGGCACGATCCGTACAATCATCGGGTTGATAAGGTTTCAATGAAACCGAATGCGAAAGGACCTTGGCGGCCTTCCGGATTTTAGGGAGAGCCCGATCCGTGCAAAGCCCGCTTCGTAACAGGCAATGCAAAGCCCAAGCGATGATTTGATTGTCCGCATTGTCGATGGTCTGATCTTCGAATCGGCATTGGATAGCTGATTTGACGGGGGATTTCGCGAACTGATCGATATTGATTCTGCCGCGAACGAAATTCAGGCATTCCTCTTCTTCGATATAGGTACGATAAAGACCCAATCGGGAACGCTGCAACAAGAGATCGGCGAGTAGAATAGCCAAGCGCTCGAAATAATCCAATACGGTTTCACAGTTGAATTGACCCTGAAGCAGCTTGAACGATTTCAGATCGTAAGCGTATTCCAGCATTTGGAAAAGATGCTCAAGAGGGACTTTGGGCAGGATGGAAATTCCCCGGCCACCGCCGAGGGGGATAAATCCGACCCAACCTTTGGAAACCAAGCGGAAGGCTTTATTGGTTCTCGGTGAGGGCCATTCCAAATCGATCATATCGCCGTATTGTTGGAAAAGGAACTGGGCTTCCTGTTCGCTCAGATCTTCCTCAGTGATCAATTGGGCCTGGTACTCGACCAAGGAAATGACCGTAGCATTACCCCTCATACCAGGATTTTGTCTTTAACCTTTTTCCACGTAAAATCAGAAACCGAGTCAGGCTGCCCGAAGAAATACTCACCCAGATAGGTTTCGATTTCCAACCTCCAGATTTCTTCCAATTCCGCTTTTAAATTTTTAGACATGAAAAAAGAAATACCGAGATGAAAGTTTTTATCATCGATTTTGGTATTTACGGCATCAAGCAATTTAATCAGTGGCCCAGCATCGAAATCCAGTTTCTTGTGGTATTCCCGAAGAATTTCATATTCGGGCGCCAACTCCAAAAATGCGAAACGCCTCCGCAAAGCGAAATCGACCAAAGCAATGGAGCGGTCGGCGGTATTCATCGTGGCGATGATGCGCACGTTTTCCGGAATGGAGAACTTCATGCCTCCAGCCAGAAACATTTCCTTATTCCGATATTCGAGCAAATACATGAGCTTGATCTGCGACCTGTTTAACGGACACCTTGATAAAGGTAAATTTGGTCCATTGACCAGAGGTGTCTATGAAAGAAAAAGTAACTCGAAAACGTCATACCTTAGAGTTCAAAAAGGCGGCTGTAGCC
>Ga0265324_10000050_pt1 | contig 99886 bp, 76 predicted proteins | sample 41419metaG_FD_198634 | JGI IMG/M metagenome (GOLD analysis project Ga0265324, IMG submission 198634) | Rhizosphere microbial communities from Carex aquatilis grown in University of Washington, Seatle, WA, United States - 4-14-19 metaG | ecosystem: Host-associated > Plants > Roots > Rhizosphere...
TTTGCACTCAAGCAAATCGGGTATCTAACCTAATTGGATAGCGGGGGGATCATATCAAGCTGAACATCTTACACACGAAAGTCTGCTCTTTGGGTACCTAACCAACTCTTACCTTCTTCTCCTACAAAAAAGGAATAGCTTTTTATAGCTATTAAGTAGTCTAGAGCAAAGAGTCTGGTGAAGCGGTGTACTCCCATGCAAAGTGTAGGAAAGCATAAGAGTATAGCGGAATAGAAAGAACAACACTAGCAATACTACTAGTAGTTTTAATAGGCTCTGATAAGTAACGTGTAGCTCTCTATTCTAACATCCGCGGTAAGACTAATGTCATAGGATGGCTCCGGCGCACCAACAGTAAAAGTCGCTTGTTCCATACAATACCATACTTAGGGATCTAACTCTTTGTTAGACCATCCGTCTATCTAGAGGCAAGCTGGCCACCCCCTTACTAACAAGCAATAGGAAGAAAGTGTAATCTTGTAGCTAAAGTCAAAGCCCAGTAGCTTTTGTTTGGGGAAGAACTCTCCTTTCGCTTCACTCACTTTGGTTGTCTGTATGTAAAAAGGAAAGAGTTAGTTTTAACAGTAGTTACCAGTATCGAGTGCGACAGAAGGCAGAACAGAAAGGGTCAAACACTGGTTCACTAGCTCTTGTCAAAGAAAAAAAAGGAAGGAGCTTTTCTCATATATAGCAATTTCAGTAGCTGATAGACGGCACACTTCACATGCATCCCTTCCTCTCAAGTCTACAGCTGGTACCTCATCTATTTTGATGCTGACGGTTCAAAGTCTAGCTGTTTAAACCAACTCTTCTTCTCTTGTAATAGTTACCCAGAACCAAGAGGAGGGCCTACGCATCCCTCAAGTTAGGCTTTTAGGAAAGAGTGTCTGTCGCTGACAAGAGGTACACCTGCTCGGAACTCTGTATAAAGTAAAATTAGGAACTTACCACCCACCGCCTTCTTTCCCAAGCTGGCTGGGGCCCTAATTCATCTTAGAGCTTGTCTGGGGGGTACCTAATCTTGAAAAGAAGAACTCGCTGTTGTAAAAGAACTCACTCTCCTTGTCTGCGTTAGGTAGGCTCCCGTAATCCAGGTCAAGCTGAAACTTAACTCACTCACATCCGGCAACGTTCACCTTTCTGGCTCGTTCACATACTCGCTTGCTTAACAAACACTAGAAAGGAGTAATTCCAGAATTGTTAGTAGCTGGCTCGGATACGGGAAACTCTTACCAACGAACTGTCAAACTCTTTTGGGTCAAGCTTAATCCACAGGAGTTAGTTAGGGGAGTGAGCCAAGTCTTTCAGGAAAATAGACAGGACTACGGATTCACATCCAGCAACAGGACAGTCTGGCTTGGGTCTACGGCTCATCATATCTTGGGTACGGGTAACTAATATCTATCTGCTGTGAAGTAGTAGGCAATTTCAGTCAAAGACAGTTGAAGTAGTTGTCTTCGGTACCATACACTCGGCTCACTACATTCAAGTGGAGAAAGCAACCCCAGTTTTACTGACAGTGGGGAATAGCTCTTTAGTCTAGTAGGGCGTGATAGGTACCCCTTCCTATCAATAGGGTTATATTTGAATAGTTACCCCGCTTTACGACATTTCGCTGAACGAACAAACTGACCTTACGTTCCAAAGGAGTCATGAATAGGCGAGCATAATCTTCCATGGATTCTGCCTTACGCTTCCCAAAGAGGACAATAGTAAGAAGTAGAAGCTAGAGTGACGAGATAATCGCCCCGCGGCTTTGAAAGGCACTGTAAGAAAGAGTCAAGCTTCAACAACTGGGCCTTACGAAGCAAGGTCTGTCTTATCAATCACAGAGCATTCTTTCTTTCAAATAGACAGTACGCTAGGCTTAACATCCAATTCTAGTAATTTCTCTACGGGTACTACAGAAAGACGCTAGTCGGGCTAGTAATCTTATTCTTATACCTAGTAATTAGGCGTAAAAGGCAGCAGTTCAGAGTGACGCTTCACATACCTTCCTAAGCGAGTAATTATTTTACCTGTAGCCGTAGTTAGGCTTTAATGCCATCCGTTTAGCTTCCATTTGTGAATAGGTAAGTTTCACTTACGTTCGGCTTCCCGTTAAACTCTTGTCTGCATAAAGCCTTCAGTAGTTAGGCTGTGAAGTAGTTCCGCTAAAGTAGATAAAAAAGAAGAAAAGTAAAGTCATAAAAGCTAAGACTAGTGCCACGTACAGTCATAAAAACTAAGACTAGTACCACATGGTTCACTCTTGGTATCGAAGAAATCGTAATGGTATTTAATGCTACACCGGTATAAGAAGCTTCCAGTGAGTACCAAATAGGAGTATCGGGGAAAACGGGGATCGAACCCGGCGTGACAGACCAGCACTCTAACCATCTGAGCTATATCCCCACTTACGAAGCTTATTGTCTAAATGTTTCCTTCGGTGAGGATTCTAGTTCACCAGACGATAAATATAGGCTCAATTTCACATTTTCATAAATTGTTGTTAGCCACTGTATACTGGCAAACACATTCTACTCTCTCTTCCTCTCCGCACCGAAATCAAAACTATACCTCACTAAGTAGTGTAACTCTGGTTACTTTACTGCTGGCTTACTGAAAATCAAGTTAGTTATTAAATAAACTCCTTTAAGTAGTGCAAATCTGGTTGAAAGAAAATAAGCCACTGGTTGCAGAAAATCCAATGAAACTAACCCCTTTTACTTCTTATTTATCTCAGAAGGGCAGTGAGTGCTCCTTTGTTCCCCCAGATTGAAAAGTCAAAGTAAAAACTTCTTTCGGGCTAAAGGTAAGCAAGCAGAGACTACGGGTATAGGTAAGCATCCGGGGTTTACAGGTCTGGTATTGGCGAAGAGAAGTGGGCTCACAATGAGTGAGTACCGGTTGCAAAGGGAAAGAAAGAAGCTGAGCATGAGTCTAGCTAGTCTGCGTGAAGAGATTAGATCTCTGTCTTCTGCTAAGCTTGCTGAGGAAGCAGTGATGCGCACTCTTACAGAATCTCTTAGGAACAACCTACTCTGTCAAATCACCCCAAGAAGCCGAAGGGTAAGAATCAAAAAGAGAAGAAACCATAGGGTACAAACGGAAAGCGTGAAGCTATGCCCTCTGAAGGAAGTCCCTTTCTCTAATCCTAGGTAAAGCGATTCGTGCACTCACCCGCCCCACAAGGAGTATCGATCCTGGTCGATTGGTTGGGATAGCAGACTTAATAGTTGGAAAAGTCCTATATAAAAAAAGTAGTCAACTGCTTGGTCGAAGGGGTACGAGCTCAAGGTGAAGTACCTAATAAAAAAATAAGGGGAACTCACCCACACCAGATCTTCCTTCTTTATATACCAAATTCAAAGGTCAGCGACGAATGAGTAGTTGACTGATCACCCACTGGGGAAATAAGGAGATCATAAAAACCACCATCGAACTGACAAGAAGACTTGCCAAGAATAGACGAAGGCAAAGACTCACTAAGTAAGAAAATACAGATGAAGTGCACGGGCATCATGAGCGAGATTGGATTCTTATATATATATGAAAAATAGAGAATACTAGCTGAGTCGTCCAGAGAACTCACTTGGCATGCCTTTTTTTTTAGGTGAGATGAAAGACCTACCGCCTACAATCCAAGGACTCTCAATCCTTCTTGCACTTTCAGTGGTTAAGCAACGGACTCTCCATCCTAAGAAGGAAAGTCAAATCCGGGTACATCTTTACTAGGTTATGATTCCCATCGAGAAAGAAAAGCCCTGCCTTCAATTGATTCAATAGGACCGTAGCGGAGTAGTTCAAAAGAAGAGTGGTAAGAAAATGCAGTAAGTTTGTTTTTTTTTCCGTCCTGTATTGTTGGTGGGTGATTACAGTATGGCTTTAACTAATAATGTTTGTAATCAACAGGTTTGGCTGTATGAGCATACTCAAGTGGTAAGTCTACGACTTGGTTGGTTGGTACCTGTTTCCTCGATTTAGAAACTGGAAGCTTTAGAACCCTTGGACTCCTTACTGGCCGATCGTCATGCTCCCTTGTGAGATCGTAAGTGGCTCGCCCTCTAGCAACTGGAGGCGAAAGAATGGAGCTTATGTGCCAAGCAAAGCTCTAGATTGTTTTCTGCAGTGCTAGCTGCTGGTTTTGAATTGGTGGTGCCTCGGTGACATCACTTGGCGCATAGACCTGAAGCAACATGAGTTCTCCTCCACGGTTTAGTTCTTTTTGCACATCAACAGCACTACACCACTTCAGCTCCCCAACCGATCTCCACCAAATCATCAACAAAGGCCCTTGCCCGTCAAGACCTCATATGCGCCGACTCACAAAGGCAAGCCGACCACTCTTTCTCCATTCAAGTCATTCACGGTAATGGAACCTTTATCTGTAGAGGGGTTCTACCTATGCGATTGGGGGCAGAGGTCAGGTTTGAAAACCAAATTAAGAAGAGAGAAGTCACGTCTTGCCTGCTTTTTTCTATTTACTTGAAATGAGAATTCGTTATGTCTGCTTGACTTCTTCGATAGAGAAAGAGAGGGGGCAACTGCTAAATAGACTGGATCCGGCCGGAACTACATCTAAATCTTTGACTATGGCGACTAGTACGATTGCAAAATGCCTGGATCGCGCTTTCCGGCCCGGGTCGGGCCTTTCAATAGTGCATCGTATATAGTAGTAGCGAGCAGTTCCTTCCCAGAGAAGCTTGAGCAAGAAATTCCCCCATACAGATAGAGGCGCCTATAGCCTTGCCTCTGGCTTTTCCTTCTTATAGTATAGAAAAACTTGGGAATTCCCTCGCTTAAATGCAAGCAGGACCCGGTAACAAGGACAGTAGGCATTGGGGGTTTGTACTTTGTTTTCCCGGTGTTCATTCTTTGTTTTCCTTCGCAGTTTTCTATTTTTTGTTTGACTTTGTCATGGAAACACTCATTTAAAAGCAACACTTACTCATTCTAGGGGAATGGATTTTTCTTGCCCTGGCTGGGACTTTCTCTTTTGAGACACATATTTACTTCAGTGGACCACCTTAGGGCAGCTTTCTCATATTAGAAACATACATGAAACACTCATTGAACGAATATGAATTTCTTTGTTTGTTCATTTACGAAGAGAGATACGCATAGAGCTTCACCCGGATACAAGACCTGGTTGACCTGCCCTTAGTAGCGAAGCAATCATTCCACGGGTCTTCAACCGCAGACAAAGATCAGATATGGAGTCCCTCTGAACCTAACACACTAAATCTTCTTCTTCATTCCCAACCCGGCAAGACGAGATCAAAGCATTGCCAAGAAAGTAAGATGTTGAAGGTTGCTGCCCTGCCTAAAAACAGGCAAAGAAAGCTTGGAAAAGCAAAAAAGACAATAGCAGTTTGAATTCATTTCTTCTTTTTCCTGGGAGAGGGAGCTGGATGTTATGCGCCATTACTTGCAAGGTCAGCCCTTTCTTTATAATAAAGACAGACCACATAAGCCTAAAATATTTGCTAGAACAACGGTTGCATCACACCTTACAGCATAAAGGATTATGCAAACTACTCGGGTTAGAATACACAATTCAGTATAAAAAGGGGGTTTATAACAAGGTAGCCGATGCCTTGTCCAGAAGGGTCAATATGGAAACTGGAGAAAGTCATCACATTTCTGTGTTAATACCTAATTGGATTGAGGATCTAAGGCAGAGTTATGAAGGAGATGAGTTAGCAAAGCAGGTGATTGATCAGTTCAACAAGGGAGATAAACTGAAGGAAGGTTTCTCTGTTGCACAAGGAATTGTGAGGCGAAATGAAAAACTGTATGTAGGGCCAGCTCATAATTGGAGAAACAAAATTTGACAAGTGATGCATGATTCTAGTGTGGGTGGACACTCAGGTGTGTTGGGAACCTATCAAAGAACCAATAAAGTCTTTTACTGGTATGAAGCAAGAAGTCCACAGGTATGTTCAAGGGTGTGATGTTTGTCAATTAAACAAAGGTGAGAATTTGTAAGAACCTGGCCTTGCCCCTGCCTGTTACTGAAGAGGCTTGGAATAGTGTTAGCATGGATTTTATATGTGGGTTACCAAGGGCAGAGGGTAAAGAGGTAATATTCGTAGTGGTAGACCGGCTTACTAAGTATGCACATTTCATACCACTAGCACACCCTTATACTGCTTCCTCAGTGGCGCTAATTTTCCTAGATCAGGTATACAGGTTGCATGGTTTACCCAGTTCTATAATTTCAGACAGAGATCCTGTCCAGCCTGGAGGGAATTACTTGAGAAATTAGGAATCCAGTTCAATCTAAGTACGGCATACCACCCCCAAAGTGACGGGCAGACAGAGCGGGTTAACCAATGCATTGAAAACTACCTCAGGTGCATGGTATTTCAGCAACAGAAACAGTGGGTCAAATGGGTTCCTTTGGCGGAATGGTGGTACAATACCAATTTTCACACATCTTTGCAAACCACACCTTTTCTGGTTATAATTCCCCAGTACTTCCACAAGGGAGTATACCAACCAGTAGAATATAGTCTGTAGACCAATTGCTCAAGGAAAGACACACCATGTTACAACACCTCAGACAACAGCTTTTAAAGGCTCAAGAGCGCATGAAGCGGTTTGCAGAGGTCGGAAAATTCCAAGTGGGTGATTGGGTCTATTTGAAGCTACAGCCATAAAGACAGACTTCACGGACTCAAAAGGGAAATAAAAAGCTCAATCAAAAGATACGTTGGGCCATTTGAAATAATTGAAAGGGTTGGTATGGTAGCTTACCGGCTTAATTTGCCCGGTAACTCGATCATCCATCCCACATTTCATGTTTATCAACTGAAGAGGAGTTTTAATCGCTCAGAGGTGCCAATTCCTCAACTGCCTGGGTCCAGAGGGCAAACCGAAGATACAACCAGTAGCTGTCTTGGATAGAAGACTAATCAAGAGAAACAATACTCCGGTGGTACAGGTATTAATTAGGTGGTCTAATCTCACTGAAGCAGAAGCAACATGGGAAGATTTTAACAAGTTCTCAATTTCCTAGTGGGACAAGGAGAGGAGGGGGAGGCAATGTCACGAGTGAAGAAAGGGGCTCTGGAACTAGCCGTTGGAGTGGGTGCAATTGACTTGGTCCAGGCTGAAGCTAAAAAAGAGAAACAGGCCTCGTTACGGGCCAAAGTTGGGCTGTGATGCAGAAAGGAACAAGGCTTAAATTACTGAGAATGAAAGGAGCCACAAGTCAGGAAATGGAGATATTGGAGACAGACAGGACTGGAGGCGTGAAGAAGAATGCAACAACGTCAGAGTTCGTTGAGATGGACGTGAGAATCTTAAGTTTCTCTTTTACTGGTAAATTAATTACCTTGAACGTTTTTATTTGCAGTAATTTCGTGGTTATATAAGAGCTGATGTAATGGTCAAATGTTATGTTGTTGTTACTGGATTTCTTTCTAATCGAAAGTCATCTTCCTCGTTATATTCTTCTCCTCTCTTCTCACTTCTTACCTTGCTACTACCCTCCTTCTTCTATCTCGATTTCTTTTACCTTAACTTCTCTTGTCTATTTCTTCATCTCTTCCTTTCTTCCTCTATTCAATTCACCCAATAACCCGTTATTGATTGCAATCTTACCGCCCATATGAAAATCCCGAAATACAGTTATCTGGGTCATTACACTTGGTATCAGAACACCGATCTACCATGGCTGAACCTAGGAACTCAATTGAGAAGACCCTAGCTGAGATTAAGGCGCAGATGAAAGAGATGGCTCAGATGCAAGCTGAGGTGGTTAAGCAAATAAGCCAGGAGCGTGAGCATAGCCACAAAAGGGAAGAACAGATCAATACCGCAGGCCGCGTTGGTCGAGTTGGTGTCAAAACAAGTAGATGAGAGGATTACCAAGTTTGAAGCCAAATATGAGAAGTTGACGCGTGCACATACAGGTAAAGATGTGATGGACAGTGAAGCTAGCATTGGAAACAAGACTGGTAAGGGAATATTAGAAACACCACCTTATGTACCCTCAATTGAATCGCATAACAGGGTAGTGATAACTGGGGAAGATGATGAACACATGAAGGAAAAACACCATAACAACTTAAACCAATCTGGAAGCATACCAAATTCGGATCATTCTAGGAAAGAAATTGGGCTGGGAATTTCCTAAGGTTGATGGTACTGATCCTTATGTTTGGATTATGAAGTGAAAACATTATTTCCGTTTGTGCCCAGTACAAGAGGATAGGAAGACTCATATGGCGGCGGGGAAAAAGCTAGTGAATGGTACCGGGGGTTTAGTGCGTGTAATGGGGAACCCTCTTGTGATGAATTGGTTGATGCAGTGAAGTCCTGGTCATTACCACGGGATAGATGCAGTTGAGGAATTGAAAAGAGTGCACCAGCAAAGTGGAGGATTATTTGGAGCGGTTTGAAAGAGCACGGTTGAGAGTGCTAGTCGATAATCCCTATTTTCAAGAAAATTACAAAAGGGTTGAGAGAGGAAATTCAACATTGGGTTAGTGCAAAATTTCTTCCTGTTATACTGGAAAACTCTCTAATGAAGACAGCTTTCCCTACGGCATCCTGACTGCTACAAAAGTAATATTCCTACTTGCTTGGAACCAGCCTACCTGACTTACTCACTAGCCAACTCTTCTCCCTGTCCTACTCCCGTAATTTCGAGGAAAAGCACATAGGGAACGAAGCAAGCTTACAACGTCATAAAACCAAATAAAATAAATCCAACTGAGCTATATATAAATAAACCCTAAGAGAGAGACTGGCTGGCCACACCCACATCAAATCCACATTCAGTCTTTGAGATTGGCCCTTCCTTTCACCTATCAAAAGGATGTAAGCCTACTGATGATAGGTAGAGACATGGGTAAACCTCCCCTGGGTTATTCTTTCAAGCTGCTAGAAACAAAAAACGTTAGACTGGTTTGCAATGATAGAATCCAACTAGGAACACCTAGTCCACAAACCCTCCCTATAGCCTTCAATACATGTCTGTCCCACTCGTCTTTTGTTTGGTCTACGGGAAGGCCGCTCCCAACAAAGAGAGCTTGAACTTCATTATCGTTCGTCGGCTCGCAAAGTGGATGGGGCTGAAAAAGAAGAAAGAAGTGATGGAAGATGAGGGGAAGTTACTGTCATAAAGCAGGGCCGTTGTGTGGCTTTGAACCTCCTAGACCTGCTATTGAGTCAAGCGATTACCTTCTTCATTCAAGCAGTCTGTCTCCTCTGCCTCTGTCTGAAGGCATTACTCTTGATTCAAAGAGTCCTACAATGAGAAATGTTTTTTGAAGGAGGTACCCAGTCTATTCTCCTTATAGAAGTTTCGGAGGAGAGTCCGATGCGGGAACCCCCCGGTAGTAATGTTTAGAAGAGCGCATTCAAGAGGGAGGAGATTATCTTTGTTTGGTACGAGTCGAACGGATTCCTTTCAAATTAAGTTTCTTATTGCAACTTGTTTTTATCCCGTGGACGCTTTATCCCATTAACAAGATACGAGCTGGCGCATGTACTTTCAATTCAATTGGGGCACTCTCAAATGACATATAATTGAGGTCATCACAACAAAGTAAACTAGAGTGTCTTACGATGCTTTAATCAAATTGGAGTTTTCATTTGCACATCTTCCGCAGTTCAAATCTACAGTGCCGCTCAATTTCTATTTTACAGACAATATTGTACTGGGGAGCGGAGTGAAGGACCCTTCTTTTTTGCTCATTCAATTTGTTTGGTGAGAACAAGCCACGACATAACTTGAGATTCGTGTGAGGAAGTAGGTGACGTTTTGTTTTTTTGGTCGTGTAACATTGGACAGCTTGCAGAGAGTTTGAGCAGCGTAGATTTCGATCTCAACCGCAGGTTCTGCAAGAAAGTCACCTTTATGAAAGAAAGAAAACTCCAAGATTAATTCTTCACTGGAGGATACATTAGTACTATATCGTCGAACACCACACCTCTATACCGTACGTACACCAAACCGTTTACCAATCAATTCACTAAGATGAGGATTTCTCCTATACTTCTGTGTAGATGAGACACACAAAAGAGTAGTCTAATTTTTTCTCATTTCACTCGTCATTCAGCAAATAGTATGTTGATATTACCCGTTCAAATTACTAGTCATCAAGTAGGTGAAGAAAAGGAATGGGCTCCGGCTATCTATACTTGACCGAATCCTGTGACTTACTACCTTTTATACCCCATGGCACTTGACCTTGCTTACTACTACCGTGAATTGAAGATGGACCTGAAAGCAGAAAAGCAGGTGGCAAGCACTGCTATTGGTCTTTCAGAATAGGCGGTTCTTTCAATCAACCGAAAAAGTGAAATAAATAAACCCCGGTCGGATGGAGGCATAGCTCATGCACTGTTTGTTATACAAATGGTTGGGGGTCTCATTCATCTCATTTTATATGCTCGGAAGCTATTACTTTACTAATACATACAATACATGGGGACCCATACCTCGAACTTAACCTAGTGGAATTACCCAACCAAACTCTATGCTTAGAATGAAGAGTTTGTAACCTGAGCTGTTGGTAAGAAGTACGGTTCTCTAACATCAGCAAATGCAAGTGGAGGTGTGTAGCCATCAATTACTCGTATCGCGTTAGCAGAGTTAGCTCGATCTGATGGTTGAGTTTTTGAAACCACTGCTTTATCTTCGTCTTGTTTATCGTCTTCCCGGAATCCCTCTTTTGAATCTGCGCCGGATCTCATAAGTAACTTACGCTATTTCCTGGTCATCTTTACCCCTTTCACAGCCGTAGAGAAAGGGGTTTCTTTTGCCATTCAAGTTTGGAAATAAAGTTTTCGATTGTGAGCGGTTTGTGGTAAATATAGAGTTTACACATTAAGAACAGAACTAGGTCGTCTGAGCTCGTTCCTCAAGCCATACATGGCTGAAGAAATAACCCACAGTGGTCTTAAACATACTTTGAACTGAGTTTTTATACTCTTTTGGACGACTGGTCTCCGCTAATCCTGCGGAAGGTGAGCGATACTACTTGCGTTCTCGAATCCTACTTCTTTTTTGAATGAAGGTAATTTAATTGTTCCGCTGGAGTGATGAAACGTTTCGTAACAACTCATAAAACCTCGTTGCTTTTCACTCCGTATCAAAATTCCGTTCACATCGAGTGTATAAAGAGTCCTTTTCAGACCTCCTCCTTTTTGGAGTCTGTATGCACCGCTCCGTTGGGCTTTCGACGTTCTGGATACGGAATGAGACACGAGCTAGTAAGCTAGTAAAGTAAAAGTAGGTAGGGGTTGTATAACGGGATTCCCCACCCCCGGAAGACGAGCCTGGGCAGTAATTATTCCTCGTCTTCGCTACTTAGCTTTCTTTCCTTATCACTCCATCTCCATAGTCTTCCGACATACCTTCCCTTCCGGGCATTAAATTAAATCAACTACGATTTCGTAATCACCAGAATCAGTACCTTACTCACTAGGCAAGCCAGACTTGTACAGCACAGTAAGCATTCCATCTGCCTCAGGCCAAGAAATCCGACCCAAAGGCATCAGACGCCTGAAAAAGCAGACTATCCGCGGGAGAAGAGTTCCGACTTAGAGTAGCTCCAGACTTTTGGTCTGACAGGTCAGTATATGCCGGGAGATCATACCCTCTGACAGCTCTTCCCGAAAAATTGCTTTACCCTTCTTATTGTTCTACTCCCGGATTCACAGCAGAGGTTCCTCTTAAGTAAAGAGACGGGCAGTCAAGCAAGAGAGGCTCGGATAAAGATCTCAGAACAGGTTACGGTAGGGGTCCTACCTAGATCAAGAATGGGAGCTAGCAGAATTCCTTCCCTTTCTCCGTGGAAGTACGATTTTCTTTGGTGAAAGGATAGCAGTCAAGCCACAAGAGAAGAGATCATTAACATCGACGCTTCCATACTAAAAGAGTAGGGAGTTCGGTCAGAGACTAGAAAAGTCAAAAATACTCCTGACTTTCCAGTCTTTTTCTGAAGTTCCTGATAGATTACTGTCAAATAGCTTCTTCTGCCGCTTCATTGTAAGATCGGCATACGAAGGTGTCAGCACTAAGAAAGCAAATCGGACAATAGATAAGTACTAAGTTAGAAGCAAACTAAGCATCAGGCCCTAAGCCAACAAAATGGGATAGTACCGTAAGTGTCATCGGGTACATCTGGCTTGGTGGAAACTAGGTCCGCGTGTCAAAGAAGATCCCCGTTATTGAGTCCCCTCTAAGCAGGCTCAGGATATGGGCAGCGCATATGACAGGCGATTAGGGAATTTGCTTCTTACTTAATAGAGTACCAGACTTCTCACACGGCTATATGACCAAAGATCAGGTCTCCGACCCACAACACATTTCTGAAAAGAAAAGCGCTTAACGATGCCATAGTCTGTACACGCCTCCTGACTTATCCCTTATTCAGGATTGGTTACTTTCTCATACCGAAACGAACTTAGTTTCTCTAATTCCAACCGGAGCGATGTTGGGAACTTGCACTCCTGATAACAAAAGCTGGATTCTCTCACTGTGAAGCGTATCTATTTGTTGGTTGATTGGCTTGTGGTGCTGCTCTAACCACGCTGTGGTGTTGAACCACTTTTCTTCCTTACCTTAAATTCCACTTCCCTTTTTCATAGCTATTATGGAGGAACCGCTGCCCTCACTCAATTCGAATCTCCAAATCCCGATCTGGAAATGCTTATGGCACCATAGGTCAACGTTTCCTATATGAGCTTCCGTTCTCATCCTCCCTGGAACCATGGTCTTGTTGCTTGGCTTGCTTTCATGTCAGTACTTATTCTCTTAACTTGAAGGAATCGGGGAGTGAAGACTTTTATTCAATCAACTAGTAGGAGTTCATGCTTGGAAAGAGTTTCTCGGTAGCTGTCAAAGGGCCTTAGCGCTGAAGTCTTCAAGTAAAGAATCTTGGCTCTCCTAGCTGCACATTCATCGTATATAATAGGTATCATAGGATTGGTTTTATATCTATTTCAACGAGGTGCTGAGACTTGAAGTGCTACGCTCGTATAAGAAGGTTCTTAATGTCTTTCAGGACTTAATGCGCAGAATCGTCCTTGATTCGTAGATGCAAGGAATCATTCTCCCACGGGGCAAAGTAAAAGTATCAGGGGAAGACAGACCGAGAGCCCCAAGTTCAAAACCAAAAAATCCCATTCCATCCATAAGAAACCGGCAAGACCAGCTTTTCTGAGCCGGGAGGATAATTTACGGCTAAAGCTGCAAAAACCTGGTATTGTGCGCCACTCCGTGCTACCCGGTCTCTCTACGATCAAACTGGCAACCAAAGGCGCCAGTATGAAATAACATGAAACTTAGACCATAACTGAAAACCAATGCCAATGACGAGATCTACATGCTTAAAACACCGAGTACGTTCTCCTCTAAGTTTCTATCTCTTCTATGAGTTTATCCACAGTGTCAGTAGTTGATCTCTCATCCCCCATATTCCCTAGGGCATCTCCCTCCTCTGCTAAAGTACTCTCATTACTCTAAACCCCCTCCTTCTCCATTTACTCAGTAATAGATCCATCTGACCTTTGTCCCTGGCCCTCCTCAGTATGATTTTCCTCTACGGGAAGCAAGAAGGATGGGTAGTATAAGTGGAATCTAGCTAATTCGGGTTAGTATTTTGAGAGAAAAAGGCAAAGCGTAGTGTACGATATCTACCCGGGAATGACTAAAGGACTTTTTCCTTACCTTAGTAAATCTGTCCCCAAAAGAATCTATTTGCAAACTCTGCACCGCTTGCTGTAGGCCAGGTGCTTCGTGGGATTTTGAGAAGTGCCCCGGCTTAGTGCATCTTACTATAAGAAATTCCTAGCTTACTGAAGACTCTGCCTTTGGGTAACCAAGATCGGTTGGAAAACAGAAGAAATAGCATACCGGACCCTTGACTCCCAAAGGGCCCCTTGCGACCACAGCTCCCCCCGTACATACAGCATCAAGTTCTGCCAGCCAGCTAACTCAAAGGGGAAGGAAACGAAACAATAACTCACTGTCTTAGCCTGCTTCGCTGCCACTTTAAGCAGCTGCGTCAAAACCTGCTGAGCCATAGGGAGGGGTATAAGATTTGTAAGTTGTTGACAAGGTGTATGCGTAATAGTATTTAAAGTATGCAAGCAAGCATGCGTGGGTTTCTAATAGAACCAGCTTTTCTTCTTCTTTTTGACCTGATTGCACTTGCCAAACCCCTTCACTTTCATCTTCATGTTGGCATTCTTGCATCAATTTACTGGCTAACTCATCTCCCACATAACTCTTCTTGATCTCTTCCTCCCGGTTGCAATTGGGTGATGTGGAGTGCATGCACTTGGTTACTGGAGTTTGAAGAACTGCCCCCTCTTCTGGATAGTGCATCCGCTACCATGTTATGCTTTCCCTTCTGAAACTAGCGAATCAACAATCAGTCACACCCGAGGAAGAAGTCAATTTCATTCTTTTTATGTGGTCACGGAAAATGGAAATTTTTGGCCCTTTCTTTGACAGCGAGTAACTACTAACGAGCTCGTAACTACTAATGTTACGAGCCAAAAAGAGCAAAAAGAGGAACTAGGAAATGAAAGAACATGGCAGGCACAAAGTCAATTCGTTTAAATCTATTCTTGTTTCACTTAGGAAAAGAAGTTATGGATGAAAACACAATCGCAATTCGAATCAAATAAGCATATTTCCATTTTATACGAAGGAGTACATTTATGTTTCTGCTTCATGAATATGAGATGGGCATTGAGTAACGCATCAACTATCTTTTCTATTTCTTCTTTGGTAGTACAGGTATCAAATTCACAGGTTCTTCACCTTCTTTGTTGGGAATGGCATGGTCAAACGCTCTGACAGGGGGTAGGGTTTTTGGTTCTTGGAACATGTCATCATACTGTTTTTTTAGAGATTGTAAAGGTTCTGGCATTAAAAGCTCCTTTCCTGGGACCTCTCACCCACCTCCCCCTTCATTCTCTCTATTTCTATCTCTATCAAGCTCAGATTGGATTTGTGCTCCTTGGTCTCTTTCTTCTGTTTTGCTCCTTTTTCTTTGGGCCTGGTTTTATACTAGTACACAGGGCATAGCTCCCCCCTCCCATCTCACCCTGACACTGCTCGTCCAATTGCTTTTTTACGCAGGGTCTGGCCTAGTCCTTTGTTAAGATAGGCGTTCCCGAGCTGAATTACCGAAACCAATAAGCCATCTAGAACCAAGCTGGATAACAAAAAGGAGCCCTACCATAAAGCGTAGTTTTCACCAGATGCATTCACCCAGAACTTGTGTTTATTTTTTCAAAATGATGTCGGTTTTAGTTCAAAACAGTTGTTAGTCAGACCAGACAGATCAGATGGATTGGTCCGATAGATTCGGTTGCAAAGGTAATCAAACTTCTAGCTAAATCCCTTTCATGGAAGTGAGGGAAACCTGCTCTAGAAATCCGGCCTCAATGAAAGCTGGAAAATAAATATTGTGATCTTTGTATCCATGAGCAAGCTTAAGAAGAAACTGTTCATAGCGAGCCTCTTGCATCCTTTTAAAAACTAATCTAGCTATACCACGGAATGTTAACTCACTATCCTGAGACTCCTCAGTTGATAATAAATACCCTATTTCATCTCTCACTCTCGCAGGATCAACTTTGGCAAGGAAAGAGGGCATGAGAAGACCAGCTTCTTCTAATTTATCTTTATTATTCATAAGAAATTCAAGCATTTGCTTGTTGACCTTGTATGGAACACTTTGAATGCGTGTTAGAATATCACATAAATCTATGTAACTTTTTTTATTGTTGAACCTTACATAAAAATGATCGTAGTTGTGTGATGTCAATAAGCGGTAATGGTGCATGAATTCAGCCCCTGCTTTGCTTAAGTATCCACCTCTTAAATCAGAAAAAGAGGGGGCCTCATCGAGATCGCTCAGTTTACCCTTATATTCCTGGGCAAACCTTTGGTAGGCTCATAGAGATAGGCAGAAATTCTATAGAAAAGAGAAGCTGCACGTAATTTGGATTCTTTGTCACTGGATCCCCTTTGACTTTACTGGTTTTACCAGTTTGGACACCTTTTATAACAGCAACTTTATCTCTGCGTATAAGAAACTCCAACAAGAAAGTTGCTATTCTGAGTGGGGCCTTCTCCTTCTCTTTGGACAACTTATCCTCATCTGGTGGAGCACTCTTTTTACACGAAGCTTTCTTTTTTTTTTATCGTCTTAATTGGCTTATCTACTCGCGGGTCGAGCAAAGTAGCTGTATACTCTCTACCTCCTACTGCATCATGATCGCCGCTAGTAAAATCCGAAACCCTATCAACTGAGTCTATGTGATCAGCAAGCGCATTTTTATCCTGCTGCTCTTCTCTAAGCGTTCTCTTTTCTTCAAGCCTTCTCTCAATATCTAGTTTACGCTTAGCAATTACATCAATCTCAAATCTAACATAATTAGCAAACTGTTCAACAAATGTAGACATCTTAGTCATAGTAGATTCCTCTACCTCATTAAATAGTAAAGATAGAACCCTTATAATAACCAGTTCTAACTGATATTTAGAAAAGCTATTTATTCTAGTCCTTTCTGTGTTATTTAGTCTTTTACTTAATAGAAACTCCTTTGCGGAGAGCTTCTCCTTCTTGATGAGTTTATCCATAAGGATTGGATACCTAGCATATACACCCTCAGGATTGGAGAAGTCATGTGTTAAAGCTTCAATCTTAAATTGTACATCTTCGGCATACTGCTTCAACTGTTCGGGAGAAAAGCCTTATTTTTACATAGCATTAACTTCTCAGCGCTATCCAATAATAACTAATATACTCTATTCCTATAATCATCATGGATTTGACTCTTCTTACTACGAGGAGTGTATGAATCAGTAATACCTGCTTCAAGATCTGTACAGTACATAACCCGAATTCTTTCTAGTAAGACACTCATTAATTTCTGAACATCCGAATTAAACTGACTAGCTGAAGAAAGAGAACATGTAGGCACCTTTTGCTGAGGGATGGTGGATCCCTTGTAACGAAGTTAATCATCATTAGATATAATACATCAAACCCAGTTAGTCCTAACAGCAATCAAACCCTTAGATTGAAAAGTGTTAGCTTAGTGTCACTCACGCGGCGTGTTGGCATGAGTCGGGATTGCACTAAGAGCCTAACCTAGCCTAGCCCTAACCATAGTTGGACCCTCCTTTAGCCTCACTCAATAAGAGAGACCGGAGCAACTTCAAACGTGTCGCTGTCAGACACTAGGGCATTATTGGAAAACTTCAGGCAGGAAAGGACAGACAAGGGGACAGCAAAAGAAAGAGGAAGGAAAGGCGTAACCAGAACACTCTTTTCCAGGGGCACGTTGTGAGGGGCAATAGAAGGAAAGACGTAACCAGAACATTCTTATCCTTGTAAATAAAGGTAGGGAGGGCTATATATAATAGGAAAGAAGTAAAGAAAAACATACATTTTATTTCTGGCTTTTATTTCACCTTGCCAATTTATTCCATAAGGAAAAATAGAACCCAGACATACATAGGATTTCGCAAGAAGCAACTTTCACAGCACAAAGACTACATCTGCCCAAACCTTCTCTTCGTTCGGCTCATTCGTGCTTATCTCACCTAAGTGGAACGAGCAAAAAGAGCTTACTTTAGCTTAGAAGTAGGCATATGGGAAGTGACACAAAGATGACTTCGAGGTAAGCTTACTTGATTCTCGTTGCGTAAAGGATTGCTATCCAGCCTCCGGAACATAGTGCATAGGCTTTACAAAGTGACTTCTCGATGCCGGATTGGAGCCTCCCAATTCTCTGTCTTGCAGATCGATTCTTTGAATTTCCTAGGTCAAGTAGTTGTTGTTGACAAGGCGCCAGAGGAACCAAACATCGGAAACAGGTTGAGAAAACTCTTCCGAAAGGGCGGAACGTAGGTGGTAAGCTGAGAGGGCTTGCTCAGTAGGTATACACGAGATATTTATTCACGACGTCAAGCAAAGCAAGTAAGCTAGCATGTCAAGGTTTATGTATTCGAGGCTTGTGAGGACGGATAGGTTGAGGTATAGGTAGGGTTTGCTCGATCAGTCTAAGAGTAGCCTGGATAGGTCTTTTGATTTAGTATAGAAGCATGGGTGGGATAGTAGGAATCGCTATATCAGTCAAGGTAGGAAAGGGGGGAGAAGCGGACAGCCTGTGTATTCTCGCCGAGAAAGAAAGAAAGAATAGGCTGATGGTTAGGTGTTGTATGCATTTGTGATATAGTTGACAAAGCAAAGAATGCGTAAGAGAAATGGGTGCATTCAAGGAATAGTAAGAAAGAAGGCTAGGTTTTGTAGTCCAGGAATATGCGTAAATAGGTTTTTTAGCTAGCTTAGGCATTTGGTTTTTGAAACAAGTCTAGAAAGAAGGGTATATAGGAAAGCAGATATAGAAGCACCGAGTAGATTGAGAGAAAGTAATAGTTGCATGGCACGGGATAGAAAAAGTAATTTCTAAATTCATGATATTTTATGACCGCTTTTTTTTCATAAAAATATTGATTGTTCGGACTCATCCATTGAGCTACGCCCTACTTGCCAAAGAAGAGGAATTGGTCGTAACCAGAAGTAAGTTTATTGGCTCGTTCATTCACTCGACTCTTTTGTTCCAAATAGCAAAGTAGAGAGAGACGGAGAGAACGAGAGTCGATCTGAAGGAGAGAAACGGAGAGAAAAGAGATGCGCTGTAGAAAACCAATTCAATTTTGAGTAAACAAGAAAAAGTAGTGTAATATCGAAGGTAAGTATAAAATAAAATATGGGATGCTCAAGGGAGGATGTCCAGCCAGCTATTCCTTTTGCTTTGTCTTGTCCTTACTTCAAGAGAGAAGATGTAGTTGCACAAGTAGGGGGCTACTTTTGACACTTTTCAAATGATCTGTCCCAAGGGAAACAGTGAAGTATGCCAAAAAACACGGGTTTTCTAGTTTTTGGAAGAAGAAATCCACTCTTCCTTAGGAAAAAGTAAAGTATGCCTTCCGGTGTTTTATAAAAGTAATTCTAAGAAGCTTAGGTAGGGCATTCAGAGTTAGTGGGGCAGGTCACCTATCATCGGGAAAGGATGTTATATTAGTGGTCGTTGACCGTTTGACCAAGTACGCACACTTCCTCCCCTTGTCCCACCCCTTCCTTCAGCCTCAAAAAGGTAGGCGTAGTTGCTCCTGCGTGATCCCTTGCTGATTGTGATTTGGTTGACCTCTCATCCTATGGCACTTCTTTCGCTTGGTTTAAGTGGAATAATCTTCCGGTCTAGTGAGCGTATAAGCCCCCTTTGCCTACGGCTTCTATCCTTCAACGCTTCGCTACCCCTGCCCTGTGGTACGTCAAGAGAAATGGTTGGCTCATAGGTGAAGCAAAGAAATGAGATTCCCTTACCCAGTTGTGCGTTAAGCGATTGCCATTCCAGCAGGTACAGGTACATTATAAAGTAAGAAGATAGATTCCCCCTCCGGGGATCAGTCGGCTATCCAATTCCCTATATGGGTTGGCTATCCAGTTTTCCGGGTTTGCAAATTCCAATCCAGGCAAGAATCTTGCTTTTCAATCAATGGATTCATGTGTTCAGGAAGAGCATTCTTTTCTTTGAAGCAGTGAGGGAATGGCTATCGAAGAATTACCACTATAGCCGACCTTTTGCTAAAAACCTCCTTCTTCCTTGTTACCAGAGTGCTTGGTAAAAGCTCCAGAAGAGAGAACTGCTTCCCAGCTCCATAAGAGAAGAGCTCCTTTTCCTCTAAGACAAATACCGGGAAGTGGGTATGACATATTTCTTTTTTATTTGAAATAGAAAGATGAGTATGAAAATAATTGAAATGGAATTGTTTAACAACCAAATGAAAAGAGGAATTTTACCTATATCACAAATGTAGTAACTATATAAGAGAATATGTGTAAATAAAAGAGTTGAGCGGAGCGAGGAAGAAGGCATTGTAAAGTTCATAGTAGTTGGGATTCTTTTTAATAGTCTAATCTATCATTGCGCCGCATTTGAACTGTCTCGATCTTTGATTTCTCTATTTTGCAGACTAATCGCCACCACTCTCGATTCAACTAAAAGCCTGCTATTCACTCGATTGAAAGTCGGATCTTGCTGGGTATTCCCACTTTGCTTGGATGGGGCCTTTCGCCTTTTATTAGGACTTTTATTCATTTCATCATTTCATCGCAAAGAGGATCTAACTCTTTCTTTCCGGCTTAGCCGAACTACTTGCTTCGGGACAATTCACTCTGATAGAAATCAAATAGCCAAAGAGGAATTGAAAGATAAGTTCAATAGGTTATCCGGAAGAACTCGAAGGTTGTTCTGTTGCCTCGGGCGAACTTTCTATTTCTGAGGAGCGAGTTAGCACCCGCCACATTGAACCCCAAAGCAACGAAAAGAAAAAGTCGAGACAGGTCATTTTAAAAGCAAGAAAGTAGCACACACCGAGCAAGGTCAAAAGATTTAGCTCAGGTTCACAGCCCATTCCTTCCAGAGCTGCCCTTACTTGATTCAATTCCTAAGGAATCGAAGAGGAGCTGCTATTAAATTACCATCGAGAAAGAGAAACTCATCCGTAGCAGTCATTGCCAGAATCCTATATGTAAGTTGTTTTTCTTAAAGCCTAAACCTTATTCCTCTAGGGCAATCAAGCGAACACTTATGCCTGTAATTAGAGAGAGAGAGAGCTTTCAACAGCTTAGTTGTTCACTCTCCCACTGCGGTAATAAGGTTCTTAATGCCAAGTCAAAGCGTTGATCGATCGGTTATGCCTTCAACGGCAAGAGCCGGGGATATTGGAACAAGAGCTTCACTTCAGTTGAACCCAACGAGTTCAGAGTCGACAAGAGGAATCACAGCTTCAAATGATACAGAACTTGGCTTACTTATGACTGAATGCCCTATTTCGAGAGTTAGATTGATCCGACTAAGTAAGCAAGGCTGCCTGCAGTAGCGTAAAGGATGTGATAGTAATAGGAAAAAGACTAATAAAAGTCCGGGTTATGCCATAAATAGGTGTCTCCTTGATCGCTTAGAGCCAGCCCCTCGATACACTACCTTAGCCTACTAGTCAAGCCAATGGCGTACCCTAGAATATAACCTGACGTCAGTTAACAAAGTCAGGGCTTGATAAGTAAAGGTTCCACAAAAGCAGCTAGCATTAGCGGGGTCTTGTGTTATCCTTAATTCACTTTGGGGAGTCTCTTCTTCGTCTAGCCTTATGGCTTCCTATGCTCGTTAAGTCACTCGTTGGGAAATTACTTTTTATAAAAAAATAAGGTGTCTTATAAAAGTTTTCTATTATAGGTTCGCTCCTGTTCCGCCCGAACTACTGGGCTGAGTCCTTAGTCGTGAGCCCATCCATGAGGATAAAAGGCTTTTTAGTCCCTGTTCCTACTGAGCTATCTTTTCTGAACTTTTTCACAAGCTCAGTTGAAACCAGGAGCTTATTACACTGCTAAGAATAGTCGAGTTGCCTTCTTCTATATATAGAGAAAAATGATAGATCCTGGGCATAAGAAAGGCTCTAAAGGTAAAAGGTGGAAGTGAAGTAGTAAAAATATCTTAACTGGACAAGTCCGGGAAATGCCTGACTCAAACCGCTGGAAGACAGGGATGTGTTAAGCCGAAATGAAATGAAAGAAAGAAATTGATCTAGGAATAAATCAGAAAATACACTATATATGATAATATGGAAAGAGAAGCAAAGAAAGAATACTATATTATGTATTATTTTATGTTGTTGTTTCAAAATCAAGCAAATAAAGTAATTCTTTCTATATGATAATATGCAAAAAGAAAAGAAAAACATACTGGACAGTTAACCAACCTTTTTCACTAAATGCTTAAGCTAACATTCGAAAATGGTTGTTTATTTTCAAACTGATCTTATGTGGATAGAAACTACAGGGAGGAACTCATTTGATAAAATGGGGCCTAGTGGGATTTGAACTCAGGACCTCCTAAGGAAATAATACCTATGTCAGCCAACAGCTTGCTTAAAAGCTTAAGCTAATAAGAAAGGTGGTTTTTTCAATATTCTATTATTATATTAACAATCGAGGAATCAGGAAAGGGAAGAGCTACTGACATTGTTTTCATCTAGTGCACGTTCCAAGGAATCCATATCTGCAGGATCAATCACAGTTATCTGCAAGTGGAATAAAATAATAATTAAAAAGTTTCCCAAGTTACCATGAACAAAAAGTAGCTATCTAAAGATTTAGAGCACCTCGTACTGGTATACCAGTCATCACTAGTACCGTTAGAAACACTATACCAGTATTGTGTCAAATTTGCTTCATTTACTGCTTTTTATTAACCGGGATAATTGGAATAGGTTATTTCCTTTTTATGGTGTTGCTGTTCAATTTCCTATAATCCACACATAGTCTCCAACTACCGTCTTTCTTCTTGACCAATAAGGCATAATTGCAATCTATCTGGGATCAACTTAATGCTATTGGTAAACCAGTAGTCGATCAAAACAAAGTCTTTTGGCTCTTAAGTGGACTTGGTCCAGAATACGAGTCATTTGCAACCGCCATGTTGAAACCACCTGTACTGTCCTACGCTGATCTGATTCCTTTGCTCCAGAGTCATGAACTAAGGAGTAAGGGACACCAAAGTGATTTAACTAATTAATCACTCCATGGTCTTTGTTAGTCAACGGTCTGGGGGTGGAAATAGAAACACCAACAAAAGGCAAGCAGGTCCACCGCAGATGTACTTGAGGGGATATCCATTTCACTTCACTTCTCTGTCGAAAGAGCGTATTCTTTTATTTTAGCTAATTACGAATCTTATTCTGTTTTGTCCGTACACCAATCCCAATGGCGAATTCGGTAAGCCTGGAGCCTGGAAAAAACTCTATTTGCAACGTGTTCAGTAAGTTCTATATACTTATAGCGTTATCTATCTTTTCTCTTGCATTCTCTCTAATCACACTCACTTTCCTCCTTCGTGATATTTTACATAAATGTGCCCTCTTCTTCTTAAAATCTTTTGAGTCGCAAGAAATTTCCTTACTTAAGGAGTTTTCATCTCATTTTTGTGTTATCAAAGACCGTATCACTTTAGTTCCTCTTCTTAAAGCACCGCTTCAACATGGTATCTACTCACTTACTCTACCTTCTCCAATTCACCTACCTTCTCCTCAAGCTTACCTAGGCGAACGGGTGTCGGCCGCCCATTGTCAATTCTTCTTTCGGTTGATAGATAGTACCGCACCTGAAGGTACCTGACAAATCTTCTCCATTTCTTGGACTCAAAGTCTATCTGGAATTTGACTGCTTGTTCTTTGCGTTTGCGCAGGAACCTCCTATTTTCACGTTGACAAAACCCTAATTGACCGGCTTTGTTAGGTGTGCAAACTCGGCAAGCAACAGAGTCCCCCGCTGTGTACGAGGCAAGCCAAGCACAAAATCCATGGAAAGATCCTCCCTTGTCAGGAACAGGTAATGGCATGTACAAACCAGAATTCTGTGACTGACCCTTAGCTGTCTGGCACACATAGCAACGTTGCACCAACTTGCAGACGTCTCTTCTGGGCCAATAAAACCTCTCTTGAACAGCAGCAAGGGTCCTTCTCACGCTAATGAGAGCCCTTACAGAACAACTACTGCGAGAGCGTTTCCTTCCCTTATACGGAAGGATACTCTATTTGGTAAAACTCACTTTCCAGAAGAGGCAAGGAGTAGTAAGAGGCGCTTGAAGAAGAGACCAAGTCGTTTACTTCATATTTTTGACTCTTGCCAACAATTGGTTCTTTAACTGGCACTTGACTCGAACCGCTTGCCATATCTAAACTAGCTACTGGCAAAGAGGGAATTTCTGCAAGATCCCCTTGCGCCTTACAACCCGAAAGTCACTCTCTATCAAAGCACCATAGGTGGGCTAAGCGCAAGGAGTCTTAGAGTCTCGATACTGGCTAACGGCGCTGGAGTGTCGGCAAAGAAGTAGTTGTTCTACAACCCCCGGAACTGTACGCTGCGCTTTCGAAACAAGAAGTAGTTAGTTTTCTCTAAGTCGCTTTGCGAAAACGGAACCCCTTTCTCTCACACACACATAGAAATTCTTTTGCCCTGTACTGCTAGTAAAGTAATGCTTTCAATTGGTCTAATTGAACTACTAGTAGCCATTCCAGTTTTATCCTACCCCTAGTCTATTGTTTCGAATTACATCTGTAGTTCTAATCTATTCTGCTCTACTGGCTTTTAATGGTCTACATGTTGAGTCACTAGCTTCCGGAGTAGGTATCTACAGTGGTCGTCTATTCCATGTAACTACAGTATCACTAGCTGTAGAAGCATTTCTTCTGTTTACAGGAGCTCTAATTCTACTAGGATGGGGGCCTAAACCAGAAAAAACAAATGTACGATCAGGAACAACAGTAGTGCCAACAAACAATTAGTGAATACTCACTAAGGATTATATAAACCATATATGGGTGCTACACTACTACGTTGTAGTTCTGATCTAGTTAGTATGTATCTAACTAAGTATTGAACTGCAAAGTTTCGCTGTTTATATCCTAATTACACTTTCTAGTGATTCTTAATCAGCAACTAGTGCTGGTCTAAAATACTTCCTACTAGGTGGTCTTTCATCAGCTCTCTACTAGGATTTGGAACCATTATGAGTACAAGTCAATTTTACCTAACAAGTTCAGCTAATCGATCTGTAGATACAACAGATATTCAATTTCTTGATCAACTTGAACTTCCAGTATCCAATAACTTCAATCTTTCGTTGCTTATTTTATAAGGAAAAGGCCAAATCACTTCTTCATATTTGAAACATATTGAAAACCAATACTTCACTTATTCCAGTAATTCCCATCCATGATTTGCTTATTGAATGAAGATTCAGTCTTTCTTATTTCACATTCATCTTATAATATTTATATATGTACATTATTTCCGTATTTGTTTTCATTTCTTCTTGACTGACGGAAGTATTAGTTGAGATTTCAAGATCTTTTCATATGTTATTATGAGAAAAAACAATTCCAAGTAATCACTTCATGTTGTATTGCTTCAAGTACTCATTGGGAGTGTTATGAATGGGCTATGGAACTTTTTTTACATATTCTCATATATAACGCGCCGCATTGATTTCTTTTTGCTTTTTTCTTTGTTTTTACATATTATCTACAATAGACGAGAAATACATTGTCTTTAGATAAGTAAGCGTAATAAAAAAGATCGAATGTTTGCCGGGTGGATTATTTCTTTCTGTTCCTTTTATCTTGTTATGTCATTCCCCATACAAATATAGTAAATAGTAGTCTTATTCAATAATGAAATGTTGGATTCCAGTCCTGTACTTCCGGCAGAGAAAAGAAAGAATAACTTTTTTAAAATTCTATTCAGTATTCTATCTCGATTTTAAGTCTTTAAGTTCAATCCCAAACGGAAGCCTCATATGTATGGGTGAACGTCAATGTGGATGGAGCCTCTTATCTTAAGTAGCAGCAAAGGTATATGGCCCGCTGTGAAATCCGTAACACTACAATATGGCACTGGCTCTCACTGCTCGTGTAGGCGGGAATACTACCTATCCAATTTAGGTCCATCTACACTCGCTTTTTGCTTGTACGTCTCATTATCACTCACTGACGGGTCTTCCATATCTATCTATGGACCCGATCATGAAGATAAGGACAATATGAGATTTTTTTACTAATGTTGGTGTACAAAAAAAAAAGTATCTATAGCTATGAGTCTAATATGGTTAATTGGCTATACATATAAGTATCAGTATCGGATCGTTGTTAGCTTTATAATCGTCTTTCAATCATGGAAAAAAAAGAGCCTTGGAGTTGGAGAGCATTAGAGCTTAAAACGTATGGAAGCAAATCTCTGGTGTCTAAAAAGACTCCAGCTTGCTCAGTTGAAGTTCTCAGACTTTGTTTGACTTACCTTGAAGGAGATGCTTACGCTGCCTTACTGGCTTTGGGTCACTTTTCAAATTAATGAAGTTGTATCCCGCTTCTACTTTATGGAATTTTCTTACGAGTTTGCGCTTGCCACTTAAGAAAGGCCTTTATTCTAGTTAGAATGGGACTTCTATTATATCTAAATATTAAGCACTTTATATATTGATATTAAGCACTGCTCCTATTAAAAAGGGAATATTTCGATTTGGAATCCACTAGTTTGCTTTTCACTCCAATTTCCACTGACCCACTACAGCTATAAAACCACTCACCATTGGATCGACTTAAAATCCACTTGCTGACCTTTTTTGCCTTAGCCTTAAATCCCAACTTCTCGTTGCTTTTATTATTCGGGAACTAATCTACTTTCTTCTTTCAATAGGTCCTAAGCTAGCTAGCTCTCGATCAGGCAAGTAAGCGATCTATTTTGATTGACATCCTCTTCCTCTTAAAAAAGCCCCGCTATTGCTTTAGGCATTAAAAGCCTATCAACCTTAGATAGACGTCAACCTGTAGAAGAGAGAGATTTATATACCTGCTACCTGCTCTCCCTCAAAAGGAATACTCCTTCTGACATATTCATTTCCTAAAATTAACCCTCCAATTTATCAATTTAATATTTTATATTTAAGCTGGTCACATAAGCATGTTAAGATATACCTGTCCTTGTGCAATTCCATTCTTACCCCCACCGCCCCTAATTTATCAGATTATTACATACTGTTTGGTGGGTCGTGCGTGTGCATTATAATTATAAGAACAGCGTTACATGTCGACTCTATCTATGATTCTCTTGTGAGATTTTGACTTGAATTCTTTGATTGAACAACAAATTTAAATTTTGTGAAGTTGAGGGATCACTCTGCATATTAGTTGCATCTATATATTAACCTTTCTTCTCACCAGAGTTCAAAGAAGAAAAAAAAAGATATACTCTATAGTCTCTTACACTCCATGTCTCTAAAAATGAAAACTGACCATATTTTTTAACTCCTGCTTATAACGCTTCTTCTCCCTCAAACCCTTTTTTTTCCTTTGCCATGGCCTCCTCTCCTGTTTCAGATAGGCACCAGGAGGCGTTAATGGAATTTAAGGCCTCAATTTAAGATGACCCATTTGGCACACTATCCAATTGGACAGACACAACCCATTATTGCAACTGGACAGGGATTGCTTGTGATGCCTCCATCCAGTTCTATAATCTCCATTACCTCTTGGAGACCTATCTCAATGGCACCATCTCTCCATTTCTTGGTAACATCTCTTCTCTCCAAGTGATTGATTTCTCTGGACCGGTACCGCCTCAACTCGGTATGCTACCAAATTTAACTGAACTTATCCTTTATGAAAATATGTTAACGGGTCATATCCCACCCGAACTGGGTGGGGAACTTAGGGAACCTACAAGTACTTGATTTGAGCAACAATTCTTTAACTGAAGGCATCCCTTACACCTTATGCAAGCAAATGTACTGACCTTTTTGCACTTGGGTTGCAAGTAAATGAACTCAATGGTAGTATTCCTCCGTCGTGTATTGGAAATTTGTCGGAGAATTTGTCGATTTTTGAGGTTTATACGAATGATTTGTCGGACCCACTACCTCCTTCTTTTGCCAAATTAACAAAGATGAAAACTCTAGACATGAGTGAAAATCATTTCACAGGAAACTTACCTCCAGAAATTGTAAATTTGAAACAAGATCCTACAACTTGTTTCAAATCAGTTTGAAGGAAACATACCTCCTAGGTCAGTGCACGAATTTCACCCTGCTTAATATCTAAAGTAACCAGTTTTCTGGTAAAATCCCTCCAGAGCTTGGAAATCTTGTAAACCTAGTTGCATTGAGGTTGTATGACAACCAACTCACTTCGTCGATTCCTTCTTCTTTATCTAATTGCAAGTCGTTGGTCTCTTTGGGCCTTTCAATGAATGGGTTGACGGGTCAAATACCACCAGAATTTGGTACCTTGAGTTTGCTTCAAACTCTGACCCTGCATTTAAACCAGTTAAGTGGTACAATACCTCCTTCCTTAATGAACCTTACGAACCTCTCATATCTCGCTCTTAGCTACAAAAATTTATCTATCTGGTCCATTACCTTCTAATCTGGGTTCCCTCTACAAGCTTTAGAAGTTGGTGCTTCAAAATAACTCCTTTAGCGGGCCCATACCTATTAGCATCACAAATTGCACCCGGTTATTTAATGCAAGTATGTCCTTTAAAAAGTTCTCAGGGGAACGGATTGGGGAATTTGCAAAATTGAACATTCATTTCATTTGGGAGCACCTCGCTTTCTGGTAGAATACCAAATGATTTTTTCAACTGTAGCAGTCTCAGAACCCTAGATCTTGCAGAAAACAAATTGACGGGTTCTCTTAGCCCAAGAGCAGGTGCACTTGAAAGCCTTTGAATTTGACAATTACAAGGCAACTCACTTTCAGGAAATATACCGCAAGAGATAGGAAACCTTAGTAGGTTATACCAACTGAAACTCGGTCGAAATAAATTCACAGGGCAGTTGGTCTATTTCTAAGCTCTCATCGCTTCAACTACTTGCTCTAGAAGATAATTTGCTTGTGGGTCCTCCACTGTTGGAGCTGAGGCATTTGACTGTTCTTGGCAGTGAACAGTTTTTCTGGTAAAATACCAGATCCCTTCTCAAACCTAAAATCCCTTTCTTTCTTGGACCTGCATGGAAATTTGCTTAGCTTAGTGGGACAATACCAGGTTCCATGAGTGAACTCCAGGAACTCCTCACTTTAGATCTTTCACTGAACCAACTTAACGGGTCCATACCCAGATCCGTTATGGATAGCATGAAGAACATGCAGATAATTTTGAATCTTTCACATAACAAGTTAGCAGGAGCCATACCACAGGAGATTGGAGGATTTGTTATGGTTCAGGAAATCGACCTTTCCCGCCCATACTAGGTACTTATATATACTGCAATGAGGTCTTTGCTCTGCTCGCAATCACACGTCACGGCACAAAGTCTACGTCTTTTTTCCTCCCTATTTCTTCTTTACTCACTTGCCTAGCCCATACTTTCCCTAGACTTCTTACATACCTATACTTCTTTCATTTTAGAATAGGACAAGTACTTGAGGTCAAGCAGTAGGTTGATGCTGGTATTCTAGGACTAGAAATTGCTTTGTTACGGGACAGGCAGGGATATAGGCCGGCAGTCATTACTTTCTAATTATGGCATAGATAGGCGGAATGAGATAGATAAATACTATGCTTCTGCTGGATAGCTAGCACGGGGGAGTATAGGCTTATGGACAGTAAGTAACTAATTAGAGTAAGAGTTGTTCATGTATCGCTTTGAAATTCACTTCTGAATATTCAATATTAAGTAGGAGAAGCTGGGTCATCGAGGTGCTTTATGCACGGGTGAGGCAAGTAGGAATATAAAGGATAGGCACAAGGAGATAGTATAATTGAGCAAGTAGTTCTTGACAGCAAGATAATAAGCAAGTACTTTGTCTAGTAGTTAAGCAAGTAGTACTTTGAAGCAAGAATCCAGTAGTAGTTAAAGAGAACCTATAGCAACGAGAATAAAGCCTATTGCTTGCAACGAGAAGACATCCTTAGAATCCTATTGCTTAGAATCAATGCATATGCTTCATATCATAGCTTGTAGTTAGGGAGAGACATGTCAGAAAGGATAGTCAAGCCTGCTGCTCTAGTAGTGCGAAGGAAGATCAAGCTATCAAGTACTTAATCGTTACCGAAGAACTCCTTTTATCATAATAATGCTTTTGCCTATCTATTGTCAAAGACTGACTTTGCTAGGAAGCAGCAGTTCATTCATACTCTTTCCCCTCTTCCATTCCATTCTTTAGTGAGACAGAGCATTAGAACGTTTCAGTAGAATAGCAGATCAAGAGAATCTTTGCCAAGGCTAACGTATACTTTATGTATCCTTAAGCTTCAAGTCAATGAATTCTTGAGTCGAGATAGGCAAGTCAAATACATTAAGCTTAACACAATCAATTCTCTTTGCTGTTCACAATCCATTCTTCTGTCAACAATCCCTATTCAAACAATCATCTTCTACAATACGAACTCTTTGCTTAACTAAATACATTCTTCTGGAACCAGGCATCCGGTGATAACAACTACCTGACTTGCCTATGTCGGCTATCCACCCTTCCTTACCAAGTGACCGGAAGCCCCTATCCCTAGCTATCCAGATGCCTCTCTCGAAAGACCTAGCTCTCAACCTTGACCTCCGTATGCTAAGAAGTGCAAGAAGAGAATGTTCATTGGTGCAAGAAGCAAGCACTATGCTTTCCAAAGAGACTTCTGTGCTTTAGTAAAGCATAAAATACTGGAAGAGCAAAGGGGAAGTGAAGGGCGCTAAGCTGAACTTGATAGACTAGAGAAGCTCTGTCAACTAGACAAGTAGAAGGGAAGAGAGTAGCGAGTTTAAGAGCGAGTGCTCTGCTCTATCATTTATTGCCTGAAAAGGAAAGAAAAAGGAAGAAAGACCCCTGGAACAGAAACTCCACTTTCATCCAATATCCTAGTTTAAGTCGACTACTTACCCAACTAGTATCCATTACCATTTCTTTCGAAATGCTTTCTAGCTACAGACTCTGCTTCTTTTACATAGTCCGTGGAGATCTTTCCTAGAGTGATTTCCCTTTTCCGGGATCCATTTTCTTCAACGGTAGCACGGCCCAGAGTTCTGCACATGTGACTTGAATTGAGAGCGAGCATAGCCTATAAAGCAAGTGAAGGCACAGATCCAATTTCCTCGGTCTGGTCCTATGTCAAAAGTGCACGGCTAGCTGCTTTGGTGACCTTTCAAGCAAGCGTCTGTGTTGACTTTGAAGGTCCCCTATAGGTGCCCAATCACCCGGGAGAGTGTTTTCGGGAGGAAGGCTGCCGTGACCGTTGGGAATCTAGATCTGTCGCAAGATGGTTTGCAGTATCTAATAGTTGCTTTTGGCCTGGCCGGCGAAGAAAGCTTTCTTTAGATTCGTCCGGAGGAGATGCCTGCGAGACTTCCGCTCGCTCGTTCCACTGTAGTTACACTCGCTGGGGCAAGGTTTCTGATGGAGACATGCACGAGTGGCGGGTCACTGGTTTTGTAAACTACCATAACCACGAGCTCCTTGAACCTGAACAAGTCCGCTTCCTCCCAGCGGGTCATATCCGATTCTGACAAGACCCGCATCCTCATGTTTGACAAATCTGGCATCACTGTGCAGCAAATTATGCGGCTAATGGAGCTTGAAAAGTGTGTCGAGCCTGCCCTTCACTGAGAAAGACGTGAGGAACCTCATGAAATTTTTCAGAAAGATAGATCAAGAGGAGGAACGCGTCGACCTACTGAGGATGTGCAAGAGCATAAAGGAGCGGGACCCTAATTTCCGCTACAATTTGACAGTCGATTCCAGTCAAAAGTTGGAGAATATTGCGGGGTCATATGCCTCGCCAGTACAGTCGTATGAAATATTCGGGAATGCAGTTTTTATACGAGTCACCGGCTTGCAGCTTTAGATATGCCTCTTTGGATTTGGATCGGGATGAATAACTATGGACTGCCATGCTTCTTTGGTTGCGTTCTATTGTATTGCGGGAGGAGAATTCACAGTCCTTCGCATGGGCATTACAGGTACATAGATTAATGGAAGACATAGATGTTTTGATTTTCATTATTTCTGACAGAGTTCAACCATATATATATGGCTTACAAACCAAGCTATTTGAATCCAGAAATAAGTAAAATGATTTGAAATGCCTGAATGTAAGCTAAGCCTGCGTCAAATCAGTTGTATTAATGTTGCATCATAGTGCTGGAGGTTAAGTTCTATTAATTTTTCAAAATTTGATTGGATTATAGATGCCCAAAATTGCATGCTCACGTCCATGCCATGTTGGACCATATCTCTGTATAATATTATACCTTTTTACTAACTTATATTACCTTGGGTCCAAAATAGGGTGTTTCTAAGCGAATGGGAAAGCACCGCAGACAATTCTGACGGACCGTGTGCCTCGCCCGATAGAGAGAACATAAAAAGAGAATTTTATCATAGGACCACATACATACTTTTTGAATAATCTAAGTTAGGTCATTACAAAAGGATTCTTTCAGTTATTTCTTTTCATTGTAATCTAATAATTTAGACCTTTTTATATGTTTTGCCAGCAATCCTAGCTGGAACGACGCGTAGCTGATGTCCACTGAAACCGAACAGGAGTTTCATTTTTTTACATATGGATCCGAATATGCAACCTCTACAGTTAAACCCCACAAATGTATTGCTTCGCTTTCTATTTTTTTATTTCATGTTAGAAGCTAGAAGCCTACATGAATGCACTCTTCATTTTGCCAAGCCTACATTGACATCCTGGGTTCAGGGTAATAGTTCTTCAGGTTTTTTGACTTATTGCCGAACCAAAGTCAAAGTAGCTTCAACTTCATCTGCGGTGTGGATTTTCTTGCTTCGGAGAAAGAGATAGCGAAGTTGGTCTTGCCCGCTTTCGAGTGTCCATACCTTCCTGTCGGTGGTACTTTTGAATAGGAATAGCGAACAACTTACTTCTAAGAGCGGCAGGAGTGGAATGACTATTTACTATAGCTACCTATAGAGTGAGGGTAAGAATTAGAAATAGTATTAGTCGGGGGAAGATGAGGACTTCGAGTTGTAAAGGAGAAGTCGAAATAGTTGAGTCAAAAGGAGATACTGAGAGATGCATCATTCCAGCATGCTTTTGTGAGATAAAATGCAACAAGAGGAATGTTGAAACGGTCGATCTGCTAGTCAACAATTTGCTTGCCGTAGGAGAAAAACTCTTCATCTAAACTAGTAGACTTGTCGTTCGTTTGACTCTATTCTTTTCACAGAAGACTGCTTGATCCACTTCGTTCAATTGGGGGTTTCATCTTTTGTGACTTGAAATGCGTACCCGTCCTTTTTCTTTTTTGATCGTTTATTTGCTTTCTTTGTCTACTTTCCCATAAACTCATACATAAACGGAACATAACTGGAAATGTTTCAATCATAGTAGAAAGACGTGTGACTTGTGTGACTAACTATATATTAACCGCGAAAGAAAAGTCAAGGTTTGTAGCTTATATCATTCTGCGTTTTCTCCTAGATAAGGAAAAGCTAGCATATATATATCTATGATATAAGAAGGAAGCCTCAGTGGTGACATAGGTTTGGGTGGCTTTTGTATTGGGCGTGGAGCAATTTTCTTCATACATAAGTGACATCGTTATGTTGATCAGGATGGTATATCTTTCATGACAGGCTGGGGCGGGCCAAAGACCATAGGGATAGATAAACGTTCATAGGGACGGGTTTCACTGGGTAGGTTCAGTAGGCTGCCCCTTCCTTCTTTGAATGAAGTCGGCAACGAACCGCTGTGAAAGAGGGCTATAGCTTTCAAAAGGTTGTAGCCTAAGAGCTACTGAGATGAGCTACCGGAGCTTAAACAAAGCAATGGTTCTATGTGCCAGCCCTAACCCTATCTGAAACGCTTTTCCAGATAGGAACGTAGTTCATTGCAATCACCTTGGCCTTCCATTTTAGTAAGGAAAAGTGCCTTTCCCTTAAGCGAGAGTTCTATTCGGTTCAGCTTCGAGCTACTAAAGTAGTTACCTAATAAGATAGATTGGGGAGTAGTGCTAGAATGCCCCCAACATTCCCCCTCAACCTGTTGATGAGTTGGCACTAATATAATGGAATTTCCTGGATTGGCTCGGATCTAGCATATATAAGAATTGGGAGCTTGATCTGGCCAAATTGGAACTAGTAAAGACCAACATAATAGAATTGCATACTGAAATGCCCCTTGAGAACAACGTTGGAATACACATAGTTGAAAGAACTAGGAAAGAAGAAGATATGGGTGTATCCACAAGAACCATGTAAAGACACAAGCACATCATTATCCAAAAGTCGATACATAGTTTCATACCTCAAATTCTGCTAAAGTGAGACATCTACACAACATATTGCACATGCTAGTACTACAAACTAGGGAAACTCCGGAAAGCTATCAATATGCAACCCGGAAAACTATTCGAGACAGCACGGCAGACAGACTGCCTTAATATATTACTGAAACAAACTCACATCCCCCGTAATCGATGTGAACAGGCGCTTACTTTCCAGCTTGTATTTCTCAGTAAGGATAGTCAATCCCACCATTCCACCTACTTTTTGTGGCCTTTCCTATTTGTGATGTGACAAGCAAGCACTCAGTGCGCGGGGGAAGGACCCGTTTCGAGTAGTGAACGCACCAAGAAAAGCCTTTTAAGCCATGCTTGGTAACACACATGTCCTACTCTACCTGCATCGGGACTGGTGAGAGCCGGCGATGCACGGAATTTCTTAAACGCTCTACTTCACTAAGGAAGATACGTTTCACTTTTCCGATCGGAATTTGCACTCTGGCTGGTTCAGGTTACAGTCAGAGGAAATAAGAAGTATGGTAAGATGAATGAAAGGCAGAAATCTAGGACATACGCTTTATCGCAGAACATCTATTTGGTTTATATGAGACAAGAAGGACAAGGAAAAGATAATGGATATGGAACACAGGTCCTGACACTATTGGAAAATGAAGCTCTCTCAGTTCAGACATATTTGATTACTTATATGGAGGAAGTCTTTCACCAAGATGTCTTTCATCCTAATTCGTAGGCCTATTCCACTTGACTCACGGCTGCTCAGAAACTAGTTCGTAGATTTCGCTTCTGAAACTCGATCTTTTAAGTCGCTACTCTCACACGGAATCCTAAGTTCGGGGCCTTCGTTCTTGTGAAGACATACCGCTTTGACAGTTGGGAGTCAACCATCCTTTACCCGACCTTTTTTAATAGCCTTGTACCACTCAGCCCAATAAACCAGCTAAACCAACCCAACTAACGTATTGACTTTACTACAGTTGTTATCTTTCTCAAGATTCCTTTTTATACAACAAGCTTGCCCAGGGCTACCACATGCACCATCTTACACATGATTTGGGGACTAGTTTTGCACATTTTATATTGTACCTTTGGCAATAGGAAGTCTGAACCGACACCCAGCGAGTAACTACTAACGTTACGAGCCAGGAAGCCTAGTTGGAATGCTGTGCTTTAGATAGATTCTTGGGTTTTTTCTTATCTTAATAGTGGGGTTCTATGATATAGAATAGTAAGGATAAGATATGACACAAATACATACCAAAAGGTCAGAACATGGAACTTGCCAAGATCGTACCGCAAGCAAACAAAGATGCCACCAGAGAAGATTTTTGACGAGGAAAACATCCTTGTGACAACGCTATGCTATTACTATTTCCGATTCGCATAGTCCTGTTTGTTTTCATTCCTACTTGCTATTCAGGGATGCCTGATCTTGCTTGGTCTTCACGCCTTGGTCTTGGGCCTCCCGCTATTCTATAAAATTAATGATTCCCTTTAGCGAAAAAAAGAGGAGCTCTGGCCAATTTTCGACAACAACGGGTGCATATCGCGTAAAGCAAGTATGAAGCTCAACTTTCTGCATTTCTGGGATAAATATCGGGGTCTTTCCCTCCGCACTTATTGATACTATCTGACCTGCCTGTCAACAAACCTTTGACCTTTACCCGCGCTTTGACACAGACTTTGAAGCTGTACAGCCTCCGGCAATATATTTTCTTTTTTTGTGTGGATAAATTGCAATCAAATCGATAGAGATTAGGTAGTGGCAGGTTTTTCAAGCCTCATGTGTGCGTAACCAGACCTTTGGTCTTAAAAAGGGAGCTTCCTCTCATGGAAATAGAGATGAACAAGGGCTGACCGATCTTTAGAAGTTTGAACCCGGCGTCAGTCCTCTTTTTCTTTAATGTCACCGGTGGATAAGCATGGGAATGTTATGAGCATAGGAATGTGTACTGCATGGTCATGTGTTCCCCACTGCACTTCTCATGTGATCGCAGCTTACTCAGACTTACATAAGGGGGGGGGGGATCCACTAATACTCTTTTCATCGCATATGTTAAGTCGGCGATAGCTCTACTCTTCAGTATGATCCAGCATCATCAAGTGGAGCAGAAGGAGGGGTCCGCATGCCCATTTCTCACGAGACCTTCTATGTCATTTTGAATGAAGGTCATAGCATTCGTCCGCGGCATGGCCTCTTTTCCGGTGGAAGGTGCAACTTGGTCTTTCTTCCTCATTGATCTCAGGTAGACTTTCGATTTCTTCCTCGCCCAACTTACTCTATAGGGCCTCTAAGACGGAGTAGTAAAATAGTAAATTCCATCCAAAATACTGGCTTATTTGAGTTTCTAGCTTTCCACTTTCCTACTTTTGCCGAATCTCCTTAAAAAGGGGAAGTAGACTTCTCCACTTTTCTTGAGCAACTTATTACTTGGCTTTTTCACTTTCTACGCTTAGCCGATGAGAGGAGAAAGAGGAAATCCCACCAGGAGCTCTCACCCGAAGCAATTTATCGTGCGTGTGTAGCCCCGCGATGAAGACCAGCCTACTAAGCCGCCCAGAGTAGAGGACGAAGCCGTGAATAGGCCAGTAAGATCTCTTTATCCTAGCTTTCTCTCTTTTGATTGGAAGAGCTCCGGCCCTACTAGCTCGCTTGGTTGATTCTTAAAATCACCTAATGAAAGGAGCCTTGCACCCTTGATTCCTTAGTTGCTTACTCTAGTATTTTTTCAATTCAAGAGAAATGGCAATCGACGAGGAAGGAGTGGAATAGTGTGGCCATATATTGAAGTAAGGGGCCGGGTGTGCTTTAAGCAGGAAAGACGCAGAAGCAAGACCTCACTAGTAAGGAAGGAACTTGCTGCCGGAGTTACACAGGCAAATAGAAGAACAGAAGGACTTTTCACTTCACTTAGGGAATTGGCTGAAAGAAGTCTATCGAATGAAGAAAGGAGATGTTAAATTATGGAATTGTACAGAAGCCCAACTTCTATTTAATGGCAAAGCCAATTCTATCCACAGAAGCCACCGGAGGGGCAATGCTCACTCAGCAGGTCAAGATGTAGGGGGCCAAGGCGAGGTGTTTTCCGCAAGGAAAGTCGTCGAAGTACGAAACGACTCCTTCTTCTATTCTATATATGTCATTTTAACTAGATAGACTTTCCAAATCCAAATCAATAGTAGACCGCACTGTTCAAGTTAGTGACACCCGACTTGCTTCATTGCACTACGCAACCCTCTCGAGCGCACTACTGGCAATTGCACTTCCAACTTATTTGCTTGCTTAGCCAAGTACGAATGTTCCTGCACGTGTTCATACCTACTACTGCCTCTTCCACTATGCGGATTGCTTTCTCGAACCAAAGGTGTTGAATCAGTTGCAATCAGGATGAAGCTAACAACACATGCGAGCTTTATCGTATAAACGATAGACTTTACTTTACCTATCACTGGTTCCTTGTTGACTAAGCCAGGTGCGAAGCAAAGGTAAACTCGGTCTCGATCCCTAACTTCATGCCTTGGTTCCAAACCAGCAACAACAAAAATTCCTCTTACAGCTCACTCAGCCAGATATTCGTAAGGGCAATTCCAATAGTCAGGGTAGAGAACTTCCATCCCTAACTGCTCGCTCAATCAAGTCAGTGAGTAAGAAATGGATATTAGTTGAGTTTTTCACTGATCAAGCTACCCTTTCTTTATTCAAATGCATTATATACTAGGCTGGGAAAGATATCCAAATTGGTTGGGAAAGAAAGAAGCAAGGGAAGCTAGCGGAATAATATTAGCTAGCTGGCTTAGGAACTAGTCCGACCTACTAACCTGGGCACTAGTTTTCGTTTAAGAACGAAGGCACTCAGGTAAGATAGTCTAATAAGTGCTTAGGGAGGAACAGGGGAAAGGCAAAGAAAGCAAGGCAGGATGGAAAAGCTAATAATTGAGATTGAATTGCCGAAAAGGAAAAGGGGTTTTAATAGATTTGACCGAACTCTCCCTTCGATCTCTTCCTCTTTAGTTTGTGTCCCCTCGACGGGGGGGGTTATCGACTGAAAGATTATCGAGTTCAAAGGGAAGAATATTATCTAGTTTCTGATTGGAAGTCGTCTTCAATCTGCTCTATCGGTACTGAAGCAAAACATCTCGTTCAAAGACACCCAGCTCGTATCAAGTCTTTCTGTAACTCCCTTAAATCAGTCTTCCGCTCCCTTGGCTGCCCGCTAAATTAAGAAGAAATTAAGAAGTAAGAAGGGGGGGCGTGTCTTCGTTGCTTTAGATTTCGATTGTATGGCGTGGCGTATACACGTTATGCAAACAGAACGTATGGTTACTTTACTCTATGGTAGTGGATCGCACCCCAGGTTGAATCGGGCAGGAAGGTACTTTCTTTTTGGTTTTTAACGAGCAGTTCCAGACTTGGAACGAGTAGGAGTTTGAATCAAAGTAATGGTTGGAGGGCAGGCAGCTTGCTTCTATGGCTCATTTATTAAAAGCAAAACTCATGCAAATTTACCTGGACCGGGTATAAAACTCGTGATAGAAGGGCACCTTACCTTTCGCTGAACGGAATCAATTGAATTTCTTGGTGACCGGACACCACTTCTTAAGAGGGATTTCCTATAGAGGTATAAACCCCCAGGGTAAGACTTCTCACTAGGTGAGTTCCACCCCAACTCTATCCTTTTTCAATGCTTTGGGGAACAACATGTCGAAGGAACAAAGAGGAAGAAGGAGTTGCAATTTATGAAAATAAATCTGGATGAAGAACTTTCTGAGAAGGAAAGGATGAAGACGTTAGGGGTGATACTGGAGAGCATGTTTTCTAGTCTTGTCGAGGCGCGCAGCGTTTAAAGCTGAGAAATGTGAAGGGCGCTAGCAACAGCGATAATTTCGGTCTTTCCTTTGCTTTTTTCTCTTTCGCTTTTTTGCTTCGCACCTAGAGTGTTCAAGCTCGCGGCTTCTTATCGGATCTGGAACTTCACTGGAAAAAATTCCATCCTTTCTTCGAACCTTGCTAACGCCCTTTACTTTAATGGTTTAGCGTAGTACTGGCCCGCCGCCTGCTTCAACGAGTTGCCGCGCATCCTATGCCACTAAAGCAATGAACATATTAGGTTTTGCGAAAGCTAACAGCGCCTTATATCTGATTCGACTAGTGAACTCTTTCTCACTCTCCTCGGAAAACTACTGAGTACCGAGCTCGATACTACGTTTGCTTGCTTTACGTTCAGCAGCACCTAACCATTCTTTCCCGTGAGTTCAAAATATAGTTAGAAATCTGCCATATGGATTTTTTTCTTTTCGTTTCGTCAAACTAGAAAATCTCCGTTTCTCATATATAGTGTATGTTCTTCCGTCGGAGCGCCTACATCAAGTTCAACGTTTTGTTGGTAGAACCCACGCCAATATCATATATATTCACTCTCATAGAAAGCGAGAGTGACTCTCATGAAATTCTCTCCTTTCCAGGGGGAAGGGTAGGTTATATAAAAAAAAGCTTCTGATGAGCATCTATTGGAGTAGATCATTTCCAAGATCTAATTCGAGTTTCTTTTTAAGTAGTGGATACGCCTCAAAATCTTCAGTGATACGCTTAAGGGAAGATAAGTTCTTAGTGGATACAGGACTTGGTACCCCAAAAATTCGTATGAAAGATGAGCTGACTAACGTTCCACAATACCGACGAACCGCCAGGTTCGAGAATAAGGTGGGATACTCCTTTAATGTAGTGGCTGGTGAATCAACGCTAAAAAAGCGGCGGAATTATGAGAGATTCTTCAAGGATCTAGTGGCCGGTGAATCACGGATCAAAGAGCGAGCAGCCAACAACTTGAATTCTTTTTTGGGGCCCTTGGATGTAGCGGCAGGTGAACCCCTTGTTCTTCCACGAAGATTCAGACAAAACCTAGCTCAGAAAGGAGTGAAGCAGATTTTGCGAATGATTAAATTGGTCAAAGACATCGCTCGTCTTAGGGGAACGAAAGCTCTTATTTTGCGAACGAAAAGAAACAACTACAAACGTTTAACGCTTAAACAGGCCGAACGCCGTCTTAAAGGCTTTCTTCTTAATAAAGCCAAAATAAAAAAAAGAAAAGGTTATTCAGTAGCCATCGCAGGTTTAATTATTTTTATGCCAGTCTTCAAAAAAGGAAGGAGCAAAAAAAAAGTCGGAAGAATGCCGTGAGAAAAGGCATCTCTTCACTTATTGAAGCGACCCTACTTCTTCCTCCTCGGCCCAATTTTTATCTGGATAAATGGAACTAATGGAACTTCGGTAGAACGAATGACAAAGGCGAAGGGGACAGATGAGAGGTGGGAGGAAGGGCATCTGTCAAAGAAGTGCAATCTGAATGAGGATAGAGCCAGACATACCTATAAAAGTAACCAATAAGAGGCTTCTTTTTATACATACATACCTGGGCAGGATACTTCTTTAAAAAAGCGCGCCCCGCAAGCAGAAAGGAAACTTGACCTTGGATGGGAAAAGATTCAAAAGGGAAGTAAAAGGAAGAAAAGAAAACTTTCCAGGAAGGTAGAGATTGTCGTGTCAGTCCGTTCGTTCCGTTCGGTCTGTCTTTTTTCCTCTAAGAAAAAGTTATTAGTCAATCCTTCCTCTTAACATCCTCTCTCTCCACAAATGGGAAGGAGAAGGGGTATGACGACTATTAAAGGTCTGGATTAGCATTTCGTTTGTCCAATCTTCCTAGAAATAGAATCTGATATGTGGATTCGCTCTTCGAACTTCCTCTCAACACAACTCGGGACTGGTTCCAGAGGTCTTCTTTTGCTCTTCCCAACTTAGCCATTTCTCCTCTCCTTTCTGGCTTTAAGCCAGCCAGGTGTTACTTCGCTTCAAGAATCGGTGAAAGTAGTGGGTTTTCCATCGTAGTAATGTGCCCCCGGTCAAACCAAGGTCTAGCTAGTAAAATCCCAGAGAAAAGAAATGCGCCAGGCCCAGGTTTGTGCTTAATGTAGCTAAGAAAGTTGGAGACCGTAAGAAAACCAGTGTCTATGACAAAAGGTAAATCCTTTAGTAGTAGTTGGTGAATGTGAAAGGGTTCCCGATGACCTACTAAGTAAATAAGTTGGCTTCTGAAAGTAAATGGTTGAAAGGATATTGAGATATGATTTTCTTTCAATTTTATTTATGGCAGATTCTAAAGATGATAAGAAGCCTACTGAGCGACTTAAGCAAATTCAGGATGGTATTCGAGACTTGTAAGATTCATTACAGTGCCTCCCAATCAATTCCAAATTTCCAAACATTTCCATTTTCCGAATAGGTATTTTTTGTTGAGGACATAGAAGAAGACAAGACTGACTATGGACTGACTGGTGACAAGACTGGACTGGTTTCGATAGGCGGCGGAGTGGATAGTACAAGTCAAGTATGGAATGGAGTGGAGACTTTACTCTCATGGTAGGGACGAGAGGTTAGGAATGGATAGCATACGTTTGGATAGAACTAGGAAAGATAAGAAGAGAGTATGGAATAGATAGGAATGGTATGTTTGAGGCGCCGGACGTTGACACGACTGACTGGATAGGTATCAATAGTAGACTGATTTGAATGGGTAGGTATCGATAGTAGAAGGAGAGTGTAGGTAATGGAGGTTTGGATAGGTAAGACAAGACTGCGGATGAGTAGGATAGATATGTGGATAGTCCCACCAAGACTAGGGAGGGTTTGGTATGAAGATATGGTTGGTATTGGTATGGAATTGACAGTAATAATATGGTGAAGGAGGAGGAAGTTTGATATATTCATTCGGATGTTGTGCGTGAGGGGTCCACATTTCAGCCCAGGTCAACTAGGGAGGGGCTTGCTATTCTATTTTAAGGAGGAGGGGACATTACACCTTTGATCCGATGGAAAAGAAGAATACTGGCAATGCAAGCTCCTACCCTCCAAGACCAGATCCGCTTAAATGCTCCTACACGGACGAAAGACGAAAGGCGTGGATACGGAGAACTAATTCACATCACTGAAATGAATTTGATGTACAACGTTTTCAACATAACTTCTCTTTTTCTGTTTTTTAGTTGTGGGTGAATGAAGTGGGACATATCTTCTATATAAGCTGTCTTTTTCTTTCCATGCTCTCACTCAGTCTTGATGAAAAGCTGCGTGCGTTTTCTTCTCTACTCTCATTCTTGGGCGTATGTAGCCAAGTGCTCGGGCAAAGGAAATCCTTGAATAATCCCATGGTGGCAGCAGAGATCTAGTCTGGTTAACCACGATTCCGGCTTGAAGAAAAAAGCAAGACTTTGATTCACATCGAGTAAGTCTCTCTCATTCTTCGTTCTTTTTCATTAGGTGGAATTTAAGCATTTGAAAGGAGTGTATGCGAGGCCTGACTGCCATCCGAGAGTTGTCTCCGATGAATAGGTAAATGGTATATTCTTAAAGAGCTTTTGTCTTCCGCTCGCTCGTTCCACTTCCGTTACACTCGCTGGGTCAAAAATCACCGTTTCTTAGGTCATCTCACCCTGCTGGTAAATGGGCAAGGAGTATCGGCATAAAAAGTAAGCATATTGAATTGTATAATGGATTTTCTTTCTTGGCCAAGCCCTCATTCAGTTCCAATCAGGATGTGAGTCTGAGAAAGCAAAACACAAAGAAAAAGAAACTCATCGTCTGGTCCATCTTCCAATGCGGCGTCTATCTCTTGCAAACAAACAGAGTATTGTCTACTCATCTTTTAGTAAAGTTCCCGTGCACGGCGACCCGGGTTAGATATTTTGGAAAGAATTGTGGAATTAAAAGGTACCCAGCCACTCAAAACTGCACCACCACCTAAGGTCTTTGGATAAAGCAGCACACTAGCTAAGGTCAATGCACCTGACATGCCATGGGTAATAATTCATGTTAATTAGCTTTCGGTAAAGATTTCTATTTTGCCCAGTAGATCCTTTGCCCAGCAAAAAATAATACTTACTAGTTCGAAATGCTCCCATACCAACTAGATACATGCTAGTACGACTAAAGATACCCAGGATTAGCATACAGGCGGGGTGCCAGCTCTTGGGCCAAGCGAAAGAAAAAAGAATATCACATTCACCTTGGATCACTTTTCCTAATCGCATAACCCAAGCAAAGAAGAACCATTGCCTCCACTAACATGCAATAAAGTGGAAACAAGGCTCTCGCGCACACACATTAAATTCTTTTATTTTCTGGGACTGGCCCATTTGTTGACTACTCCAGTGCACTTCCTTTCTTTTTCTTTTTTACCGGCGGGCGGCATGGAGGCATATGGTATAGTACAAAAGCCAGTAGGGCTAGGGGTGCGTGACTAATAGCCAGCTAACAAACAAGCTACCTATTAGCTCGGTTATTTATCACATATTCCTTTCCTAGAATAAGAATCCCTTGTGACTGACACCAAGCTGCCTATTATACCATGCGTGCTAACACCTATACTTGACTTACTACTCTACTTACCGTGCTAACAAGCTTATCTCGGAACTCATATCAGCTTATCTATTTCTTCTATAGTCCTTGCGCAACTATCAAAGCTAAGCAGATATGGGAGAAATTCGATTGCATAGGGGGGGCTGGCTGGGCCTATGAATATATATATAATTTAAGTTTTCGTTTTTTAGATATAACTTAGTGGCAAGCAATTATGATGATGTATTTCTGTATTTTCTGATTTAGTATGAATGATCTTTAGGTTTCATGCTATTAAGTTTGTATTACTATGATAAGTTATTTATGATAAGTGATTAATCTTATCCCCCAGCCACCCACAAGAATAAGATTAAAAGGGGTATATATAGTAGCATCCCAAATCATTTTCTATTCTAAGTTTCTAGCACCACCAAATTCCAGCCACAAGAATGCTTTTTTTCTGTGACCTCAGAAATTGATTTCATAATTCTATTTTGAGTGATAGTAAAAAGTTGACAATATTTGTCACAATACCATTATTCTCATTTGTTGGTTTTATATTACTTATAGATAAAGCAAAGTGCTAGCTAATAATCTAATAGGTACAAAAAAGAAACTAAAGCTAAGCCGTATCTATTAGATTATTAGTTAACTTCGCGGTGTCTATTAGATTATTAGCCACAGATATTCAAGGAGTTCTGTTTTCAAATTGAACAAAAAAGACTTCCAGATACATGAACTAATAGAGATATGTGAAGATAAAACTGAACTCCTCAGTATTCTGTTAGACTTTAAAAGTTTGTCCCTGATAAAACCAAACAAAAGGTACTCCCACATATTGCTAATAAGTTCATATAAACATGTAAATGAGTACTGTACCATTTGAGTAAATAAAAAAAGTGTAAGGGACAAGAGATTAAGTAAATTTTGCTTGACTTAATCTTGGTTTTGGTTCTATCACAAGAACTGGTTTGTGTTAGTTTCAAAACATGATATAATTTGTGGTTTGGCGCAAATAAAAAGTAGCCGGGTTTAACTTGCGAAAAATAAATATAAACGTACCAAGGATAAGATATTTTTTCTGGAGGCTTGGAAAAGTCATCAATGTTAGCAATGAGAATTCCCCGTTTGGATGTAGTGTAAAAAATGAACTGTAATCAATTTGATATAATATCATGTATGCGCCGTTCCTCAATTGAGTCTGTGTGTTCAAATAAAACCACTTAATGGTTAGTTATGCAATGTGCAGTTTTAGCCCTCCCTTGGCCATGACTTGTATATTGAAGTGAAGTGGATTTCCAAAATAAAAGCACTATGATTTGTTCTCTCCATTTTGCCAACTTTACCCAGCGAGTGTAACGGAAGTGAAACGAGCAACAAGAGCAAGATAAGCTTCCACCACTAGTAAAAGAGATTTGGGGTATAATCAGATTTCACTTTGATTTATTTTATTTTCAACAAAGATATAACACGGTTTATACCCATTTACTACTACTCTGTATGAACGTAAACTAGTTCTTCTGTTAGCACCTTATGTGAAGTACATACTAAGTTTCCTGTTTGCCCCTATTTGCTTTAAGTTTTGAGCAAGAAAGCTCTTTTGCTAATTGACTTTTCTGTCACAACGTTGTGCTATTTGAGAATACGTTAGTCCACTTTTTGTTGTTTTTTACGAATGCAATGTGCCCCTGTGATAATTTTAGAAAAGAGCACCTAAAATAGATTAGAAAATAAACCTGTAATAGCGCCAGAATAAGGAACTAGGTGCATTCTTGTGGTACGGCTGGTACAACTAGTGGAGATGTTTACTGTCTAAGGGGGCCTGGTGCAATGTCTTTTGCAGCTTTTGATGTTGCCGTATTGATATATAATATAGATTTGGGATTTTGTGAAAATTATTAAAAAGTTAAGAGAAAACAACGTAGAAAACATAAGTAATAGCCAAAATGTGAATATCTGCTGGAGGTCTAATATAACCACACCAGTACCAGTGAATTGATGGTGCATAAAAGTGGGTATGCAAATTAGCAGGTTCCTTCTATATCACAAAGGATAAACGTGCAATTTATTTTTATTGACACGTAAGGCGAAACTTACCATAAAGTGATTGGAAATTTAACAAAAGCAACCTATTTTGAATATAAACAAAATAAGCGAGGACATTTCAGTCAAAGACGAATCTTTTCAAAGGCAATTGCATAGGCACCTATTTTGCAAGGGTCCAATATAACGGGAGGCGTTTGGATTATGATGGGCTATTTGAATATTACCATTTATGTTGTACAAAAAGAGAGCAAATGCTCAAGTACGGAACCGAGAAGTTTAAGTCATTGGTTCTTTGCTTCGTTCTTTATTCATCTTTAGCTTCCATTTTGATAAGCTAACACTTAATTGAGGTTAATTAATATATATAGTTTGTAAACCTTTGTTGTCTATAGGCTGAATAGCACACAGCTTAATTTGATAAGTACAAAACGCATAATCAAGGAGAAACAACCTATTGGAAGCAGAAACTTCTATTACACACAATATTTCTTTTTTTTCTAAAAAAAGTATAATACTTAAGGAACCTCCTTGGTAATTTGTGAGACAGAACACTGTATCAACTTAATGCAGGATAATTGAGGATGTAATCAAATTCCAAATTGCCATGGGACGAAATTTCCATCTAAAAACAATTCTATAACTTACCATGTCTGGCAGCATTGTTCACGGCTGGCTCCATCTTGCTCGTCGTTGACCCCGTCCATCTGCATGAACATGAGGTGCCGGCGTCGAGTCCTAGTCCGGATATTTAGATTGGCATTTATTGAGTAGTTACAAGGGTGGCATTCCCTGCAATCGCAGTATACCTAGTCCCATTGAAGTAGTTCAAGTAGGGCGGCTAGCCAGCTTTAAATGCGAAGTTCCAAGTCTATAGCATCTTATAGAATACTGAGCTACCAAGCAAAGAAGTGCGCCGGGAAGTGGAACGTTGAAGCAAAGCGGCACTCTAAAAAGAATGGAGGTAGACAAGCAATAGACATTCTCTCATACACAAAAAGCCTCTCCCCTAAATCATGTAGCTTATTCCCAACCAAGGTCTCCGCCCGGTCTCGCTTCCTTCAAATAAGTGTTTTTCTTTCCGTGTGAAAAGGTGGTAAGTTCCAGTCGCTTCAGTCTGCATTTGCGGAAGAGTAAGCCGAAGTGTGTCTCCGGGGTAAAAAGGTGAGTGCTAATGTGCTATCCGTATGCCCTGTAGTAAAGAAAGGTTCCTAGGTGGGGCTCTCCTCCTATCCATAAAAAGAGTATTTGGGTCGTCTTTGTGTGAGAATAGAAGAAAATTGTCATCCGCCTATGTTCTTCATAGTCCTAGTAAGCTGGTAGGTTGGTGGATGTGAACATAAACTCCTCATATTTCCTACTGTTGCTTCTTGTCTTCCGCTCGCTCGTTCCACTTCCGTTACACTCGCTGGGTTGTCAGAGAATGAAACTCTTTCAAAATCTGCCATCTTCGTCGTTGTGATGCCTCAGTCAATAGTAGATAGTTGCTCATTATTTGTTTTCTGGGTTTCAGTGTCTTTTTTTTCTTCAGTAGTTTTTGTGCTTTGATAGACAACTATGCAATAAGGAGATGTAGTGTAGCTGGGCCCGCCTAGGCGTATTGGCTTTCATAGGGTTGGCTCTTTTCGTAGCTCGGTCTGATCTCTTGCTTGGCTATTAGTACGATTGGGTTGATTAGATGGATAACTATATGCTCTAGCTAGTAGCTTCCTCTACTCACCGTGTAGAACATCTTATATCCTTCTCTTCCCCGCGGAAACAGAAAGAAAGCAAGGCGTTAGTGACTCAGCGAAAAGATAGGAAATGGCAAGAATGATGAATAATTGATGTTGAAGATGTTGATTGGTTGATGGCCGGGTGCCTGCGTAACAGAGAAAGACCATAGCTTGCATACAAATGAAGAGGAAATTGAAGAGAAATAGTGCTCTTTTTGCTCTTTTTGGCTCGTAACATTAGTAGTTACGAGCTCGTTAGTAGTTACTCGCTGGGGCAAAGTCAAAACATAAGGAGTAGGCCGCCCAAAGCTCAATTAGGAAGGGAGAAGCAAGGGATCCTCAAAATATTCTAATTTCAATTGATTCCGGCAATGAGTTCAGTTATAAAAAGAAGTGGTAAATGCATGTGTCGACTCCCTACCGGGAGAAAGAAGAGGATGGTAGATCCTCCATATGGAAAGAAAACTAAACTATGAGGCGCGTAGCGGTGTAGCTCATTTTCCAGAAAGCTACCTTTTTTTCCATTCACGGAATCGAAAAAGAGTTCAATGCGGAGGGGCGGCGGTAAAGAATCCAGTGAATGCCTATTCCTAACAAAGCCAATGCCCATGCTTTTTCCTATTAAAGATACCGAGCCCATGTTTTGGCCTATTACAAGTTCACAGAAAAACCTATACCTTTACTTGGCTACTACTACTTTGAGAAGGCCTATTACTCTGTGCTTCAACCGGAAGGCATATACGACTGGACCTCCCTCGCCCCCCGGAGGGGACAGGAAAGTAACTAGGCTAGGATAAACCAAACTAGTAGAACTAGTAGTTGTACCGATGGTATCAAATCAAGCCATGTCTTCTTCTTTCTCTTATGCCAAATCGGCTCTTATGCGGAATCGACTGCTAATCGCTTGGCTAGTTACTTCTATTTCATTTCTTATATTAGATACCTTGAATCTAGCTCTGTACTTACTTAAAGCACTAGCTTTGCCAAACCCTGGTACATGTATGTGGGCTTTCTGCTTTGGCTTCTCATGTCGATCTTCCAATGTCTTGCCATTTTATCTTATATAGATAGGCTATAGGCCTTGTCCTCTTCTATTCCTCCTCGTCCATTAAGGCAATTGATTGCCTTGTAGATGTGTCAAAGAGGGGATTCTAGAACATAAGTACCACAGCCTTTACGCCGACTCCCACTCTTATACTATTATACCCCGGCATCTACAAGTGTCCTTTTTTACTTTCAATGTCGTACTCCTAATGCCTCTAGTCCTACTGCTAATGCTATTGCTACTTTTTCTGATTCACTTGCACAACCCACAGCCTTTTTTTTGCCCTCGTTAGCAAGTAATCCCTCTCGCCAAGACTAGTTGCCTTTCAGAGCCCTTCTTCTGAACATGAAGAAGCCCTTACTTGCAAAGACCTGATTTGCGGCATCTACATGATTTGCTGCTAACACCGAATTCTGTCCATCTGAAGTTCCTTCTCTGTCCTGCTCGTGGGATATCGTAACTCTAGATCATGTCTGCTGTCTCTAGCTAATAAGATCTTCCTTCTCATCAAAAGATGCGCATAATACTGTCTTGAAGTGAATTAGGTAAGAAAGGACAAGGACCCATGGAGCGCTAACTAGTAAAGGGACCGGAACAGCCTATTCTTGCAAAGAGGGCATTCTGCTTGACCGTGGTTAAGAAGTTCCTGGGCTTACCCATGTGCAAACTTTTAGGAATCGATCGTCATGCTTTGACTAGTGGGATAACTTGAATAGTAAGGGCTATCCGCAATCAACACATTCATGCACACCGCCATCAACAGACATTCCAAAGACAGACATGCACCCTATCTCCACGCAAAACCACTACCTGCTTACTTGCTCTCATGTAGCGAAGATAGTTAGCACTACCTTATTCGCTTACCAGAGAGCTAACCTCTAATAGATATTTATTAAACAAAGCACGGATGAGTACTTTCATCATAAACGTAACTAGTAATAGACGGCAATGCTAGCACTATCAGCGAAATAAAAGAATGCAGAAAGACTTCTAGCTCATCAGCAAGCATAAGTAATACACTTTCATAAAGCAAGAGAAGAAAGAGTGCCCTACTACTCAAACACGAATAATGTTAAGCCCTACCAATCCGCCTATTAAATGACTTACCCACGTTTACTAATTCGTTGCTGTTTACTAACCCTAAGCAAGAAGAACTAGTGCTATTCAAGACATTGCGTATCTTGACTATTCGTATCCAGGAACAACAATTACATCTTATCCGGGAAGACAAGAGACATCTTAATCAATCCATTCACTCCTCAGATGATAGCTTTTTTTGCTTATCGCTTCGCGCCTGAATTTCAACATGTTGGTTGTCCGACAAAGAACTCCATCAACTCACTAAGAAAGTCATCTAGAAACAGTAGCTTAGCCTACTTTACTAACCCAACTTCCCTACTCTTTTACTCTTTGACTACGTTGCTTGCCTCCCATAGCCCACCCTGTTTACATTCCCTAGCGCTATGGTACTGTACCTATCCCTACCTAGTTCCTAGTCTTCTACTTAGTAAGAAGCCCTATTGTACTCTCCCTTATTGCGTATCCCAAGCACTACTTGACCTGTCTTTCGACTTTCCTCATTAGACACAACTGACCTATTTGACTTTCTCTTTGACTAGATAAACCTCATGACAATCTATTCCTTGACATGAAAAGACAAGACTCAAGATATTTATTTTCTATGAACTTTCTGTTTGACTAGACAGACGTGTAATCAAAGCAAACTAAAAAGTCTAACCGGCAAAGATCAAACTATGGGCCATGTGCCAAGGCAGTCAGTTAATTCACTTAATATTTAATTAATTCACCGGCCAAAAGAAAGAGCTTTTTCAGATGGAATTCTAGCGTATCAAAGCAAAAAGGAAGGTCAAAGCACGGAGTCCTGTGAAGACCTTCCTTGGTAAAGTGTTCGATCGAACGGCGAGCAAAGAATTCAAACCACTTTCTTCCAGTGAATAAGCGGGATCCATTCCGAATATGGATCGTTAGTGGGTCAGTCGTCCTCCTCCATCATTATAATCCGCCGAAATCACTCTAGAACACAAAGAAGAGTTGGGTTAGCGATCCTCCTTAACTGAGTCGGGAAAGGGATAGATAAAAAGAGTCGGGGTCATAGTACTCTCCCGAGCCGAGCCGGTTTAGTTACACCCCACCGCTGCGCGCCTTAGTCTTTTAGCTGATGGAAATAGTTTCAAAGATAGACGTGTCACATAATCACTCTCTGGTTCTACACGTTAGTAGTTACTCACTGGTTGTCCTACAAATACAAAACAAAAGGCAAAGACTGACCTCAGAGACAGAAAGGAATTCAACTAATAGTAATAGGCATTTATCAACACATATGGCCGAAAACACATATCCAGCAGTATAGGGTATCCTTTGCCTAGACACAAGACATTAACTATATGCATCTTATCACTCCTCCTATTCTAAGAGTAGAGTAGCTGAGAGAGTATTACCTGTACCGACATCGAACTCCTCACAAGCCAAGCCCTAGTCCTGTTTTTCTTAATTACCAGACCCAGGAAAAGCATGTTCATATGGCAGAAAAAACTTATCTACAAAGCGCTTGTCATTTGGTTGCACAAAAGAAATCAAAGGTTTCTTTGCCACGTCCTTTCGACTCCAGAAGCTTCCGGACAAGGCTACGGGGGGGCCGCTTCTCCAAGCTCAAAGTGAGCAGAACTTTATTTCGGACCAAATGCAACTTATCACAACCTGCTTCCTTTATCAGAAACTCCATTTTGCGGCCTACAATCTCCTCTTATATCTGCAACACACAAGGAACTTTCCTTATTCCTGTTTTTAACTCCTCCTGTGAAAGTACGAGTTTCGAAATGACGTATAGAGAGTATACGATTTCTATCTTCATCAATTACGTCTTTCTTGTTAGTGGATGAAATGTACGGAGCAAGTAGCTAACCTTGATATGGTGATAGCAATGATGTATGAGACTCATGTTCCTAAACACTTTTGGGCGGAAGCTGTTATGATAGCCACTTATCTGATTAAGAGATTCCCTTCCTCTGTCACTAAAGAGAAACCCCCCTTTACTTTAAAGAAAGATAAGAAGCTTTTGACTTTCATAATCGAGTATTTGGTTGTCAATGTTGCATGTTAAAGAACCTTTAAGAATAAGAAAATGGTACACCTCCTCGCTTCAACACTTAATATTCTAGGAGCAGGAATATCTTTAGAGTACTAGGAATTGAAAGCAAGCGAAGGCATAATAGTCATCGCCACAGCAGGAACCTGCAACTCGGGCACAACAGACGGAAATGCAAGAGACCCAGTTCTCTTTCCCAATTCTCTTTGCGGGCTATGTGAATACAATTGGTAATGAATGAGAGCCATTAAAAGATGAATCAAGAGCCATTAAAAAGAGATCTTTCTTTTTGTGCATATTCTCCTATAGGCTTTCGTTTGTATGATTTATGTGCATTTCCTATTTCTTTCAATAAAGTAATGAAACAGCTATATGCATTTTAAAATACTCAAGGTACACCACTTAACTGTTTGACTAGTGATTTTAGAACTGAAGTGTTTGACTTTGACAAAACCTATGCACTTGAACTAACTAACTTATCTCATTTACAATGATATGCATTGACTGAACACGCTGCCAACTCTAAAACCTTAACTTAAGAATTCTATGCATTTGGAAAAGACAAGACAACAAGCACTTTATTCTAACTACACGGCATATAACTATGGGCGATGCACCAACCAAGGCAGGGAATTTAATGAATGAACCAAATACAAAACCTATTTCTTGAGAATGAAGCAAATACAATACTAAAGAATAGTAAGAAAGAATCTATTACTTAACCAATCTATTCTGATAAGCACAAGCAAGTATTAAAGTCATCAAAGGTCACTCACTATATATGATACTCTACTCTTTCACTTGACCAAAGACAAGAAAAAAGAGAAGTCCTAGGTATTTTATAACAGAATTTCCTTAATTCACTTATATTCTCACTAAGGAAATGGATGTGAATGGTAAGGGGTATTCCTTAATGTAGTTGGTAGGACTAGATAATAAAGTAGCTCACTCTGCAGGTAAGACTAGGTGGCTAGGTAACTGATTGGGTCTAGGTACAGTAGTTGTGAAGTTCGGGCTTCGGCTGGATAAGTTTCTTTTTGTTCTTTGATTCGGACTAGGTCGAATAGGTACACGGGAGTACTAGGAGAAGCGACGCATTGGTATTGACCAGTTGTTAAAGCATAAGTACACTAGAGAGGAGTTCATTTCAAAAGAAAGAGTATAGCACAAGCAGAATAGGGCGGCTTAGCATAGGTCATTGCTCTATGGGTCAGCTACTCGAATATTCGTTGTTGATGGAAAAGAATCTATGTATTATTTGTGTCTTTCCTTTGGTCTCACTATACGCAGATATGAAGAAATTTCTGTTCTTTCGTCTTTGCTTATCAAATGAAAGAAATAGGTTTTGTTCCATAAGTTAGGAAATTCACAAAAGAAGAATAAAGGAAGAGTTCAGTTCAAAAGAGTGAATTCCTTTCTGACTCAGGTACAGCTCCTTACTACTCGTCTACTATCTATCATCTGTCTGTTGTTGAAACATAGGAAGGACTAGTTCTTGCTTATAGGTAGGGGTACACACGGAATATAGGTACCTGGGATAGGCCCATTTCTTTTTATAGGGCTGCTAAACATATGGCGGACTGCACAAGTTTCCGGGGAGTAGAGAGAGAGCGAGATTCGCTCCTGTACTTATGCCGAAGCGAAGTGGAAAAGCGAATGGGCTAATAGAAGGGGAAGGTACAGTTAGGGACGGGAGAGATGGACGGGAAGGGCACTTCTCACCGAAGGAGGCAGTAGGAATGAAAGAGTTGGGAACGTGTTGAAATGGTAGGTAGGGGCCGATTTCATAGGCACGTGCGGACATGTAGTAGTGAGCAGGTGGCGCGTCGGCGTAGGGCATCAACTGTCTGGCCAGGAGAGGAGGTGCGATCACGATCAGGTCAGTTAGGTAGGGGTTGGTATAGCAGGCGTCGACTGATACCACCGTGAAAGAGTCTAGGCTTGCATCTTCCGAAGGTGCAATAGGAACCGGCAGTGGGGTATAGAGTCCCGCATTTTGCGAAGTAGATTTTGCGAGGTGACAAGTCCGGCACCGGTGGTGAAATTCTTTCAACATTATAGGCCGCCGGTCTTTTAGCATTTCCACAGTCTTACCTCGCCCGAAATGACCGACCGCAAAGCCTTTCACATTATGAGCTTCTTGAATGAGAGCCAACCGTCAAGAACCATTTGGAATGCACAAACGAAACCCATTGAAGAGGAATCTGTCATGCAACACGAACTCCTTGTATAGCCCTTTAGAATATTCCTCGATCACGCCCTAGCCTATTAAATAAATAAGACCTACCGGCATTAGTTAGCCTTCCTTTAAAGGATTCCCAATATTAAAGAACTACCTTTCATCCGTCTGACCGAAGGTAGCACTCAAGCCAGTAACGTATCGGTACCGAAGGACTCAATTGAGCATACCGAGCCAGCCTATGTTAGAAAGTACCATCCAGAATGAACAGGTATTTTAAAGAATAAAGAAATGCCAAATCTACTTATTAGAAGAGAATATGTGAGTACGAAATAATATATTGATTTTGGAAAGATAAATGTAAAAGCCTGCCAAAGCGTTTTCTATTACGATGTTAATTATCTTTGAACGTGTGTTTAATATATTCCGTCACTTCCATGTTTAGCATTAGATCAAGATCTCTCTGCCGGTACCTAGTTTCCTGTATAAGATAACCTTATAAAGCGCATGCAGAGTTTCACCACTACTATGATTTTTGGGCAGATTGGAAAGAGAATAAGGCAAAGAAAATGGAAACCTGATCCTTCAGAACATATGTCTCTGGATTCCTTGGACACCAATCCGTGGCTAAACACATCCCTTCTATTAGGGCTTAGCTAGGAATCTAATGGAACAAGATCTCGACACCCCCACCTCAATCTCAACCCGCTTTTTCCCATTTATGGATCGATTCATTAAGTGCGATGTGGTCAAGTGCTTCGATCGCATTGACCACGCCTTATTATTGTCATTCTTGTAGGAAATGTTGGAGCCAAGGAAGCAGCGCTTCATCCAGTTGATCGATTGCTTTCGATCAGCTCCAATTCGAGACAAGAAAGGCAAGCACTATAGTAGCACTATAATAGGTATTCCCCAAGGTAGTCCTCTATCCCCCATCTTAATGAAAATATTCCTGCATCAAATGGATCTAGAGATAGAAGGGGCGATGATGAATTAAGGGGAGCATCTATTCTACTACGTGCGATATGCTGACGATATGGTCTTTGGGATACCAGCTGGAAAAGACTCCAAAGGAACCATTGATCGTCTACTCACTAATGTCAAGTCGCGCTTGAAAAGAGATTTTTCCTTAAAAGAAATTGCGAAAGAAAAGGCTGTGGTATCGGCTCAGAGTTCTTGGTCTGATGATCGCCCTTAGAAAGAGAGGGGAAATCTATATCTACGTGCCACACGAGCGATGGAGTAAGAAAAACCAAAAACTATAGTAGAGGATTTTTGACGAAGCGCTGGACAACCAATCACTTGGTTGAATGTTGTTTATGAATTGCTCGACCGAGTCCGAACCTATTTGTTTTTTTTGCTTAACACAGGAAAAACAATCGAAAATGAGGTGCGTTTTTTCCAAGAGCTTTTGGGCTGGCTCAAATAAGAATTTCCTCACTTACCGTACCGTTTTCGAGTGGATCTTTTTCATACCAGAATCGCGCGTCATCTCGCCAAAATACCCCTCATTCTTGAGGCATAAACTCCATCCGTCAGTGACTAAGGCCCCTTTCATAAGCGCCAGAGAAAGAAGACCCGCTTTCAATCTCTTTTTAGAAGATAGTATAGTGATGAAAGTCGAAATCGCTCCATAGTGATTCCACTTTCAGTTTCCACCAATACAATATTTTTATTTCAAGTTCATCTTTTTCAAGTCTTCCTTTTAAACAATTCCATCTTGATTATGATGAAGCGCCAGTATACCATCTTGTTATTGAAAAGGAACGTCTTTGATGCAGTTGTCAGCCCTCTACGTTAGTAGCCTACTGCGGAAACCAAGTGTTTTCAATACCAGACATGCCACTGACCCCCCTCAACCAATTATTACCAGTTAGGTTGCATTCGTCCCTTTTAAATGCTTCTACTTAACCTAATCTTTTCCAGCACAATAGACCAGCCATGAATAAAAGAAACCTTCTCTGCTATCTTATAGCATACCTTAGAAACGAAAGTCACCAATCCAAGTGCTGCTGAAGCCCTTTCTCATCAAGGCGGCGATAATAAAGTAAAAATTGGAGCATAATCTGGCTGCACTGAGTGCGCACAGGCTTGGCCTGAGACGTGACCATCAACTCCCAAACTCTTTTCACCATGTCATAGATCTCAGGCACCACCAACTTCCTCCCCACCATTTCCTTCAATAAAGAAAGAGCCATTGGTGAAGACTTTCTTTTTAGATCTATGAAAAAAGGGAAATGCAAAACCATGCGCAACTACTCCTCGTCAGAGAGCGTAACCCTCACCCTTTTTCTATGTTGAAGCTAAAAAACTTTGCTTGTACTTGAAGAATAACCCTGATCAAATTTGGGATGATCCTTGTATTCTGTACTATCATAACCTGAGTGGATATGTGCCCCTGGCGCTTTGGAGATTTATTTATACCCATGCAATTTATTTTTATATCCTCCCACAACTCAAAAAAAGCAAATGAATTGAAGTTCTTTTTTTGAGTTGCCCCTCCCAAATTTGGAATCGACCAAATTGACTTACTTCATGTTAACAAACTGTTATGGAACCAATATACTTAGCGAGTTAGGCCTTGCTAAATGCGTGAACTATGAAGTAGTAGAACGCTGCTGAGTTCTATCTGCACGTGGAAGGAACCCTCAGAATAAATTGTTGAAAAACAAGGTATGTCAAAAATAAATACTACTCTAAGCTTGTGTAATTTTGTGACTTTAGCATAAGTTATATATAGATTGGTTTCATGTAACTCGTCTTTTCTGGTTGTTTGACATGGATTACTTTCTTGGATTTGAGATGCGGTACCTGTTTGAGATAAGTAGAATTGGCCATTACTAGTTATTAGTTTTGATTTGGCTGATAATGACCTAATTGTAGCTGATGCTTGCCAGAACGAGCAATTTGGTGGAAATTCAGTGAAAATCAGGGGAAAAGTCTCTCTTATGGAGGAATCTCGAGTTATTTAATATTTGTAGCTTTTCCTCACAATGTACTTATGGAGCATGAATGATTTTTTTTCCTTATACAAAAACATTCATGGTTCCGGGAAACTCCAATCCAATAATCAGGGTTTGCAATTGATCATTTCTGGTTCGGCGTTCGGTTTCGAGTTGGGTTGGCTTTTTGATTTCGTTGGGTCAGGTTGTTTAATTTCTTTCCTAACTATACTAAATATGGCAAAAGGGTTCTGACTTGAGGGAATTTGAAAGAGGTACTAAACACCTGCACTGGTAGCGTTTTCTAGTGGTTAGTGCATTGAATACAAATTTGTCCACTTTCGAGTTGGCTTTCTCTTTGTTTCAAAACAATCCTTTTGGAGGCGCATTGCTTTAGCTGGCATAGCAATGACTTTGATTCTTTATTGATGACTCATGTTGGGCTATATCCATCCAGTTTACGAGGAAAACAAGTTCCCCGGAAAAAGGAATGGTATTAAATAGGCGCCAGGGAAAGTTCCGGGTCCTTCCTTTCAGTTATATAGAGAAGCTAGACTAGGGAGCTAAAGCAATCGTTCTTAATTCCTGCTATTCCATGAGAGCTCTCTTCTTAGCTTGAGAATGCGCCGTAGTTCCTTCCTGTACGGATTCTCTAATGCCTAGTGCCTTTGGTCCAGTTCCAGCGGTGATTGTTTTGGGACCCGATGGAAGTTCTTGAAGCAAGGTTCCTCTGTCCTACATCTGCCCGTGAAAGAGTAATGTCTTTTTTGAGAAATAATATATTAAAGTTATGAAATACTTTTTTCCGGTATGAAATGCAGTAGTTTTCATAGAACCGTTAATAACTTCCCCAAGGACAAAGGCCCACACACAAGTTTTCTTCCAACGAAATAAAACAACCTGGTTGATTTATTTGTACCGGACCCGGTCCAGTAGTCCAAGCCGAAACCGGCAAAAAAGGATTTTTAGTATAAGGCCATGCGTACTGAGATGCCATTATTTAAAGCCCCGGTAACCCTAGAGTGGTACCCAACCCGTTAGACTCAAAATTGGGAATATTTGCTCGGGTTTAATGTCGGACTAGGGTTTGAAAGTTGGTGCTGAAATGAGATTGGAGGAAGGTAAGATAAACTCACAAGCCGTGGCTTCTTCGCCTCTACTCTTTGCGAATCGTCATTATTCGCGGTGGTGCTTCACTTCAATGCTTGTCCATTTGCGCACATGGATGGACCCATACTCTCCACCCCATCGGTGGAAAACCACCTCCATATCCATGGAAAGATTTGCGTCTCCCCGAACGAAGAAGAAGGACCCGATGCCGGTGTTGGTAAGAGACATAGTGGCACAGTACATCATGAAACGCTAGCTAGGATTTGAATAGGGGAAAAATGTTTTATTTATATATGATCACGAGGCTTTCAAAACCCAGGAGTAAGTTCCAGTGGCAAGTTCATTCAGTTCTCTAGTAGAGTGAAAAAGCTGGTGACAAGTGAAATTGGGATTGGAACAGTCAGAATGCAGGTAACAAGTGGTTGATTCCTCTGCATGCCAGTCTTTCTACCAAAATGAATTAACCAATCAATACAAAAGAAAGTTGGCAAATGCGGAAAGTGAGTTGCCCGGTCTTTCAACATAAGCTGTCAAACAATAGGCGCCAGGAAGAGAGAAAAGGAGTCCACGTTCGTTGCATTTTCTTCAACTTGATGTGGCTTTGATCTTTTCAAAGCTCATTATGTTATGTGTGGATCTACTAGATTGTCAGATCTAAGAATGTTGTAGAATTTAGGAGATCACTTTTTCAGATACATCAAAATCTTACTCGTTTTTCTCAATTTGCAGTTTCTTCCCTCATTATGTTTTATGCATATGTAGATTTATAATGACAGCGTTATACAAGAACCAAAGCAGGTATTTTTGATGAAAACCAATACAATGCAATGACATCACGGGAATATTTGCTGAATTAGTTACTATATTTTCAGCAAAAAAAGAGACAAAACAATCAATCTTAGTGATTTTTGGTATCCTCGACAGTAGAACTCCCGGGTTGGTATGTATTGCACCATGGCACCGGTCACAATCACATCAATATACTTTATAAGGGTCCATGCCTCATAATACCTTTCCACGAGTGCTTACTAAATAAATCATAGGGTGGAGTGAACTCCCCGCTCCACCGCCTCACGCGCTAACATGTCACTAATTGGTTCATGAATGACTCCATTACGTCTATCAAGCCTTTTTGGTCGAGGGCAAAACAGCACCTACTCGAAGAACCTACGGTGGATTAGACCAGTTTGGCATACATGCTTTGGATGATAGAGAATGGTCTTATTGGTGCTTGTATCAACATTGCATGGGTCGGCTTTTTCAAATGCTAACTGTTTTAGTAACTAATGCAACAAGCCGCCCCCCCTTTTACTCTACAATGAATGCCCGCGGTGAGCGCGCCTTAGTTCCTTATTTTATCTAAAAAAGAAAGAAGAGAAATAACTGGGAGTTGGCACCTATATACCAGGTAGCTTGCTTACCAAGCCGTCCTGGCAAGCTCCTACAGTTCGATTATTATTCTTGACTTGACTTATTATTAAGAAAACTACTCACTAAAAAAATGAAAGACAATCTAGAATCCACCCAAGAAGATATAGAGTCCCACATACAAAAAAAGGTCACAAATAAAGTTAAACCAAGTAACATTGCAAAGGCATAATGATAAACAAATCCACTTTGAAGTTGACTTATTCGCTCGGCCAATCGTCGGAATGTGTATGAGATTCCATAAGGGCCCAATATCTCAATAGCACCCTTGTCTAAAGCTTCGAATGAGACTGAATATCCGAAACGCAGGAAGGACCTTACTATAAAGTCATTAAAAACTTGATCGAAGAACCAGCGTTTATTGAAGAAGCAATAGAGTCGATTAAAAAAAGCACTAGTTTGAAATACTCGTTGGAATTGATCCGCTACGAGATTTACATTATACGCTAGAAAAGCACCTAAAGTACTAAACAGAATAGGTAGGAGTTTTATTATGGTTGGAGCAGCAAACTCGGATTCGGCAAGAATCTCATTTTTTGGTAGTACGAAGGGGGAATTGGCCCAAAAATTGGATAGGGGTCAAGACGCAGCCAGACTAGGTAGGCGTCTTATTCTAGTGCCCCCCGAACCGCGCGAAATGGTCGCCTATTACACGGCTCAAAAACTCTGCCTTGGGGGGGATACCCATTATTCGTAGGCGGTACGTACGACGCGGGGCCTACAGTTCGATTATTATTCGTGAGTTGACTTCCATCTCGGCCACTGATCTAATCAAAATAGTTCTAACTACTAATCTAGTCCTCCACCTGGTAAACTTTTGCAAAATCCTTTATAGAGTGTCGATTCGGTAAGTTCCTGATTAAGATTATTAATTAACTTTTCTATCTCGCGGGGCCGTTCGACTCAGATAAACATAAAGATGGGCCCGGAATATCTCTTGTATGGCTTTGGACCTCGTACTATAATTGGGTAACAACCTGTCTTGATCTAACGCGGAATAAAAAAGAATATGGATTTGTCCCGCGCTGCCCATATAAAGATCGCCATACCACTGCCGCAGCGTATCTAGATCTAGCGTATCTTCTGGGCGACCCGAGGAGGCGCTGGGACCAGCCTCTGACGTGCCAGGAGTATCCACGCCCCGAGTTGGCGTAACACCCGGTTGACTCCCTTCGCTACCCGAAGACACGGAGACGGGGTTTCCCTCTGCCTGCGTCAAGAGGGCTATTGAGGTCGGGAAGGGAATCGGCGCAATGGGCGACGGATGAGAAAAGAACGCAGGTCGTTACAAAGGAAAAGACAGTTCGGTGACCAAATGAATGAATCGTTGATAAGAACCTAAAAGCACTTTTTCAAATAGAAAACTACACTAACTACACTTTATATGAGTTAATGTAAAAAGAGAAGTGCACCAGGAAAGAGAGCGTGCGCCACACTCCACGCCATGGCTCTTTTACTTAGGCAGGAATTGGAACCAGTCTTTCTTCATCCGTCACATGGCTTCAGGATGGCGAGGGGCACTAAGACCTTCTTTCAGGACATTTTTAACTGGCCCGAGATGGATTACCTCATTCAGTGCGATGTGGTCAAGTGCTTCGATCGCATTAGGCACGACTTACTTCTACCGCTTCTAAGGGAATGTTTCGGGCCGGAAAATGAGGACTTCATTAAGCTCATCCACGCCTTCCTGACCACAGACATCTATGACAAGTACAAGAAAAATAAAAACTACGCGTGTCTTGAGGTGGGGATTAGCCCGATCTCGCCTGTGCTAATGAACGTGTTCCTGCATCAACTAGACCTACGAATGGCTGGCAAAAACATAGGAATGCTAGACCCTGAGGGTCAATACCTGCAGCACGTTAGAATCTACTATGAGCGGTACGCCGAAGATATGCTATTCGGTGTGGCGCGTATTAAAATGTATTGCTGGGTTCAGCATTCACCTCTCGTTGTGAGATTTTTTTGAAATCTCAGTCATATAGCCATGAGTCCATAGGGGTTATGCGAGTTCAATTTCTATTTATACCAGTCCTTTTCTCACTCACATTCTTTTATTAACCAACATAAGCAAGCTTACCTTAATCAAGGAATTAGGAGAATATAGATACACCTAGCGCTCATAGACCAACAATTACTTTCGGCAAGGATGTTTTCATCGCTCAACTTCCTTACCAACCGGATATATTCTGACAGCATAGGATCCAACCCCAGCCAGTCCAAACATCCATTCAGCCACCCACAAGTGACCCAGTCTGTAGCGATCGTGTATACAACCGACGGTCTTGAAAGGTGATAACTCTCGTTGTTGACCGTTTTCACTCGTATTGCCAGAGATATTCTATCCAATACCCCTGCCGAGGTATTCTATTGCTATGTTCCCTATTCTCTATACAGAAACCAAAGGGGAACACAATAGGACTATATATATATTTCTATATTATAACTTTGCAGTGTGTCTTTTATGTATAAATAGGTTACGTTACTAGGTATTTACGTTTCATTACTCCATCACTGGCTATAGCACGTCTTAGGACTACATAGAATAACCTTGCTTGCTTCCTTCATACAACCAAAACTGATCGAATTACTACCATCTAGATTTGGTTTAGTTACAGGTCGTGTATGTACGGCACGTTTCATTCGTGATTCTGGTTTTCAACGTTGAGCTGATTAGCTCTCGAGTTTTCTTGTGATAGAGTTTGTATGTTTGTTTCCTTTTCGACGTTCTTCAGAATAAATCTCTCGCATTTTTTTTATACTTTCTTCTGAATGTTTCCACCCTAATTTGTGTTTTTTTCTGGCTGCAGTGTTTGTAGATAATAATAAATCTTATCGGAGAAGTAGTGTAGCAGCATCTACTTTATTGGTAAAATTTCTAGAACTAGGTTCATGCAGACCATATTTATTAACAGTAGCGACTCGTGTCTTCCCCATTAGAGAAAATAGGTCAGACGCATAGAAATAACTATTTCCTTGTTCAGCACTACCTACATAAGACTTTCCTTTTTATATATAACTAATCATATAAATACAAGAAAATGGTTGAAGTGTACGATAGGCGGGTAGAAGGATTAGTTATACCTTTAATACCATCACAGGTTTCATACTATGCTTATCCATAAATTCTTGAAGACGTCAAGTAGGTAGAATAGGTAGAGTAACAGAAGCATATTGAATAGTAAATAGATCGACATTATAGAAACTTGAAAAGGCCAAGGAAAGCAATAGCCATCATTAGAACTAGAATAAAACCCCCAATTGACCATAGCAGTGTTGTTCGTGGTGATTTGTATGATCCAAAGTCCTCGTCCGGTAAAAGAAGAGAAAGAAGAATGAAGCTGTGAACGCGTGTAGGTATCGGATTAGCCATCCGTAGTGTTCATCTCGCATAATGTGTTCAACGCGTTGAAATGCTAGATCTACTGATGGTGTATAATGCATAGCTAGAAATACTCAAGACAAATTTTGATCACTAGAAAAGCTCCTTCCTAGTAGTGATCCAAAGTTCCACATATATGAAATATTAGCTGGTTGTGGACTATCCACTAGGAAACTATTAGCTATACCTCCTCAGGTTCCAGCCTACCTGCTCAACCTGCAGACCCAGTACAGCAGCCCTTGACCCCTGGTCCTGATCCACTAACTCCAGCACCTTCTACTTCCACTGATCCGACAGCATCAGCCCCCATTTCAGCAACTCAATCCACTCATCCTACGATTACTCGCACACGGGATAATACTCGCAAGCCTCGCGCCTTTCCCGATCACGTTGTCAACATGGCTACCTTTCATCCTTGGCCTCTTGAGTCCTCACCAACTGAGCCCACGTGTTTCTCTATGGCCAATAAATGTTCCATTCGGCGTTCAGTTCAGTTATTTGCTTCAAGTTAATGCTTGCAGAAAACTCTTGATTATAAGTAAGTATATGAACCTATACCCAATGTGAAAAGAACGATCCCTCTACTCTAGTATAGTATTTTCCGAAGTGCCTTGGTAAATGGTTCAAACAAAGTCAAAATGCCCATCCATCAATATAAAAAAAACTTATCTACTACTCGATTGATTTATCTCAAAATGAAGCAAGTTTACCTCCTAATGGTGCCGTGCCAGGCAAAGGAGAGACAAGACAGAGCTCATAGGTACCCGGTACGATCGTAGGGTCAGGTCGGAGAAAGGTATAAACCGATTTTTAATACGTACCACCCAGCGAGCGAAAGGATGTAGCGAGCCAACCAACAGGAAGATGTGATCCTTAGAAAAAAGAGGAACCGCCCTGAAGTGCATTATCCACCGCTGCTAGAAGTATATGAAATCGAAGATGTGACCAAGTACTGCGAGTTCCACCAGGGTCCGGGACATGACACGAAAGATTGTATGCAGTTCAAGGACGAGCTAGAAAGATTGGCCCGGCAGGCTGGCGCAGTTTGTTTGCAGGATGATGGAAGGCAAGAATCCCCTGGGTGTTAATATGATTACTGGTGGTTTAGCGTCCGTGGGAGACAGCAGCAAGCAGAGAAGGAAATATCGCGAATTCATGGCATATTTTTCCAAGTGTCTAAAGTATAGAAGAGGGCGAGGGAACATACTATCACGTTCTCCGAGGAAGACTATGAAGGTGTTCAAAGGCCACATGATGACGCTTTAGTTCTCGATCTAAAAATTGGAGATCACCGAGTGGGTACTGCACCGAGTCAAAAGGGTACTGGTCGACACGGGTAGCCCAGCCCATATCTTGCATAAAGAAGTTATCGAACGAATGAAGTTAGACGCAAAGATATTGTCCCAGGTTCGAACTCCTCTCATAAGCCGGTGAAACCTTACAAGCTTTGGGTACCCTCTTCCAGTTCTGTTTTGGAAATCCCCGAATGTGACCATAGATAGCGACCGTCAAGTTTTTTGTGGTGGACGCTCCTTCGGCCTATAATGCAATATTAGGACGAGGAAGGCTGAATGCAATCGAAGCTTTAGTTTCCACCTCTCACTTGATGATGAAGTTTCCCACTGAGCGGGGAGTTGGAGTTGAAAAAGGACAGCAACAGGTAGCGAGGGATTGTTACCTAGTTGCGTTAAAGGGAAAAGGAGGCCATGTGGTACAGATTGAGGGAGGCGATAAAAAATAAATCTATCCCTTCCTTGTGCTGTGCCGAGCGAAAGCGAGTAATGCGAATGTGAGTTCCTTCCAGGTATAACTGAGCCTTTTTCTTCTCTCGTCTCTCGTCAGTGAATGGAAGAAATCCTTTTCGGTGGTGCTTTTTTTAAAGAAAGCCGGTACCCAGTCTGGAGAGCTCAGCCTAGCCAAGTTCAAGTTCAAGTTATACAGCAAGTCTCAAGTGCCTTCCTGTTCTAGTTCCTTCTTTACTTCACTGCTCAACCAGCTCGGTCTTACTTGACTTTGACTCCCCTTTCTTTATGATCTGTTTTGAAGCTCCAGACCTCAAGTGGGACTTCAAAAGGAAACGCTACGCCCTTACCGAGGCCCCTATTCCTCCCTAACTCTCCCTACTCTTTTATTTAAGTTCCTCCCCCTATTTGTTTACCAATCCAATCTATACTATATATTTGGACTACGAGGTCAGGTTTTCCAGCCATGGAATAAAGTTGGATTTCCGATCGAATCAAATAAAATAAATCGGGTTTGTATGTATATCTAAGTTGAACGGATCACTGCTTGCTTGCAACGCGTTAGGAAAAAGAGGAAGGAGATTAGAAGTTTTTTTTCTAATTGTAGTAGGGATTTGGGAGGAGAATCGAATCGGAGTTTCGTCTTCTTCGTCTTGACTATGTGATTGAAAGCAACATGGCTAGCTCCAACGAGGAACACAAGGAATGGAGCCCGGAATTAAGCAAATATCTAAGCATTCTCCCAAGTATTCGCAAGGCAGGAATCCTCATGATACTTCAAGTGGACCTTTGATCTGAAACTGGGTAAGTAAACCAAGGTAAACTGACGATGATTCTTTTTTAATTGAGGTTGAATCGAGTCTTTAGTAGACAATACATTCCGAATACCTTTTTCAATGGACTGGCATTGATCGGTAAGAATGGCTCCAGGTTGCAACCCATTCATACAATCCACAAATTTATATAAAATCCATACATAAAGTATACTTATACATTCTGTAGAGGAGATGAATGGGGTACAGTGGCCACAACTGCTACAGCGAAACCTTACCGATAACACGAGACGGGTACTGGGGGGGGAGAGGATCCGACCCAAAATAAATGCAGGTGGTATAAACCACAATTCCATAACTAGGTGTGAATGTGCAATTTAAAAATATAAAACAACTGTCTGAGTACCGTAAAGATGCGCACCCTTCGTATAAAGGAAGCAGTGGGACCCACTGACAGAGGAGCAGCTTAAAAAGAAAGCCGAGCAGCTACGCCGATTGCATATACTGGTGCCTTCCTGGAGTTCCTTATGTATGGAATAAGATATTGTATGCGCATATTGTTTCATGCGCCAGAAAGAGTTTGTTTTTCTTTGTTTTGAGTCGGCTTTCTATTTGTTTTTAACCCTCTTCATGGTAGGTTCCCTGAATGGATAAGGTCAAAATTTATAGAAGTGCGCTCGCTTATCAAAATAGATTCAGTTAGGTGCTTTTTTCTATCTGGTTTTTATATATGCTGCCACACAAGCAGGACGACTTTTTTGCTTTTCCTATTCAGGAAGAATTCCAGTTCCTAATTAGCTCCTGGTGAGGGTGACTTCAAAAAGTTCCTATAATAAGAAACCTTCACCTCATTCAAATAGTTCGAGAGAGGGCCCCTCCAAAATTTCTTCACAGAGGAATTGGCTCGCTCCTTCCGTTGATTCAATGAAGGTGGGAAGTGGGGGCTAGTGAGTTCCCCATCGCTACTTCTGGTGGGTGCCTGGTGTGGAAAAGAAATGTTTGCATGTTGCTATTTTATAGTGAACGAAGAGGAACTGCTTTCTGTGTTCAAAGGGAGTATGAAGGCTCTTTCTCTGTATAAAGAGATAGTTTAGGTTGAGCTAGCAGATTTAGGGGAAATTCAAGTACTTCTTAGGTACTTAAACGTCGTAGAATTTGTCTTTAAAAGCCATCTAAAAAGCTATGCTAATATATAGAACATGCTTCCGAGCCAACTTTCTTTCCAAGTCATTGCGTTCGGTCGAAATTTACCAACTCTATCCTCAGGCTATGCTTATGGTCCTCGTTATGGCATAGGTATTGGTGAGTCCACAGCCGTACTCTTTCTTTCATCTTTTTATTAAGAAACTCCAACTTGTCGGTAGGCATACTTAGAACTCAAATCTTCCGAGTTGAGAAAGAGGCCTCTAGTGACCGACCTCCTTTAGTTTCCAACAATCCCAAATATATGCCAATGCTTCCTTTTAGTAAGAATTTTCGTCGAGTGTGATAAAAGAACTGACTCTTCGTTGACACAAGATCGTTGTGAAAGCAGTCAATGGAGTACCACCTCCTCTCCATCTCAGACACCCGTTCACCCTCCGACTCCATCTCCTCCACCGAAATTAGTGGACCATGCGCTACAGGGAATCTATATCCCTGGCAACTCTCATAATCCACATGCAATTAGACTTAAGTTATCTTCTCCTCAGGTCCGCCACTGTCAAGCAAGTTCTCAAAAACCAATCTACCAATGGAGAAAGCCTCAGTCTTTATCAACTTCGCTGTCTCAATTGCCAGTTCAGTAACGCCAGTTCACCCGATGGATGCTTTGAATGAGACAGACCACATCCACTCTGTAAGGCATATGTTCAATGAAATGTCTGAGATACATCCACTCTGCAAGGCATATGTTCGATGAAATTTATGAGAGAGGTGCTGATACTTTTAGTGTAAAGTGGACCCTGTCAGTAGATGGTATAGCCCCATCCATCTCAACAAAAAGTAGATTGGTGTCCAAAATTCAAGCCTACGTAAGTAAATTAGTGTCAGATGTAGAAAGTTTCTACTATACACTAGATTGCAAATCAAAACAAACATCAAAACAACATATGAATATCATATTAAAGGAAGAAAATAGAGGTCAACAACTAATAGAACTAATATATCATGTACTTAATATCACATTGTCTCAACAACCACTGTTCATATCCTACCATCCAAAGGTAACAATAGCATAATAAATCAGCTCGAAGCAAAGGCCGGAGCACACTATATGGATTCAGGTTAAATAAACAGACAGCGGAATTTATTTTTCCGGGTACTAAGTACTAACAACGATCCTTAACTATAACCACGTTAAAACAAAAAAATATATTAGAAAAAATAACATTAACCAGTGCCAGAGCAGGAGTCCTATATCATATCACAACCTCCAAATTGGAGTTGGTTTCTCAGTGAACTCCAGGCTTTGATTTTCATATATTGGTAAAGAATCTTTCTTTCTCTGTTCTTCAGTCGCCTTACTAACAAGTATGGAAGTACTTATATAAATGTGACCCATGTGCTAATGGTTCGATGTAGTTCATAATTTATCTTTTTCAATATCTAATCTCTCTCCGATACGGTGCCATGCATTAAAGAGGAAGACACAAAGAAAGGCACTTGCTGGTTTCTTACACTTCGCATGAAAACTTTTTTTAAGGCAAAATCGGGACAAATTGAAACTCAAGTACTTAATTAGAAGCATAAAACTCCTGAAAAGAAATATAACGAATAAAAATCACTTTATGGACCTCTGAGCAAGCAAAGAAGATCTGGGCTGCAGTCATTACTAGTAGACTATGCTGCCTCAATATCCTAATCCAAACCAAAGGAGATCTAAACCAACTTAACACCCAGTAACACCTCAGGAACTAGGCCTTGACGCAACCAGAAACACCAAACCATCTGACCAGACACAATTTGTTATTTTACTCCACAAAGACACCAAAAGCAAATCTAATCCAACTCCAACGGGACTATTTGCTACCTGTACAAATAATATGGGTGGAAATGTGGAATAGCTATGAACAATGAAGCAGTTTCAATCATCACAAAGGCTAACAATTGCAAACACCCAAGTCACACACCAATTTCAAAGTACCGATATAACATCTGATAGTTTCTAACAATTCATCAACAACGCATCCTCAAGCTGAACAAACAACCAATTTAAGCTTCTAGTTTTAAGGACACCCACATTACACACCACATCATAACATCATCAATCTATTACTATACTAGAGGGAAGTTTCAACAATGGATTAATGTAATGACATATCATGAGACTCAGTAGTCATCACCACGAGAAAGAACTTCTTTGCAAGTAGGCCGAAGCAAGATTGTGTGCTCAAACTTTGACACATAGCTTCCTTTCGCTTCAGGGCTAAGGCTCCAATAAAATTTCAAAGAAAGTATAAAATGTTAGGGATTCAGTATGCTCAAGTTTATTTGAGAAAATTGATAAAAGGAATTTAAGGAAAAAATGCAATAATAACACCTGTGTTTTTCTCTATTTGCTAAAACTAACATCTTCATACTTTATAACTAGAACAAGTAGGATTACAAGTATGGTTTACTGCATTACTCTAAATAAATGCTTTCAAATTTGGCCCTATATCTAATTAGAGTCATTCTATTCACTAACCAAAATTTATTTAACCACGAGCAAAAAAGACTGACATAGATGTCGAGTAGAAGGCATATGTAGTAGTAGCAAGCAAACTTACTGGAATTGACGTTTGAACAGTATAACTCATATTTACCTTGTTTGTAGAACCTTGAACTCAAAAAAGTAATTTGCAAATAAGGAAAGATGTTACCTTCTTTGCAAATGTGCAAAAAGACTGGATCTAACTTTGCAAACAGATATAAAAGAAAAACAAAACAGCGACACTAGTTTAGAACTAGTTACCTTGAGAATGCCAGCATCACAGAGATTTTTGAGAGCCATGTGTTACTTGGTCTCACCGATATGGTCCAAGTAGCGTCGGCAAAAAGCCAGAGTAGAGAAGTTTTTGTTTATTGTTGTAAGGAGTTGCTTGGCTCTCGGCAAACGAAGCGTTATGTACCCCACATCAAACTTCTTCATGTAATGGCTGCAGTCTAGATCCTGCCTAACAGTCCCCTCGCCTAAAAGGAAATTTATTTCAGGCTAACTAACCACCAAGAGGAAACCCAGATTATGGAAATAAACCTTTCTAATTTATTTTTATTGGTTTTTCTTAAGTTGCTCTCTACAAGCTATGGCTTTGCTCATTTCTAGTCAAAATATGGAGACATCCTTCCATTTTTATAATAACACTATATTCATACAAAATAAATGCTCCTATATAATAATTGGTATAAATATTGGTTGTGGTTAAGATGAACCATTCATTCAATAAAGAGAACTTGCATTGAAGACTGACACAATGCATCAATTCACGTTGGAACTTGTCAAAAATATCATGGGTATATCACGAATTTTCTTCTCTACAGGGAGCCTGGTTAACAGGTGAGGGCTCTATTTTTATTCGTGGTCAGCCGCATGCTCCCTCTCCCATAATCTTCTCAAAGAAAATAAACAAATTGCCCTAATCTTCCTCGTTAGGAAATTGCGCAAGAAAGCATTCATACTCTCGGCACGTTGGGTCGTTGTCATACCTGCCCAGAACTTGTTGGTTGATAAATGCTGGTACCCATTTATCCCTAATTTGATAAAGATCAAGGAACCTGCTTTCATTCTGGTATCCAATGTCGGCCATAAATCTCATCCACCTCTCTTCAAATTCTTGAGTCGTCAGTGACCACCTGCTTTACTTTAAAAGAAAGATCTTCTTTGTTTGCCTTGCTTGGAAGCTTATGAAGGCCAAGAGCAATAAAGGTGAAGCGACTGGGGCAGTGTCTTCCGTATACCATTTTCAATGCTTTGGCATTGATCGGTAAGGATCGCTTCGGGTTGTACCCCATTCATACAGTGTAGAAACTTTGACAATACCCAACCAAAAATAAGTGCAGTTTCTCTGGCTGGCTGGATAGTAGAGCACAAGCCAAAATCATCGACTGGCCGTGATGATTCACACCGACAAATAGTACAAGAGGCATGTCGTACCGTAAAAAAGGAACATTCAAGATATTTATGAACAAGGGGGACGCTAATTGTTTGAGGTATATATGGTGAGTGCTTCTGTGTGTAAATCATTTATTATAAGTGTGTATCATGGAGCTGGTTTGTTGTAACCATGGAAAAAAAGCACCTTCGAAACTGACTTGTTCTTTATGTAAGTTGAATCAACAACTATAACATCATGAAAGTGCCGGTATGCAGCTCTCCCACGTCCATCCGCCGCCAATATTCCATTTGAGACCCTCTCTTTTGAACGAGTAAGTATAAAAGAAGTAGGGATCTCTAAGCTTCTTCTTCGCTAAATAATCCATCAGAATTGAAGTATCAGAGCCCTTCATGTGCTTCAACTTCTTCCTACGTACGGGAATTATATAATTAAGAGCATCTCCGCGAGTGAAGGTGCATTTGCCGTATCCGCCGGCATGGGATATTACAAGGTCGATGTTCTGATAGGAAGGCATTTTTGCATCCTGCCTCCAACTCTTTTGGATATCGCAAAGGTATTTCACGGTGTGTTTTTATGAGCATGGAAAAATCTGGCGTTAGCTCATGATTGTGCTCCAGATGGACTTGAAAAATTGTCCACCTATTTAAAACATGATCGGTTATGCCAATCATGCCTTTGCACTGGGTGCCAACAACAGGTCGGTTTCTCTCGGGCAATGGGGGCGGGAATAAATCTCTTCCGCTGTACTTAGTGCATGCAAAAACATAATGGTATATGAAGCCATCCTTCTTGTGATGGGGCCTCCGCTCCAAAACCCAGCCTACGTGCATAATCCTTATAAAATTCGAAGGAATCCTCCACAGAACTAAACTCCATACCTACACAGGATGTTTATTTATATATGCTCTTAGAACTATTACTAGTTACTACCCGGGTTTTTCGTAAAGGATATTGAATGATTGAAATAAGAAATGTGATTTTCAAGAGGATCTTACCTACTGCAGGGTGTATAATATAACTGCCCTTATCATCTACATTCTAAAAAAACCTTTTCAACCAAGGCTTTCAAAAATTCTGCTTAGGTCATGCCGACATTTGATGTGTTTCCTCCCACTAGATCAGTATTTTCAACGCACGGCTCATTCTTCAATCAGCTCTTTCTCTTTGCTGGTAATAGTGGGCTTCTTGTGCCCGTCTACCGTTAGGAATTCCTTGGCCTTTTCACGGGCGCCGAAAGAAAGAGGCAATTCTCTTTTCTTCTTGTCTTGCTGGGTCAGAGGAAAGAAAGGGCGAAGTATATGTAGGGCCTCACCCTTTCTAATAGTATATTAAGGAAGTTTAGAAGGTTGATTTCTTTTTGTTGTGAATCCGATTCTTCCTTACGTTAAGAGAGAAGGAATTAAATAAAAGTAGTCTACGGAGTAGGGCTTCACAGAACGTCTTTGCTTGCACCCCTAGGAAGCTATTCACGCCCAAACCAGTGGGTCTTTTCCACAGACTGGAGTTTCTGGATGGGGGGATTCACTCTCTTGTCTGCTGGGTCTTCCTTTATTCTACCAAAGATAGCTGGATAGGATCCTAGGTCAAAGAATCTATCCTATCTCTTTTCTTCAGAATTATAAAGAATAGAGCCTCCCTATTTATAAAACAACCACACTTGGCATACATACCTATCAAGGCATTGCACAAATAGAGGTCTAATGGGTACCTGTGTCGGTAAGCAAACGCATGTACCTGTCTCCCCTTCTCTAAATCAAGCAACTCGGCACACGCTTTTAGCACTGCCCCGAGATTAGAAGCATCAAAACCACCTCTTATAGCCTTGCCTCCTTCTAAAGAAATCCAAAGCTTTGTCCCAAGCCGAGCAATGGATGGTTCCACCTATCATTGCATTCCAGGAGACAATATTTCTATAAGGCATTCTATAAAACACCTCCTCTTCCTCTTGGATTCTTCCACACGCCACATAACCCGAGACCATCAAAGTCCACATGACCGTATCTTTTCTATCTGATTTCTCAAATAATTCACTTGCTTCATAAAGCACCCCACATTTCACATACATTTGTAAAATCGTCTTTCTAACAAGGCTATTAATGTCACAATAGTGACCGGACAACAAGTCCATGAATTTCTCTACCTTCTAATAATGCACCACCACATCTCAGGTCCCTGGAACAACTTACCGCAGCAACTAGCTCTTTTGCGCTTTCTTTCTTTTTCCGCTTGGGCAGCTCGGCCAGGCCTTTTTTCTTGTATTGTGGCGTGGTTCAAGATAGAAAATTATGCGTTATTACACTTCATCATGCCAGTCATGATGAGTAGAGAATCACTATAAGGTACCTAAACCTTCATCAATTCAATTCAGGAGCTCTTACTTATTATTTCAAATTGGCTTTTTTTATTATGAAATTGGCTTTTTATTTAGCTCACATTTGCTACGACTTAAGTAAATACTATTTATGATTTTCCATAAATTGGATTCTGGAGCTGAGCTACTGGAGAAGAAAAAGAAGATCCGTGTGTACACGACTGTGAACTGAACTAACAAGTTGGGCTAATTTGCAAGCATTGCAATGTTGTATGCACCGAGATTATAGACATTTTTCCACCTATGGTAAGTTCGTAATCGAATCTTTTCAATTCTCCCTCAACAATGTGAAATTTCATAAACCAACCATCATTTTGTCTATGGGCCTGGGAGAAGTAGTTTCGCTGGTGACTTCAGACTTTTTTCTGAGCCCCCTCAATCCAATCTTCGTTCTTATACGCTCGCCCTTAACTCAAAGTAATAAATATTTTTTTGGGGGTAAAAATTGAAATTCGATAGGTCGTCAAACTCGCCATTCTCCAACATTGATTCCTAACGACGTCTTCTTTTATTCCGAAAACAAACTCACTATTTATCCCCGCTCGATTCGAGTCTATCACTAGTGCTTACTCTCGATCCAATGCAAGATAAAGATGTAAAGCTACCTCTCTAGGGGAAAGCTGTTGACTCACTTTATCCTCCCACAACAGAAAATTCATTTCAGTTCTTTTTTTTTGAGTTGTGGGACATGAAGCACATTGTTCAGTTGTAATGGTCTACTGACAGATGGTATAATAGCATTGCCTAGATGGTGAATAGACAAACCTGTGCCATCGCCAACCTTGACTTGATCATTACCAGTGTAGATAGAGTGCATTGAGAGGTTGTTCAGGTCGGCAGTGAGGTGATTCGTAGCACCAGAATCAAGAAAGCAGCTGCTTTGACCAAAGAAAATCGGGCTTCCTTCTGGCAATTGAAGCTGAAGCTTCATAGGTGCTGATTAGAGATGCCCATTTTAAGTCTCTGGTACTGACAGAATGCTTGTTGGTAGCTAAATGACCTATCTGTCCAAGCCGGACCCTAGCTAGGTCTTCCAACGATCATATCGAAGCAAAAAGTGCTGCTTTCTTTCATACCAAAGCAGCGCCAAAGCGTACCGATGCCTATCTAGAGTAACTTACTTACCTTACCGAAGCGAGTCATAGCGAGCTGGTGTATTTGGCAAGAAAACTTAGGATAGATATCAACTGTAAGATTTCTTTTTGAAAGAATTGAGGGGAGGTTATATTAATATACTCTTGGTGCTTATCCTGTCATGTACTAATATCCTTTTATACACATCTCCTATACTCGCCTACCAGTTCAACTAAAAAGTTCGCTTTTCTTGAAGAGCTTACTGTCAGGCTATGAGAAAGCCTTCCAACTCATTAATAATGGTCTGAGTAGCAGGTTGAGACCACCAGCAACAAGGGGGAGTCTGAGTATTGAAAGCACACAGCCTCCATCTTAAAGAGATTTTACCAATCCATCAATGAGCACTTCGATTCCAATGAGCTGAACAACCACTCTTGAAAATGCGTGCCCGAACGATTGTATGCTATTTTGGAAGGAAAACCTATAAAAAGTGGAGCCAGGCAAATTCTAGAATGGAAAATTAAGAATAACCACTAGTAGGGATATGGATGGAGTCTCGCTCAGTAAAGAGAGTACTAGATTCGTAGAAAAGGAGAAGAGCCTTTACTTTCAAATCAAAACTGCCTCTTCCTGCTTTCTCTATCTCTGTGCGCCCCGGCAACTTTGAAATAAATAAAAGAAAGCGTCAGCCCTATGATTCCTGTCTTTCTGAGGCACTCTCTCCATGACCAGCAAAGAAGGACAGGAAAAAAGAGAAAGCAAAGTGCGACTCTACCCCAATATTAAGTAGAAAAGCTAGGTAGCCTATGGGATCTCCCATCCTGATCGGACTTTACTAGCAGTGAGTTGGTTCCACCTATCCAAAGATTCCGCTGGACAGGCATGAGGCATTCTTCTGAGATCGGACTTGATTGGCCTATGACATTCCCCTGAAAAGAAAGAGTTTCATCTTGACCTCCCACAACTCAAAAAAAGCAAATGAATTGAAGTTCTTTTTTTGAGTTGCCCCTCCTAAGTTTTATTTTACTTACCTAACCCTTCTTAACTCGCTACTTTTATTCCGCTCGCACTATGGTTGGTTGTTGCTGATCAGAGAATCTTATTGCCAGCGCACCATTCAGTTGCAGAGAGAAACTTAATACTGGACTTCATTTTCATCCGTTGATCCTTGGCTGGAATTGTCCAGTGCAAAGAGACTCATTGATGCTGGTAGTTCGGATAACATAGCACGGGTGGATCAGTTGGGGCTGAAGTAAGTGCCTCGATCCCTATCGAATAAGAAGAAAAAGGATGAGTAGTGGGTTGGAGTAAGGGGTTAGAAAATGTTGACTGAAAAAAGAGTTTGAGATTTCTCTTTTCCTGGGACTACACCTAGACTTCTTCGCCAGATATCTCGCGATCTTAGACAGGCAGATCACTTCACCGTTCGGCACATACAGAAAGAGAGTTATATCCTGCCACCTGCCGCTATCAGGGGTTTATCGCCTGCATCGTAACATATTTCTCAACCATTACATAAATGTAGAGGAAATGGACTTCTTAAGGTCGCTTTACTGAACCGGGTTTTCTTTTCAGACTATCAGAAAGAAAGAGCTAAACAGACTAATTAGCCTTCGTGCGCCTTACACATTCAAAGCCGGAGCCCAAAGCAAGCAAGAAGAGCGGAACAAGTGCTATCAAATTTCAAGCGTTAAGCAATACACCCAATTTTCCATTCAAGTGAAAGGAAAAGAAAACTACTTGAGAAAGGTTACTACTTCCTAAAGCACATAGACCGAATTAGACCTACTTATGAAGAAAAAGAAAGATAAAAGAAATAGTCATCTACGGGAAGCGTCAAGGTCAACCCTTGCCTTGGGATAAGTTTAATCAGGTAGGTAGATCAGCAAAGAAAATAAAAAGTAGGGCGGTTCCTTCTTCAATCAGAATGATAATTATTCTATATTTCCATGACCAGCACTATACGCAACGAAAGAAACTCCCAGGCTTCCTACCTGCTACCTATTTATCACTCACAATAGCTTCGACCTTGCTTATACTTGAATTTATCTTGCCTTCTTACTTATTTGCATTCGAGATGCTTATCCTATCCTAGTTCTATTAGATAGAAATTAACGTGGAATCCTTTCGGACTGCCTTATCAATACCTTCTAAAAGATAGAAAGGAAAAGAGGACTGGCAGAGGGTATAACTATGAGGCTTGCGCCCCGACGAAACTAGTGAGTCGGCACGAGATCTCTTTATTTATTAACACAAAGAATATCTTCGAAAGGAAGAGCTGATAGTTTTCTTTGACATGCAGAGTACTTTTTATCTATTTTGTAAACTTGACTCAGTTTCAAGTGAGGACCTCATCTTAGAATGGTAAGAAAAGGAAATGACTCACCACCTATTAAAGAGAAATGTGGTATGAGATGTGATATATTTTATGGAAAGAGTATATGAGAGAATGCTTTATTGAATGGAGATCTGCTAAGTAGATGAAGGGGGAGATCATGGAAAGGTCACTAAGTGATCTAAGCTCTTCGGAATGGTTGGAGAGAGCCCCGTTCTACTACACCAAATCGAAAAATAGAAAAGAGGGGGAGCAGCAAGTTGAGTCTTTTGGATCATGTTGCTTAGGTGCTTCTTTCTCTTCCAACCCCCCTTCTATCTCTTCCATAAGGTTTGGGAGGAGGGTGCGTGCTACAGATTGAGTTGGAAATGCTACTTTTGCTTCTCATTTCTCGAAAGCATTGATTAGAATTTTCCTGAGGGCAGCCAAGGTCAATGAGAAAGAGAAACCCGACAACGTACAAGTAAGCTAATGTTTGGAAGGATCAAATCTACAATATCGTAAGTAACAAACCTCACGTTCTTCCTCATCTGTACGCTATTCGTCAACTTCTCCTATTCCAAGAAATCGAGTCATATCTGCTATCCCAGGTACCTATATCTAGTATAAAATTCCGACTACTTTCGTTCCCTAGTGTACCCCCTCCCTAAGCAAAGACTATGGCAAGTAAGGGCCCAGTTTCCTTTCCTCAAATCCATGGATGGCGTAATTCTTCTCTATTAAAATCCATCAACTTATAGATACTTTGGTTAGACTTATTACTTAACCTGACCTCCTTGCTCTAGTGCTCTTACCTATCGTACAACTGCTCCTCATAGATATTCCGTACAATAAGCCCCAACTTACCTAACTTCCTTTCTTTCTTCACTTCTGCATTAGATAAGAGTTTTGTGAGAAGAAAGTAGAGTTATCCTTTGATACCTATCCGTAGAAGAGTTAGATTCAGGGGTAGCTTTCCCATAACAATAGAAAGAATCAAAGCAAATATACACTATCACTATATAGTAAACATCAGCCTACCTATGAAAAGTGAGATGATAGCTTAGTGCCAATAATAGATTAGAAACGAGTACCTCTCGACCAAGCCCAGGTAATTCATGCCCTATCCTTAGAACTACTTGACTTAGTGACGTTAGACTTTCCCAACTGTTAATACCAATCCGGCAGCAATAACTACTACTAATGCATATTCATATCCCGAAGTCATCATATCTAGTAGACTTAGCAGACTGTGACCTAGCCAGCCTATTTGTGGACAACAGACCAGTACTATCCATCAATGCAAAGACCTTATACCTATATTTCGTGGAAGAACTCCTCCTCATATGATGCTTATCGAAGCAGGGCAATAAGACCAACTGCCCTAGTGAGAAGAAAGCAAATACATATAAGCATAAACGAATACCTAGCCGAGCCCTATACTTACCTGCTTGTACGGTCAATGCCCTAGTAGACATCAACTTGTGAATAAACTCATGCCTTATCTGCTGCTTTACCCGACCCAGGTGACCTCCTTGCCGATAAGAAGAAGACCCAATGCCGTGCCAAAGTTGAGCATTGTAGGGTTTTCTACCAAAAGGCAACCATCAGTCAAGCTGGCGGTAAAGCAAGGCGAAATAGAAGTTATGGCAGAAAGAGAAGCTTCTTTCCGGAAGTGAAGACGTTATGATGGAAGTCCTGCTCAGTTCAGTACAGCTTGTCAGTAAGAGCTGCCACCCATAGCTTAGAGTAGAGCTCTATTCCATAGCTTAGAGCTCTATTGGCCATGAATCGATTGAAGTAGTGCCATGGTCAATATGCCATAGACTGATCTTATCCAGTAAGATGAGATAGATCCTCAGTCCATCCTAAAAAAGTATCTTCCATATCGATAAAGAGGTTGCATCTAGGTAGAGAGAAAGAGTTATTCTCACAGACAGGAAAAGAGAAAGGAGGTGGAAGAAAGTGTAATCGTTTTATCTCATAAGTTTAGCTAGCTTAATCCGAGTACACAATCTTCGACGCATAGGCACGACATTGATTGTTTCAGCTGTAAACTTCTCTCTGAAATGGGAATCCACTCGCAAAAGCGGGACGATGACATGGAAAAAAGAGCCTGACCACTCAACTATCGAAGAAAGCAAATTGCTAATTACACGTCTTACGAAACCTCTCTGCCTTACGGAGTTGCCCGAAAAAATGCCAGTGTAATGACAAGCTACATATATATAAGAATATTATAAGTTGAAGAGAAATACTACTTCCCAGAAGAGCAAGTGTAATGAAAAAACTACAGTGAAAGGAAAAAGGAAATGAAAAGCGAGTATTCTTTTTCTCTTTAAACTCTTTTTTCTACGAAAGTGCTTTTTCTTATCTGACAATTAGACTCACTGCTGCTGAACACTCTGGTACGGGAGGAAGTTATAGCGCAAAAGACTGAAGGCAAGCATCGTCATCCTTATTTGCATAGGCATTATTCATACTGTCAAATGCAAAAGGTACCCGAGGTGCCCAAAGAAGCAAAGCTTAAAATTTCTACACCTCAGCAGAAAAGAAAAGAGTCTCCATTACCTCAATTACAGCACGAAGTAGATATAAGGCTTATTGCTAGGAAAGCCCGGTATCTTACTACATGCATAGTTGGCAGAGACTTAGGGGTAGGGTCACACCTCATACACTGGAAAAAGCAAATAGAGAGACCTGAACAAGCTGACAACCACTCCAAACCTGAAGAGCAAGCGAGTGTAACTACAGAAGTGTGCAGTCTAACCTGAATAGAAAAAAAACTACAGTTGCGTCGAAAAGCAAGTTACATGAAAAGCTAGGAAAACTATAGAAAGAAAAAGTACAGCTATAACAACTGCTTTTGTGCAAGTGAAAGAGCAGTGTTCAGTTTAACAAAACTAGCTCGAACAATTGTCGATAATAACTACAGCTCTTTTGTGCCCAGTGTCGTATTCTTTATTTCTGTTGTTCTGAAAAGAAAGTGAAACTCCTCGTTATCTTCTTTCTTTGTGTAATATCTTTATACTCTCTTTCTTTTGTTTAATTGTGTGCAGTAGTTGGTGTGAAAAAAGGGTTTCTTCTTTTCTCCTAATCTGGGGCGGATAAAGCGCGGTTGGTAGTGGGCGGTAATGCCAATCGCAATTTTAAAGCAAAGAGTCTTACTCTTGATCAATTGAAGGGATCATGCTACAAGGTTTATTTCGTGTATTTTATTTACATCGTGTATTGTATGGGTCTGCAGGTGGGTAGTCCGAAAAGAGGTTCATTCCGGCTTACTGTGTAAATTAGTTTCTTACAAAGCAATGGTTCTATAGGAAAATCCTCCTTTCAAGAAGAGCTAATAAGGTATCATACCGGAATGGAATCATTGTGTGTAAACCAGTAAGTCTATTGGTGTCTGCTTGCAAAGCTCTCTATCGAGCATGTTGAATGGCAACTTTTCCAGCATTTATTAGCATATAGAATTAACATCTTTTGTTCGTTGTCTTCTTTATTCTTTCTATTCTGAATAGCTTATCTATTACTCACAGGGTGTACAGATAAGTTTCTGTTATAAGTGGCTGTTTTCTCCAGCAACTGGGTAAACCGCTGGTATCTATCTATACCAATATTTGTTGATAGCAGTATCTAGTTCATCAATCTCTTGGGTACTCTCTAGTACAGTCAAATACCTAACATATTTTCTATATAAGTCAATGATAATACCAACATGCTTATTATAAGTCTTCTTCTGTGCAGAATTGCAGTCAGTAGGAATAATATCATTGAAGACATTAAGCAATTCCTGTTTACCGAGTATTGTTAAGGACAACTTCCTGCTTAGCGCCCTTCTTTCTTTTCTCAAAGACATTGCGTTAAGTATAAAGAAGCATCTCCTTTCTATTCATCAGATTAAAATACTTCTTACTGTATCTTATTACATTGTCATAAATCAGCCGGTTAATGAGGTAAAGAGGGTCTCTTAGCGAAAAAAAGGCATTTCTATAGTATTTGGGCATAGTGCTTGCGTGTAATGCATTGGTAAAAAAGTTATAGTGCACAGTGTAGATAGGAACACCACTAGCATTACATTGACCAATAACATGGCATGCAATAGTAGCGTCTATCTGGTGAATGAAAGACGCAAAGGTAGCGCGTCTGCTTTTCATACGGTCCCTCGTAGTAGTAGGCAAAGATAGTGATACTTGATGTTTTTTATTTCTCTTTCTATCATAGACCCAAACACGTACCCCTTGACCATGTATTCCTGAATAGTGGTAAGGAATCCACCCGCATCTTTTGTGTTGCAGCAAACCAACCAATCTCGTTGACTAGATTCATAAGAACATTAATTTCTGGGAATCGCTTATCCCTTGTAAAAGACTTCAGCGATTTGCTTCGCCTCATTCTTCTTTCTATCTAGAAGAATAGAAGAAAGACGACTTTGTATGTCGGCAGAAGCACTACGTATGCTGAGTTTTTTCATAGACAAGAGGCATATAAATCTTCTTGACTAGCTTACGAGTAAGCTTAGCGCATACCGGCCAGTGTTTGATTTGATAATGAAGCTCTCAATTCATCTTTGATTTCTTCCATAAGCGAGTTGTAGAGATCTTTTATTTCTAATGTCTCTTCTGGTTCTTTTAGACTTCTTCTCTTTTTATCAACTAATAAATGGGTTCTTCTAGCCAGACTTTCATGGAACAGAAAGTTTGACATTATTTGATACGCTGACGATGAAGCATCCATTGAAATAGGTATCCCCATATAAGCTTCTTTTTTATTAATAAAAAAAAATAATATTACTTATGAATTGAAATGGATTCTTAGCACCAGATGAGTACTTAATGAAGTTCAAGACACGAGTTTTATAAAAAACACTACCTGACTGACAAGTATGTATGTATTGTATTATGACATAATGCTTCAGCCTCCTGGATAGATGAGAAAGTCTTATAATGAAAACCAGCTGAGGCATGTAACATTCGTTTAATTCTGATAATTTTGATTTCAGCGGGCAAAGATTCATCCCTCATTAGTTCATTCAATGCTATTGTACACTTTATGATCCTTTAAACATAATCAGGCTACGAGTCAAATCTCGATCGTGGAAGTTCAAGAATCCACTCCTTTATATCCTACCCGTCAATGAAGGGAAGAATAAGGAGTCCTCCTCATAGGCACTAGCTAGATCAATAACTAATTGCTCATAACGAGCTTGTTGAATCCGTCTATCCAGAATATCCACTAATTGTGAAAACTTCTACCTTTTATTATGTTCTTTTGTTAATTCAACTCTGAGAAGATCATCCACCACATGAGGAAGCAAATTGCCTAGGTACGATGGCATTCATCCAGAAAAACAATGGGTTTGTTAACAACTCTTTCCCGCTCTACTTTGCTCCCTGGCTCGTAACGTTAGTAGTTACTCGCTGGACAACGAACACATGTAACTCTTGCACTTGATCAATTTCCCTTGGAGTAAGATCTTTTAGGTGCTTTTCTTCTAATTAATCTTTTCCCTCGGAAATCTACAAAGTGGCAATCCTGCCATAAAAAGATAAGGGGGAGCTGAATGAGATTCATTCTTGCATTCCTCTTTCACTCTACTTTCTTTCTCTCACTCGATCCCCACTACTTGACTTGCTAAGCTAGCAGACTGAGCTTTAGCTTGGAAGGAAGACATCTATTATTGGACGGAACTGCTTGAGCGACTCGACTCAAGTAAGACTGGCGCCTTGCCCCATCCAAAAGAGTGAAAAAAGCAGCTTTGAAGTCAGTTTTTAGGCGAAAGGAAGAAAAACACAATGATTCCGGAGGAAAGAATAAAGTTAATAGGTTGAGAGAGGCATTCACTGCTTTCCTTCTATCTAGGGGTATTTCCGGTTAGCCTATCTATAGGTACGGTTAGCCTAATTAGCCAAGCACTGGTCCACGGATAAGCGAGAAGGGCAAGTAGTAGTTCAGAGAAAAGAAGGTTCAGCCCCTAGTTAAATCCTGCTCTCAGATTTGCTCGGACCTATCGAATAATCATTCACTCACCAGCTATATAGTTATTCTTCGAAAAGGCTCCTTAGCCAGCTTATTAAAAGTAGTTCAATTACCTCTTGGCAATTTCATTTCATATGGACATGTTGAAGGAAGTTCTATTGATGGATGCATACTAATATTCTCGATATGCCAGAGGGTAAAGTCCCATAGATAGGAGATCGGGCACAAGCTCAAGTCTCATAGCAGATTCTAGCACAAGCAAGTCTTAAACACTTCCAGCATCGGGCGAGAGATAAGATAAGTAAGCATACCCCTGTAGTGCTTCTATTAGAGTAGGTGGGTAGCCTCAATTCACTAGACATTTTTCTATTCAACCTTGGTACCTTACTCGCCTAGGTTTTTATCCAGGGTTAAAGCAAGAATTCCACTTTCGGCCCAAGAGCACTCTTATTCCTTCCTATCCGAGCTCCCTCGCTGTGCTTGAAATAGGCGAAGAGACTTAGCTGGCTTATTTGCTTACCCGACCTGACTGCTTACAGACCATCCACATAGGCGAGAAAGTAAAGTAAAATAGTTTAGCCTCGAAGAATAGGTTGTTTTCGGAGAAAGCATTTCCATCATCAAGTCCCTGAGTAGCTTCTTTCCTTTGAAGATAGATCCTTTTTTTACTGAAAATAAAATAGTTTACAGAACAGACTAGTTTTCCAAAAGAGTGGAAACTCCGGCAGGCGCACCGCCGACGAGTTTAACAGACAGAAAGCTTGAAAGAAAGTATCGACGTAGGGGAAAGAACTGTAGCTGGGCAAGCAAGCTAGGGGCAGCAGTAAAAGACAGTCAGTGGGAAGGAAAAAAGACTAGTCTGGGAACTACTCTTACTGAAAGGAGGAAGGATAGTATGGGGAAATACTCGACTGAAGAAAGAAGCTCTCGGCAAAAAGTGGAATCACTAAACGGAAGAAGGTAAAGAGACTCAGAAGACATCCAGGCAGGTAAACTTGTAGAAAGAAGCGGCTAGACTTGCACTTTGATTACCCACTAGTTTGATCAACATCCATCCTGGTGAGAGTAAAGGGACTAAAGGGCGGCTGGCTTGAATATAACCTTTCCTTACGCTTTCTTTTTCACAATAAATAGTACCTAACAAGAAGTGCCTGGGTAGGTCAAAGAGAATAGTCCACCTAAAAGAGAAAAACAGAAAGCACTTACTCATCTTTTAATCTCACAGCCGGAGGTAAATCAAACTGACAAAAGAAGCATAGGATTTAAATAAAATAAGCATAGGGAGGTAGATCATTCGGAAACTAGCCTACCGCCGCTTTGAAATAAACTAGCTCTTTAGTAGAGTAGTCAAGGAGATGGGCTAAAGCAAATCCAAACTATACTCTACTGTATAGACGTATATATAATATAAGTCTAAGTAGGTAAACTTCTGCCGCTTTGCCTTTATTCCTTCCAGTCAATACTGATTGACGAGGGGAAATAGTTGATTATTCAGGGAGTGCGCGCTATAAACTGAAAGAGTAGGTTGGACACCTTCCTTTTATCACTCAATTCTTCCTCCAGATAAAAATCTCTCCTCAACTCCATCTTTTACGGCTGCATACCGCAGCCTCGCTGGCCAAAGTTCCGCTCGCTCGTTCCACTTCCGTTACACTCGCTGGGGCAAGGACCTATCCGGACGAGCCCTTCGAACTTCACTATAGCAAGCAATATTTCGTCTGATCAAATTGTTTATTTGAATGCTGGCGCTGCTAGAGATATTACTTATGATTTGGGTTGCTGCTGTTCAGAGGCAGTCATCCTTTTATTATCAGGTTGATAAGATAGCATTTCAATAGTATAAAAAAATGTTTTGTTGAGGCTGAACCAGTGAAGGAGAAAGCTATACAACATCTTTTTTTTTTATTTTTTCGCTTTCTTTCAGAACCTTCCCGCTGCGTGCCTATTAACTATTAAATAAAGACAATTCTTCCTTTATATTCATTCTCCTATTGTACAAGTTCTATTTCAAGTTGTACAAAATAAAGAAAAGAATACGAAAGCAAAACATAAAGATTATGATATGGCATCAGTATATTATTCCTTGTTCTTTTTCCATAACTAACTTCTTCTCTCTCTAACACAGGTATCAAGACCCTTAAAAAAAGACCCACGCTTCCTGGTCGAGGCACTATCACGCTACAAGGGATTCCTCTACCTAATAAAAAGCAATCAAGAGAAATAAATAAAATCGTTTAGTGTACCAACCTATGATATCGACATAATGTGGCACTCACATCAGCTCTGTCCTGTTTCTTACTGCAACGACAGGCTCTTCTTGCAATGCTTCTACAACATGACGGCACCGATTTTGAAAGATCCATAGGGAAGCAACTGTATGACGGTTTTATTAAGACGAAAAAACAATTTGAGGATACGGGTTGAGGTACTGGAGAGCAGGAGCCATGTACAGGGGATCAGAACCAACTCCTTTGACAACGGTACCAGTTGCCTTAACCTGCACTGGTAAAATAAGGGATTTGAGTCCTTGCTTCTTTTTACAGTTATCGCTTGTCTAATCAAAAGCATATGAACCTTCATCAATAAGCTCAGTAGGGGCGTGGTAACCCCAGTTCAGATCCGCTCGCTAATGGAGTGCGAATGAAGACATGCTATCTGCCTGAGTGGACCCAGCAGTTACGAAAAGATTTGCATTTTACGTACGCATTATCACTGCGTATGCTTTCTATCTAGCTTAATACTATTATTTAGTAAATAAGTAAATAAGAACACAAAGAAGGAGAAACCCTTTCATGAGGAGCCCAAGCAAGTGATCTAATAGGAGCAGAGTCAGCTGTGAAGACAAGCAATGGCCTCAATTAAAATGTAAAAAACAGATGGAATTTGTGCTATAGCAACATAGACCTTGTACATTGTACCAGAAAAATGGTAAAGTCTTGCCTAGATACTATTCTCCGTCTTATTATGATTTCATTGAAAATAGTAAATTAGGTTAATATACCAAAACCGTTAATATACCAAAACCTCGGTATACTCATCTTCGTCATTTGATGAGTCGCAGTGAAGTAAGAGAATGAGAAGTAATAGAACTCACTCTTTGACTGACCTCTGTGCTGACTCGGATCCAGTATCTTTTTTTCGGAGCCTCATTCGACGTATTCCAACAATCTAATGCTTTTATACTAACGAATTGCTTGAAATCCTTACTGGAAGCTCTTGTCAGGAATTAACACAAGCCCATAGAGTAGTCTGGGATAAGCATGCCAACTCACTTATCGAAGCTTACCAGAATTTTACTAAAGATCAACGTGGCGTTGGTGTCAAAGTATTATCAACCAGTAGCGACTTGTTTCAAACTTCTCGTTCGCTTCAGCCGGACATTGGAAATAGCCTTACCAAACTTTGCCTTATCATCCGGCTCAAGCCATTTTTGATCGAAGACAAGCTAGGAAGAGTACAAGTGTAGAGGCACAGGAAATTCATATCTGTGTTATAGCTATATGCATGGGCAATTTCACTTCATCCTTTGAAAACTGATTAGAATGCCTGCTGCAATTGCAGCCTACACAAGTAGGTTTTCTTTCGGTCCATAAGGTTCATCTATAAGGGACCGGCCTCGTAAGGCTTTTGAGTTCTCTCTACTGGGTGGCTAAGTCTTAGATCACTCTTCACTAGATGATTTGGAACCAAGAATCAAAACATTTCTGTTTTCACTGTTGAGAAGATAAAATGTGAGTAAGTAGATCGTACTATACTATATACTTTACTAGATACTCTAATATGCCAAATTCAAAGTGATACAAAAATATACCAATTTGAAAGTGAGTGCCCCGAAATCTCGTGTTCTTCCTTTTATACCAGCTACAGTCAGTATGGATGTTTCCCACTTGATTGAGTGCGAACAGTTGGGATGGATGGTACTTATTGACCCAAGGAGAGGGGTTTTCAACAACCCAGTGAACGAGCGTAAGAAGAAATTGATAGACCCAGAGAAGAAGGTTTTTATGGAAACCAGAGTTGCAGTTAGCAAGGGATGCATGCGCAGACTTTACTTTAGCCGGCAGAATCAGGGATGTTTTTAGAAAGACTCTTCCTTCTTTGAAGATGTAGTACCTGCAGAGTTCCACCCCCTTCCTTAACTGCGAAAGGAATGACTCGTAACTAGTCTTTGTTTTTTGACTCAGCGAGCGTAAAGAGCGAGCCGTCATCTAGAAGTGCCGGATTTGAGTAAGTTTTTTCACTAGCTCAAGTAATAAAGCTTGACAGACGAAGTATGCTATTTTATTGGACCAGTGAGATTTTCATAGAAGTGCGTGTGCGCCAGATCGAGTGATTTCACAAACTACAAAACAAGTATTTCGGGCAGACAGACTTGACACTACTTTGAAGCGGAAGACTGACTTGATTGAGTGCGAAGGCATGCATTGGATTCCCCAGACGCGGAGTTTTACAGATTGAGTAAGGCAGACCCAGACTGGTAAACACCGAAATTGCTTATCCAACTGTTGGTGTAGCTAGTTCGCCAAAAGGTCAGAGTTGAACGTACCCCAGAAATAAACTCTCCATCTCTTCCCATCAGAGCGGAGAAGATGTAGGCAGTACACGAGAAAACCTATTCCACAGGGAGCTTAGCTCCAGCCAAGCCGTAGCAGATAGTGGGAGGGATAAAGCTTGATTTCGTCAAGAGAAAAACGCGATACTTGCAAGAGAATAAGCTTTGGCTTCAGACTTTGAATATGGGAATGGAAGATGAAAACTTTCCCGGATGGGCATCCCTTTTTCTTTTTAGTTACGTTCCAAGGCGGTCTATTCCTATTCGAGGCAATAAAGATAAGTAGATGTCTTTCTATGGGGAAGGCTAAGAAGAGTGACTTTGCTTACGCTATTGTAAGTTCACCCCCAGCTCTTTCCCTATTAAGTCGAGTGCTTCTGTACCTGCTTCTTCTTTGGATGGGTATTTAGAAGGAGTGTAATTGTCAATCATAAGCTGAGCACATCCTTGTTGTCAACCAGGCTTGCTTTCGACCTTTAAATAAGAGAATTGCTTTTCTTGTTTGTGTAAAAAAAAGTAAATAAATGAGTCAAAAAAGCGGTGAGGAGTTTAATAAGGCTGTGTATAAGGCTAAGGAGGGAGGATACCTACCTTTTGAGAGCTTGAAGTTTTCATAAACCTCTTCCTACCAGGTGTGTATAATTTCTCCTAGGTGTCCCCACCAGAATGTCCACTGTTACCAGAGCCTCGGTACCTCTACCAGAATCTTCACCATTACCATCACCGGTATCACCTCCATCTTTACCAGACTCAGTATCACCATCACTATTACCAGACGGGGTATCACCATCACCATTATCATCATTGTTTCCACCATCATCAGCATTGTCCTCAGAAACGGGAATATACTTTTATAAGTAAGAATCCTTACAACCTCAAGAATGCTACTCTCAGCACCATAAAGTTCAAGAGCACCGGGAATTAGCTGAGCAGCTTTCAAGGTGCCTACTAGCAGTTTGTTTATGCATTCTCAATTTCAGTTGCCAGTTGTAATATCTAGTCCACGTTTCATCTGTCTAAATTATCCATTTGGGGTCGTTCGGAAAAAGGAAATTATCTTCAGGTTTGAGATGAGGAGCATAGCTTTAACCTATGCTGCTTGCATGTAGCGTAGAGATAAAATTGATCCCGAGGCCTAATTAATGTATGTATTGGGTCTGTTGGAACTTGGAAGCCAACGGACTAAAGATAAATTGGAGTCTTTCGATTGCATTAGTGGTGTCTTAAAAGCGGTTCCGTGAGAGGTTTGTAGTGCCATATGAGAAGGATATACCGGAGCTTGGTGAAGCCTATGCTCCTGCCTGTGCTGGGAAGCTGCCAACTTGAGAATTGCTTGTGTTTGGAGAAGAATTTCGTGTATAAATCTGCACTTGCAAAAACCACACATATGGAGGCAACTGTATTTCCTGGAATTGTTTCTTTCGATTCACTGTGCAGCTGATACTGGCTTCTCTCTTTTGACATTTTAGTTCTTTTTTCAAACGTTATCTATCTAGTCATTTAGTACTTTGTAGTTCTCTATTGGTAACAAACATCTTAGTTAGGGTTTGGTATTAATATATTTGACCAGAATCATTTCTGATTGACCGGATCAGCCAAAATTTAAGTGTTGGATATGGGTCTTCTGCCCTTGCTTGTTAGGAAGTTTCACGACCAGAAATGAGATGAGCTCCGCGAAGAAGAAAGAACCTTCTTTCCGATAGGGAGAATTGACCTAGATGCATTTTCTTTCTCGGTAGCGTCGATCCATCCAGCCTTCTCGGACACTTTCTACGAAACCTGGTTCATTTTCCAGATTAACCTTTTTGGACATAGATGAATCGTGGTCAAATCTCACTGAAATGTCCTTCCATGGCATGTCCCAATGCTTACTTGTGCTTGCGCAGAATCTGTCTTCCTTATAGATATAGATATTGAAGTGGGGGGCTCTCGTCTCACTTCGCGGGTCTTCTCGGAAGAAGAGTTATCTCCATTTTGTTCTGTGGAAAGAGAATGAGAATTAAAAAAAAAATGTGGCTTTCATCTACTCTGGAAGGTTTTCCTTATGCCGTACCCTAACTTGATGATTCTCCTTCTTTCTTGACTCTATCATTTATATTTTATCTCTTTTGCACGCTCTATCTTTCCGTTACCTTGTCGTCACCAACACCAAATCCAGTGAAAGAAGCCCACATACCCACTCTTCTTTCCTCAAGTCTAATAGGTTCACGGGCGAAAGCAAGACAGTGTCTCTCCCAAACCTTCAGTCTCTCATAAGCCAAAGATAGGAAAGAGTCTATTAGAGTAACATAGATAAGGAGTCTCTTTTTAGCCAGGTTTCAGTTGATGAAATTTAGAACATCACAGCTGATACGGTTATTCACTCAGCAACAACAGCGCATTCAATAGCAGTTGTCCTTTCTTAGACTCTAACTGCTCGTACAAAAACAATGCCTACAGGAATCTGTGCATCTCCCGGTTTAGCCGTAAAACACAAACAATCCATTGATTGATGTAAGAGCACTTTACGGTGAGAGTTTTCTCACGAGGTTCGCATCGCTGAATCCACAGGTCGTGTTATCGCCTTTCGGTTTTTTGATGTTCTAACTGATTGAATGGGATAGAATGGTGTTTAAGTAGCATAAGTCTTAGTGAGTGTCCGATTCTCCGAATCTTTGGTGTTGAGAGAATGTGACTCTATTTCTTACGTGATTACTCCGATTGACGTTCCTTCTTACAGGGCACGAGAAGGGAGGAAGAAAGTAAGAGTTAATCTTTCGACGCGTAGATCTTGCTTCTCTTATTAATATGAAATTACCGCTTTCACCCCTTTCAAAGTCTCAGGTAGCTCTATTGCTTTTTACCGTACTGCCTCCCTCCTTAACTTCAAGAAGAAGGGGAGCTAGCGGATGAGCTAAGCAGCAGACATTTTTACTAGAAGGTGCCTAGCGCTATCCTTAAACCTCCTTATATAATAGAAGTATAAGCCTTCAACCCTTTCTTTAAGGAATTAGCTAACTATTACAATACACGATTTAATGATTACCCGATCTAGAGTTAGAGTAGCCTTCTCTCGATCACTTCTTTTGAGGTCTAATTGAATTGGCATAAGAATTTGATAACGCGAGAAAGCTCCTCCTAAATCTCTTCTTTCCTACGTATCACGAGCTTGCTGCAGGACTTCGTTATTCTTTCTTACGGGTCATCCCTTTCAGTAGTTTGATCCTATTTTCTAAGAGAGCCTAACAGAGATTTAGAAAGGTATTATCAATCGTTTGGCAAAAGGCTCAAGGCGAGTACAACCTCTGCATAATTCCATATACGCCTATCGCCACCAACGCTATGAGTATCTTAGGTGCCTGGTCTCCACGAATCCGTAGCCAATTGCCTAGGAAAATCTCAATACATTATGGAAGAAAACCGAGTTCTCGTAGATAACATGACTCCCCGGTTCCTTGCACTTGTTGAGATATGAAAGCGTAAACGAAAAAGAGTGGTTGACCCAACCTTTCGATAGGTTTCATATGAAAGAATCTCTTGTTTATGTGCGAGGAAATTCGTTCCGAACCAATCAAGACCAGTAGTCAGATACTCCTATCCTACACCTATAAATAACTCATCCACTAGTATAGCGGCAGAACCAACAGGAACCTCACATCCGAACTCACCAACTTTGGTAACTTCTAGCACACCGAGCCAACAGCACCGGTACAACATAACACACACTGGACGATATAAAGAAAAGATTTGAGCTTTGCTATCAAAATACTACTCTTTCATTCTCTTAGTGAATGTCGGAAGATCGGACTATTCCTAATTAATAAAGTAAAGTGATAAAATAAACCTGGACCTACGTTTTCAAGTAGGAAAAGAAGGTGAGACGCTAGCTAGGCTCTCGAGCTTATTTCAGGTCATTGCTTCCTTCACTTGTGGTATTCGTGCCTAATCCTATTTACCCTTAAATTGAGGATTTTCCATAGCTTGAATTAGGAACCAAATAAGTGACCGATTCGGAAGAGTAGCAGTCAACCTAGTAGCCAACTTATTAGTAGTATAAAGAGACCATACTTTTATAATTGGGCCTTTATATATCAGGATACCTTATAATTATTGGTAGTTATTTTTCGCGAAGAATTTTAATGCGTCGTGGACATGCGGTCCGTGGCATATAGCCTTTCTTTGGGATAAGAAAGAGGGCGCCTGCCCTATGAGTAAGCATATCGATAAAGAGGTACGAAGCACATCAACTATTTGAATTTTGATGACCTTCGCTTCAAAACTTTTGCTTTCCTACGCTTTCAAATAAGAAATATGTAGTGTTAGACAGACTGAGACGGGAAACCAAGATTGGTCATGTTAGCATGAGAAAACAATCGATCACCGGATACATACATGGCTACTTACTATTAGCCCCCTTCGGGACCACCTTATTTTTATCCATCCAGGAGTGGTGATGAGTTATTACCACGAAACAGTTTAGAGAACTTAATGCATCAACTACTTGAGAGGCTTTATAATCGTAGTAGTAGCCGAGGATTGTTATGCGCTATTACATTGAGAATGTATTTATTAAGCGGTGGTAAGCCAATGCGAATGGTTTCTCAGTCAGTGGATGTTTTTAAGAGATTTAATGAAATAAGGAATATGGTAATTGAGCCAAAGGGGTCTGAGTCAAGCCGAGAGCCATCAGTAGACTTTCTAAGAAGATTAAACACTAGAAGCGTTAAGCGAGCACCATTCTTAGTGGCAGATATAGAAACTCTTATCAATGCGGATTCTGTACATGTAGCTTATGCCGTGGGTGTTATGAAAGTTATGCCAGGAAAAGAGCTACCTCCGAAAGGCTCTATTAGCTGGTGGTTTAGTGAAGACTTTTGTCTTGCCTTTGTAGAAAGGAGTAAAATGATGCTGAACTTCTTTCTGGATTATGTTCTCTCTTTGATTAGATCAGATGCTAAACTTCAGGTTATTTACTTTCAGAATTTATCCAGGCGCGCAGCGGTATTCTTATTCTGAAACATATTATTTGTAATAAGCCTGAATGGACTCTAAACCCATTAAAGAGAAATGGTTAAATTTATCAATTTGAAGTCAAGATAGATAAGAAGAAAATAATCTTTCGTGATTCAATGAAGCTGCTACCTGGATCTCTGCGCACGTTAGGTCAAAGTCTCTGCCCAGAACTAGGTGCTAAAGGAGAAGTGGTTCATACGTCTGTACATTTGGATAACTTATCTTCTCGAAAAGCTGAATTTTTGGATTATATGAAACAAGATATCTATCTGCTTGGTGGTATAATGAAGAAGGCCCAAGACATATATTGGGATCTGTACGAGATAGACATTACTAGAAAAATAACTTTATCATCACTTGCTTTAACCATTTTCAGGAAACATTTTTCTGATGATGTGAAAACGCCTATTGCGATTCCGAAAAGCCGACGAGTTTATTCGTGGGGGATGCGGGACACGCTTATGTTTATAAGCCTAGGGGAGAGACCCTTTATTATTATGATGTTAACTCAGCAACGCGCCCTTATGTTATGAAAGAAATCCCTATGCCTATAGGTCCTGCGAGGTGGAATGTTAATTTAATTAACCAATAACTAGATGGTTTATACGGATTTATTGAAGCCTATTTCAAATGTCCTGAAACAATGAATAAGCCATTCGGATGACAAGAGTGTGCTTATGGGTCAGTTTATTGGTGTTTACTATTCTGAGGAGCTGAAATATGCTCAATCCATTGGCTACACGATCATACCTCCTCGTTCGTGGCTATCTATATGAGAAGGGTTTTGTAGGATAGCTTTGTTAGTCATATGTATAATAATAGGTCTCGTGCTAGGGAAGAGGGTAATACAGGATTAGCATATGTTTTGAAGATCCTAATTCAGAGTCTCTACGGTCGATTTGGAATCAACCCTCGTAGTACCATATCTGAAATATGCACTAAGGAAAGATACGAAGAACTATTAACCCTTAACGGTTTTAAGGATGCTCATCCTTTAGTAAATGGTTATTGGCTATGTTCCTACCTATCATATGATAGTAGCACATCCAGTTTCATTAACCAACCACCTCGTAACTCTGCTGTGCAAATAGCTGCTGCCATTACTGCTCATGCGCGAATACACATGTATCCGCATATCAGTAGACCTGACTGTTATTACACCGATACGGATTCTTTGGTGCGAAGTAATACTTTACCCAATGATATGATTTCAACCACTGAGCTAGGTAAATTCAAATTCGAGTACATGGGAATCTTTTTAGCACCGAAGAGCTATTGCATAATTCAGTATAACGAGCGTTCGGATCTCTTAGTGCACAAAGGGGCTGCTAAACAACATGTTACTCGAGAGTGGTATATCGAGCAATACAACGACAGAAGTCATGTCAAGAAAGTAACTGTAACCAATCCTTTCACTGTGGATCTGAAACCTATGTCTCGAAAAGACCTCAGAATTTATCTTAGCCCTCACACAAAAGAGAGATAGAAAGTTTACGACTCTAATGAAAAATGGATAGACACTCGGCCAAAAAGGGTTGATAGCTTATCAGAGACGATCCTCAGTCACTCGCTCCCGTTATTGCCCGTCTCCAGAAGGAACTCATCTGGTGATAAAGAAGAGGATTTTATCCATAACCTGGATTCTACCAAGTGCGAGAAATAACGGTACATCCGCAGTACCGGACCCCCACAACCTGTATAGACCCATCTGATGGGGAGGGCAATGTTGGAATAAGCATGCTCCTAAGAGCTGCGATAGTAAGAATATTAAAAAGTATAAGAATAAATGAGTGCGTTTAGCGGGATTCAATCCAGCAGGGTTCCCCACGGCTACCTTGGTATTTATTTTCTCCAGTCCTAGAAGTAGAAAGTCTTAGCTGTTTTCTAAATAATATGCTAAAGCATAGATCACAAAAGCAAAGCTGGCAGTCAATACACTGCTACATAAGCTTCTTAAATCTTTAGTCATGCCCCTGGGGGCCTACTAAGCATCTGTATATGAAGCTGAGTCGTCATCCATATCTTCTTTAAGACTTTCAGCGGGGGCTTGCATAAGATCTCTTAGCTGTTTACGCTGAGTCTTTCTTTCCCTTCACTTTCATGTTTATCAACACCTTCAGTTGTTTCTCTATAAACAATTTTAGTAACTTCCCCTGTGTCAGGAAGATCCCATTGTTTAGAACCCTTTCGTATTTTTATAAGGCAAAACATCATGTTTGCCTTATGGAGGAAATAGTTGAAGAAGAACGGGGATTGATCCGATGCCATAATGTGGCGCAGTCCTTTTCCGAAGGAATGAAGGGGAACAACATTGAACTCTAGACTCTGAAGTGCTTTTTGGAGAATTGAGGACCAAAGAAAAGAACACCGTTGGGGAAGAACTCCACCAGCACGTGGAAATAGTAACCATCTGCATCAGATGAATGCTGTGGCTCCGCTGATATAGCCATGCGGCTGCACACAACGCTTCCACCAAGAAGCTCAAATCTTTTTGACTCTTCAAAAAAGTCTTGCCATCAAAAGAAATGAAGTAAGACCTTCGACCGCTTATTCAATTTCTCCGGAGTACGTACAAAGGCCGTAAGGTGCCTTTGGGTTAAAAGACTTGTTGGTGTTCCATAGCAAGAAAAAATATCACATGCAAGCGCGACTTTCGTCGTAGTCTGCACTTAGGAAAGAGTCAGTCTTTGCATGATGTTAAGCAAAGATGATGATTGGTAATCGACGGTCCAAGAAAAGTAGAAATTGGTGGAAGTAGTAGAACGCGTTGTTTTCGGCCGCACGCGCCTCTAGCTTTCAATTGATTAGTGCCTCCTTCTTGCACAATGTTAGGTAGGCTATTCTCATCTTCTTCAAGTACTTCTCCTCATCATATTCTTGCAGAGTTTGAGTTCAAAGTCAAGGATGGTCATTACAAGAATGTTCTTCATAATCAAAGTGATGGGGCAAGGAATATTTATCTATTAGGAGTGTATCGATTGTTGGATGAGTATAGGCCGCATGTTGGAAACATGCTTAAGATGATCGAACTGCAGAAAGCAATCGAATCTCTGTCTTTAGAATCATTTATTTACTGACGCTTCCATTGCATATCGTAGATTTCCAGCACTGATGGGTAGGTGGATTCAACCGGATAAGATAAATGCAAAAGATTTCAGGAGCAAAACTAACAGAGTCAGATAAATGCTTACTAAATGCCATGGATCGATATGACCTAGAGTTGTTAAGCCCTCGTGTGATGTCTATATTCTTCTCCGATATAGCTGAATCTTCTCTAGCTCGAACATCCACCTTCTTAAGTCAACTGCAGAAACACACAGTCTTCATGTACGATGTAAGTCTACCACGTCGAGCATCTAGTTTAGAATTTCATAAGCCTGATGAGTCATGGATGTCTGAGGAAGAAAGCGAAGAACGGGATTGAGATCAAGAGATAACACTGGGAAAAGGAGTGCTAAGATGGGTTTGACGATAGTTTCTTATTTAGTGGAGTTTCTGGTGATGAGAAGAGTTATAGCTAGAGTATCTGGTAAATCCGGTGATGGAGCTAAGAAAGTGGGTGGTGAGTTCGTAGTCAAGTCTAAATCATATATCGAGCCTTTATTTGGAGTTGAATCATTCCCACTTGCTAGTAATTTACCTATGGTATGTGTTCCTGTTGGTTGGGGTAGACAGGATGAAGCAGTTGGTCAAAAGCACCGCCGCCTAATACCAGCTTTAGGAGATTTAGTAGGGGGTTACCCTCACCCGGGAACGTCTAATATGTCTCTACCATTCCGATTGCTAACAACTAAGGACTCAGATCACTACTACGCTGTATTTACCACGGGCATACGAGCAGCTGTGCGATTCCCTGACTAAAATTAAAAGTATAGGATTCATGAGAAACTCTGATGTGTTAAGGCGCGCAGCGAAGAAAATATGACAGGTTTAGTGGTTGCTGGCCTACTGATGCCTACTGATCTTTCTCGAGTCAATATATCTCATCTGCGTAGGGCTCTCCAAAGTTTCTTAAAAGCAAATCAGTATTTTTCTTTTCAGTTTTAAGGGTTTATCGGATAAACGTGTTCAACAAGCGCGGTATGAAGGGTTTGTATTGGACCTAGCTAAGGCGCGGAGCGATGGGTATCAATTATACTTCCCAGCATTCATTGATTTCAGAGGAAGAATCTACCCATCTGGTATTCTACACTTCCATGAAAGAGATATTGTAAGAAGTCTTATATGCTTTTATCCACCTAAGGATGCTGTTAGTAGTAATTATGAGAATGCATATCGTACTCTGTTAGAAGCCACTGCGTATCACCATAAAACATTTAATAGCCGTAAGGAAGTCATAGGATGGTCTAAAGATACCTTTAGTCGTTTGAATGCATTAGAAAGAAAGGAGTGGAGTGTTGAAGTACTTGCATTGTCTAATAAATCAAAGAATCCATTCCAGTTCATATCACATTTCATGCACTTAGATCACACTCTTTTCAATGCGAAGTGGCATACAATACCTATTTCTATGGATGCACCCTCTATTGCTTACCAAAAAATGCCCTCAGCACGAAGTTAAATATCCTATATACTTAAACTCCTCCTCGAAGAGTTCAAAGACACCGTAACCAATTAAATACCTACAAGACTGAAACCTTTGAGAGATATAAAACACTGTCTTTATCTCATTCCTGGAGCACCGTTACCCAACAAATAAGGATTCGGCAACGCCTTAGAGTGCCTCAAAAGGTGCCATGCCGATACTGGCGTGATAGTAGTTGTTGTAAACTCAGCTAGGTGCAAGTGATCCGACCAGGCACCAGACATAGTGAGCGCACATGCGCGTAACATATGCTCCAAGGTCTGGTCCTCTCTGTCTAACTGTCTTTCTTTCACCTTGGAAGCCTAGTAGTTGTAGCTTATAAAAATGAACCTATTTCCAGATTTCATATAAAAAGTAGTTGATTGAGTACTCCTCCTATGTAGATCCATAAAGACACCATAAGTGGTAAAGAAAGTAAATGAACAGTTCATCGTCTTGGTTAGCTTGCGGAGGCTCATGGTCAAATGTCGAGTGTATAGCACATGATTTAGGGTTAGATTTTTTGAAAAGACATGTTTTTCCGGTAGCTCTCTTTCAAAGCTGGGTACGGAAGAAAGCTACACTGATACAAAGTGTAGAAAGTAAAAGTAGTATAGGAAAGCTCATTCACAGAGGTAAGCAATGAAAGGGGATGCATGCTTCAGCAGAAGATCGTGATACTGAATTAGGATAGGAGGATCATTCTTTTTATGACTTGACTGACTCCGTGTCTAAGCGCTTTCGAAGATAGGGTGCTGTTAGCTTTCCCTACGAAACTCTCTTTTTTAATCACTTTGATATGGAGGTGAAGAATGGAGGAGAATCAAGTAACCGCCAATACTTTTTCTGGAAAAACCAATCTGGAGAAAGTGGAAAAGGGATAAATTCGCTCATTTCCTTCCGGGTAGCCGCGGGTCAGTCTATTTGCTCACTCACCCCTGCCAAGTGGAATATAGGGGGTTCCCTGTAATCCGCCAAAAGGTAGGAAGGGAGCGTAAGGATCCTTCGTAAATTGCACGGATAAGCTTTCTTCTTTTTATCGGAACAATTCAACGATTACCGACGGGAGTGCCTAAGGCCATTATTTACGTCAACTCAATTCCCCGTTCCAGAATTTATCTTTTCCGACTGTAAGTACGAAATCCAGCTTTTTTATACTCGCTTGTTCATGTTTTAACTCTCTTTCTTTAAGTCTCAAGTTTAGAATCTTTTCAATACGTCTCTTAAAATTCTTCGTACCGAGTACGGAATCAAAACCTCTATCTAGGCTCTTTCCACAAATACTACATCAAACTCCCCCCCCACAAAAAAATGGTGTCGCCGAACGCAAACACCGACACATTATCGAACTTTCCCTAGCTATTATGAACCATGCTTCTCTTCCTTCTACTCTTTGGGATGAGGCCGCGTTGGACTAGTGTTGTATATCTAAGAAATAGACTTCCACCCAGCGAGTGAAACCTAAGTGGAACGAGTACAAAAGAGCGAGCGATGTAGCGAGCTTATTCCTTATGTTTGCAGTCTGATTCTTTCAAACGTGAAGGGGAAGCTGAGATTGGAAATGAGGCTTATACGCTTAACTTTGCTTTTTGACTCCGTAGGATGATTTTTTCTGAGTTTATGGAAGTGCTAACTTTTTTTATTCGTAACTGCCTTGTGCTCTGGGGTATGGGAGAGCCTCCGGCTTGGGCTTTTACTTTGGGTATCTGAGCTTCACAACTGCTTTGGTCCTATGCTTTTAGGGAATGGACTGAAAGAGGCTTCTACTCATCACGCACGGGAGCTACCTCAACTCTAAGGTAAGCCACTTATTCTCTAGGATGAGAATTGAATAATCACTCATTTATTTTTATCCTTCACGCACTTTTTATTTCTTACATGTATTTGTTGTTTTCTAAATTACTAGCTTAACTACTATAAATATCAAGTGAAAAAGAATGAATTGTTAGTAAGTTTAAAAAACATTTTATTCGAAATGAATTGAAAAAAACACGAATCGCATATGAGTTTAAAGAACATAATATAATATTTATATATTAGACGTTAGAGGAAATAAATTTCCTTAATTTAAAAAGATTTTTTACACTTAAATTTAAAATATGGTTATAAACTCATATTAAAATATCATAAAAATTGTAAATATATCCAATCTAGCTCTAGAATAAACGTGTATGAATAGTGTGATGGACTCTCGGTGGGGTCATATATGTTGGGCCTAAGAATTTTATAATTAGTTAGGCTAGTATCCGTTAGCATTTCACTATCGATCAGAGATAACTCTTTTCCGCCAGGCTTTCAGCCGATAGATGAACTACGGTTGGGAAGGCAAAGAACTAACCATAGTGGCCGCTAGGTTTTGCGCTTCCTTTCTCTGAAGCTATCGGCTACTCTCACTCTCTATCCGACGATCTCCATTCCCGAAAAAGCTTTTTGCTTGAAAAAAGGAAGAAAGCGTGGTCTCGTTCTCGTACGCTCGGCAGACACGCTGATCGACTCTCTCCATACTCAGTAGCTCCATTAAAAAGTGCCAGTGTTTATAGGAAAAAAGATACCTGTGTTTATAGTAGCGAACTTCCCGCTTCGAAGTAGGGTGGATTGCCTTTCTTTGAAGCTTACCCCTTTAGTAGTAGTGATGCTAAAGAAATTAGGACGATGTAATAGCATAAAAATGCACCAGTAAAGATAGGTACTATAGAACCGGCATTCCCCTTGGCATACGAGCATGAGATAGCAATAAAGTGAAGTTAGACTTTCTCTATTCAAATTGAACGGAATATAATATTTTTGGTAGATTATAGCGGATCAGTTTCTTCTATAAAGGATGTAAACGTTGACCATCATCCGTGAGAAAGCCTATCTATTATTCTATACTTTTTTCAGTCATTCTGATTATTATATAAAAGCATTTCTCTTCCCAGTTCTTCTATTTCCAAAAAAGATCTTTGCTCTCTATTCCGGAAATCTATTTAAAACACAAGTTACTTGAGTACTTTTTTCACTTTAGTACTTGAGAATTCTATTTTCCTTGCTTTGCTTAGAAACGAAAACATCATTTGGAAAAATCAGAGTCATCGTCTCAGGCAAAGGTCTTTGAAAAGGGGCAGAGTACCTCCAGTCAGGAACTAGGTTGAAGCAAGATTACCCTCCTGTGTGCTAGAACATTTCTTAGCTTTAGTGCTTGCTCGCGGACGAGGCTCGCTCCTCTCTCTCTATGGGTCGTGGACAGGAGAGTGGGTATGGGGTTCTTGTCGACAAAGAAATAGAGAATCGATGCTGGGGAAGGAGAGTTTTCGGCTTTTTCAGTTATTTACATAGGAAGAAGGGATCTGGTGCCGGTGCGCAGGAAAAAAGGCCAAGATAAAAGCCTCTTTGAGACAAATCCCCTTATTCTTTCTTTAATAGTGTAGTTCTGCCAGCTCCTCAAAGGAAGGGGAAGGGAGAGCTGTGGAGTGAATCAGAACAAAAAAGTAGAAAAAATGTAGTGCTGTTTCACTTGAGTTTTGACACACCCGTCTACTAAATCTGACGTGGCAGGTTTTCAGTGGATCGGCGCTTTTGAAAAAACTCATTCTTCCTTGTAGTAAGAACGTAGCTTCGTTCGTCCTTTTATTTATTCTCGATAAAGAAGAAGAAATAAGATATTAGTTCCAACAAGTATCGCCAAACTTGTAACTCTAATTTACCCAGGCAACACGTTCGAATAAAGCCTGCATTCAATGCACGTGCAAGCTCAAACAAGCCAAGAAAAAAGAAAAACAAAATAAATATAAATGAAGGAAAAACATTGATTCGAAGTAGCATATCTACAATAAAAACTGCCCCCAGTACTTAACATGAACACCACCTTATATCATTGAAGGTGGTGAGCATAGCAAAGGTGTTCTGAGAATGAATCCTTAAACCGAGTTGCAACACGCTTCCTCTTTGGGTCCTTATGGCTGGTAAGGGTAGCATCAACTATTGGGGAGTTAAGAATAGAGAGCATTTGCTAGAACACAATGTTTGCGTTGTGATTATTGTGTTGGATTTCTTTTGATAGGTTTTCAAGGCGTCTGGCTTGGCTATTGCTGATACAAGTATTCTTCAGGACAAGCGAATCCAGCTTATAAGGTAATTCAAACGAGGATGGATAACCACCCCCCCTTGCAAAGAACCTTCAAACTCTCAGCTTCGCCCTTGCAAAACAAGAAAAAACGATGGGGAAAATCTATTTTGACTTCCCTACTTTTCCAACCAATAAAGAATTTTTTTGGAATTCAAATATAGTGGCAC
>Ga0265324_10000051_pt1 | contig 99063 bp, 83 predicted proteins | sample 41419metaG_FD_198634 | JGI IMG/M metagenome (GOLD analysis project Ga0265324, IMG submission 198634) | Rhizosphere microbial communities from Carex aquatilis grown in University of Washington, Seatle, WA, United States - 4-14-19 metaG | ecosystem: Host-associated > Plants > Roots > Rhizosphere...
CGCTCAATCACACCTGCGCCATGCTGAGGGCCAACATCAATCGCCTGTTCCGAAGGACTTGGTGCACGACCAAGAAAAAGGAATGCTTGGAGCAGCACTTGGCCGTGTACATGGATTTCCACAACCGTATCCTGCTCGCGGGAACCTGAATTCCGAGTTTTTGGAAATATTTCTCAAAGCGCTAACGCTCGGCCAGCAACATCAAAGTGGGCCAGTTTTCAGAAAGTGTGACGATTGAGGATCGCCCGGGCCCGGGAGGTCGCATCCCCTTCCCCCGCCGGCTTATCATTGTCAGGGTCCGTATCCACGCCGGTATCCATCATGGGCCTCGTCCGAAGCGACTTCCATTTCTCTTCGGACAGCTCATCCGCCAGGCGAGCCAAAGCCGTGTCGCGTGTGGCCACCTGGTTCGAATCCATGTCGGCACGTAACAGGCCGCGATAGGTCGCGTAGTTCCGCACCACCAATCGTTTGTGCGCCAGGAAAGCGGCGTTCGGTTTTTTCGGGTTCCATTTGGTTGGGGCCGGCAACAGACAGACCAGGTTGATCGCTTCTTCCGGGGTCAAATCCTTCAGTTCCTTTTTCATCCAATAACGCGCGCCCTCTCGCACGCCGAACACGCCTTCGCCGAATTGGGCCACGTTCAGGTACGCTTCCAGGATGCGATCCTTGGGGACGAAATGCTCTAACTCCAAGGTGATGGCCGCTTCCCGCAACTTGCGGCTAATCTCCTTGTCCCGCGACAGGAAGAGGTTTTTGGCCACCTGCTGGGTAATGGTGCTGGCCCCGCGGGCCTTCTTACCGGCCTGGTGATTGGCCACGATGGCGTATTCGATTTCCTCCATGTCGAAACCCTGATGTTCGTAGAACTTTGCATCCTCCGCGATGAGGGCTGCCTCCTTCAAGGTCCGCGGCATGGAATCGAGCGGGATCCAGGACCAACGGATCAGGGTATCGGGAAGCGGCTTACCCGCGGCCTTCAGGCTATCGGTCAGGCGGACGCGCTCCGTCTCGATAAAGGCGGTGGTCTTGGGGTTTTCGCGGACCAGTTGGCGAATCTCCCAAACGTAAAAGTATTCCCCGAACTTTAAAACGCCGTACACCAGCGCGATCAACGCTACGCCCAGTACCACTTGGTAAGCGGTCCAGATGATCAGCCAAAGGGTCCGCAAGGCGATCCAACCCACGTGGAGTGTCGCTTTGGAAATCTCGAACCATTTCGGATTGATCTTCGCCTTCTCGGCCATGTCCCGAACCTTTATGCGCGCATATCCTCCCGCGCGGGTCGGATTTTGCAAGATGGAAAAGTCAAACTAATATTCCCCGAGGGGGATTACCAGCAATGACCGCCTTCCGCCCCTGCATCGACCTGCATCAGGGAAAAGTAAAGCAAATCATCGGCGGCACCTTGACCGACGCCGGCTTAGGGTTGCAGACGAACTTCGTCTCTCCCCACGGCGCGGCATGGTTCGCCGATCTCTATCGCCGCGACGGACTTACCGGCGGCCATATCATCATGTTGGGTTCGGGCAATGACGACGAGGCCCGGAAGGCCTTGGCCGCTTGGCCGGGAGGCATGCAAATCGGGGGCGGCCTCGACGAGACCAATGCCGTCGCCTGGCTGGACGCGGGCGCCAGTCACGTCATCGTGACTTCATGGCTCTTCCCGGAAGGACTGCTTTCCCTTGACCGGTTGCGCCGGCTTGCGCGCCTGGTCGGCAAAGAGAGGCTGGTCGCGGACCTGAGCTGCCGCCGCCGCGGCGACGCCTGGTATGTCGCCATCAACCGCTGGCAGACCGTAACCGAGGTGCGTATCGACGAGGCGCTGCTGGCCTTGCTCTCCGGCCATTGCGCGGAATTCCTCATCCATGCCGCCGACGTGGAGGGCAAGCAGCAAGGCATGGATTGGCAATTGGTGGAACTCTTGGGCCGCATCTCTCCCCTGCCCTGCACCTACGCCGGAGGCGCGCGCGACCTCTCCGATCTGGAGCGGTTGGCGCGCGAAAGCCAGGGGCGCCTGGATTTGTCCATCGGCAGCGCCCTCGACATTTTCGGGGGGAAACTCGTGCGTTACGCCGATTGCGCCGCCTGGAACCGGGGCCAACGCGGAACCGGGATCTGAACCCGCAGGAATGGAAGACCTCGAACCGTTCGATCCCTTCCGACCGGCCCGACGCGAGCTGGTCCGCAGCCCGCGCAAGCAGGATATCCTCGACAATTCCTTGGTACTGGCATCGCAAGGCGTCAAGCATTGGATGGAATTCCACGGGGAGGAGTGGAGCCTGAGCGTGGACGAGCGCGATGCCGAACCCGCAGCGGCGCTCATCGAAACCTGGCGCCTGGAGAATGAAGGCTTCACCGAAGCCCCTGCGGAGGAAGCCGATCTCGACCTGTTGGTGGCTCCGCTTTTGTTCCTGGCGGTGCCCGTGGCGGCTTATTTCCTGGTCGGCTTCTCCCCTTGGGCCGAATGGCTGAAGTCCCGCGGCGAAGCCGATGCCGCGCGCATCTTGGCGGGCGAATGGTGGCGCTGCCTCACGGCCGCCACCCTCCACGCCGACGACGCCCATCTCCTGAGCAATCTGGTCTCCGGCTATTTCATCCTCAACCTATTGAACCATCGGATCGGAATCGGCACGCTCATGCTTCTCTCCACCCTGGCCGCCGGCGTCGATAATTTCCTGGTGGCTTTGGCCTCCGGGCCCGGGCACGTATCCCTCGGCTACTCTTCCGTGGTCTTTTGCGCCCTGGGGCTCCTGGCGGGCGTGGAAACCTGGAACCTCTGGCGGCGGCGGCGCGAGCACGCGGTCCGCCAAGGGAAGCGGCCCGGCGACGGGGCCATCCGTTTCACGCAATTGCGTCGCTTGTCCCCCCTCATTTCGGCCCTGTTCGTGGCGGTACTGGTCGGCATCGGGGAGGGCGTGGACGTGAAAGCCCATTTCTACGGATTCGGTCTTGGCGCCGCCCTGGGTCTGGTAACGCCGCTGTTACCCCGGCGGCTGTCGCGGCCCGGCGCCCAAGCCGGCCTGGCCGCCGCGACCTTCGCCCTCTACGCCTGCGCCTGGATCCTCGCCATCCACGAGTGAGTAGCGGAAAACCGCTTTTGAAGCCTAAAACCAAGCGGCGGTCCCTCATGGAACCGCCGCCCCCTGTCCCGCCGGCGGCGGAGGAATGCCGTCGGCGGGCCCCTTGGCCTCCCCCCGGAGCGCCTCGGAATAACTTAGAGTACGAAGCGTTTCGCCATCCGCATGCCCGCAATGCGCACCTTCAGAAGGTAAAGGCCGGAATGCAGCCCCGGCGCGGCCAGGCGGAAGGCCCCGGACTCCGAGCGCGTCGACCAGGACCCCGCGCGCTTTCCCTCCATATCGAACAGCTCGACCGCAACCTCCAGTCCCGAAGCCAGTCCGGGAATGCGAACCATCAGGCCGGCCAGGGTCCGTTCCAGGGTCCAGCGGGCGGGATCCGCCAGCTGCGCCAAATCCGATCGCGCGGCGATGCCGACGTTCGGGGCATCCCCGGGCTTGTAATTCGGCAACACGTCGACGAGCTGCGCCGGGACCACGCGGGGCACGCCGGTATCGGCATAGGTGCCGGCGTTCTTGAGGGTATCCTTGGGGACCCCGATCAGGCTGGCCCAGCGATCCACGAAGCCATACACCGGGCCCAGCGGCGGCTCCTGGCGGTTCTCCGAGAAAGGCGATTCCGATCCCGCCCACAACACCGCGATCGCGGTATCTTCAGGACCCCCTATCTGTTGCGGCAGGGACTTGGTCGAACCGATCTGTTTGCCGGCCGTGTCGAAAGCCTCCCACTCCAGGCTATCCTGCCAAACCCGGTCGGACTTGCCGTGGAAGGTCAAGGTGCCGCAGGACAAGGCCAATCCGCCTTCGCAACGGATCGGGAAATCGTAGGCCTTGCCTTCGTTCCGCACTACTACGTTCAGGTTCAAGGCATCGAAGCCGGGAAGCGGGCCATAGCCGGTGGAGACCTGCGGGCCCAGGGCGGGATGATCGCGATGCGCCGTCCAGGCATCGAACCCGGCCTGGGAAAAAGCGGAACCGGATAGCGTACCCACGGACACGGGGACATCCGCGAACGCGGAGTCGAAGAACGCGTTGGCTTCGGTATCGTTGGTTTCATTTTCGGGCCCGGTCGAGACCAATATCAGATGGCGCACCACTCCGGTGGCCGGGGAGTACAAGCTCTTCACCAACTTGATATTCTGATAGAAGCGATCCTTGCTGGCCCGGACCGTGGCTTTCAGATCGCCGGGTTTGGGCTGCGAATCCAGCTTCATGCTGCGCGCGAAATCGGCTACGTAATTGCCTTGCAAATGCCCCAGGTAATCGAGGGCCGACTGGTATTCCGCGTCCCCGCGGGAAGCCACCTTGAATGCCTTCGGATCCCCCCGGCCATCGTCATGGAGCAACCCGATCTTATTGCCTAGGCCTCCCATCTGGCTGAACAGGTCCAAAAGGCTGGCGGCTTGGGATTGGGCTTCATAGATGTATCCGTAATCGGCATAGCCGTATTGGTTATTCAACATCCAAAGGGCGGGCGCATGCCATTTCCAATACACCGCGACCTCCACCCTGCGCCCCATGCCCGCGAGCACCTCATCGGTCACGCCCGCATAAAGGTTCAGGTACTGGCCCTGCATCTGGCCCGCCCCGATGGCGGTCCGCACCGCGACTTGGCGTTTCGGATCAACCGGGAGCAAACGCATCCCGGCCCGGGAATACCAACCGTACGGATCCGTCGTCGGCCCGCTCAAATCCGAAGCGAGCATCAGGCGGGTGCGCGGCAGGCCTAAGGTCGCGCGGGAACCATCCTGTAGGCACAGCACGGTCTGGCTTACCCCCGCGCCTTCGAATGAAACCGATATCAGAGACTGGTAGGCGGGGAACAGCGAAGCCACCGCCGTTTGCAGGCCCATTTCCAGGCCTTCCGCCCCTATCAAAGGCGGCAATTGGTAGCGCAGGCGGAAATGCCGCGACTTGGAAATCTCGGCCGGATAGAGATGGACTTGGTAAGACGTGGCGGAAAGCATTTCCAGCAGGATGGGATCACGCGGCCGCGGCGGAGGCAGGGAATTCCGGTCCACCGTGTTCTGATATACGCTATCCGCTTTGGCCTTATCCAGCAAGCGGGCTTGCAGCACCTTATCCCCATCCCATAGCAACGCTCCCGTTATGGCCGCCCCCGCCGGCAAGTTGAAAGTGCCGAGTATTTCCAGGGTCTTCGCATCCGCACCTCCGGTAACCGAACCCACCGGGGCGATATCCAAATCCTCTTCGACTTCCAGCCAAGCCGGATGCACGATCACCCGTACCGCCGCGCTCGTCAGTTCGCAACTTCCCGACACCCAGGACGAATCCGTACTATGCGTGCTCTGCCACGACGCCTGGGCCCACGTCCCCGCCGACAAGGCCAGCGCCATCCCGGTGGCCCGCTTCATCCACTTCACCCATATCGCCATCATGGTGTATCCCCTTCCCGGCCGAAGCCTGGAATTGTCCTACTGTCGGTTACGCAAAGCCCGTGCCGATGCGCGAGCAACCGGAAACGGTCGATTCGAAGCTGGAATCGAGCGATTCAGAAGGTAGGAAAAGCGCCAATATTCGGAGTCGATAAAAACCTGACCCCGGCCTATTCAGGAATTGAGCGGTACGACGCTAATGCGCTAATCGAGCGGGCGCCTGCATTAATCGAGCAAATGCCCGTGCATAACCAGATGGTCCACCTTGAAAAGCTTTACGAACAGGGCAACCCGCATCCACATCCCGTTACGCTCTTGGCGCCAATACTTGGCCCGGAAATCCGCGTCCACGTCGGGATGGATCTCGTCCCGCCTCGGCAGGGGATGCATAATGACCCCGGTGGGTTTCATCAGCTTCAGGTGCTCGACGCCGAACTTGAAGGGGGAAATATCCACGCGTTTGGACTCCCCCGCCTGATCATGCTCGTCCTGGATACGGGTGATGTAGATGGCGTCGAGTTCCGGCAGCACCGCCTTCAGGTCTTTCGTCTCGTGGAACTCCACTCCGTGCCCGGCCAGGCTCTTCTTGATATCCTCGCCCATCGCGAAATCGTCCGGCGCGATGAAAATCAACTTCACGTTGCGGTAATTCTTCATCAGGTAGCACAGCGAACGAACCGTGCGTCCCCGACGCAAATCGCCCATCATCCCCAGGGTCTTCCCGTCGATGCCGCCCATTTCCTTGAAGCTGCGTTCCAGGGTGTAGATGTCCAGCAAAGCCTGGGTGGGATGCTGGTCCTTACCGCTCCCCGCGTTCACGATGGGCACGCGCCGTTGGATGGTGTCGAAAAGGTTGGCCGCCGACTCCGCCAATCCCTCCTCCTTGGTGCGCATCACCACCACGTCCACGTAGGAGCTGAAGGTCCGCAGGCTGTCCAGCAGGCTCTCGCCTTTCACCTCCGAAGAGGTGGAGGAGTCGCGGATTTCGCTGGTCTGGATCCCCAGGATCTGGCAGGCGTTGTTGAAGGAGAGGAACGTGCGCGTGGAAGGCTGGGTGAAGTACAGCATGGCGCGCTTATGGGCCAGCAGCCCGCGTAGGTAGAGCAGGCCTTCCTTGGTCTTGGCGAACTTGCGGATGGCCGTCGTCAATTCGCAAAGTTCGTCGAGAATGGCGCGATCGAATTGCTGGGTCTTGAGGATGTGGAAGAACTCGGGCTTGGGGCGGTGTTCCATGGCGCGAAAGATAGCAATGGGCGCGCTGGTCGCACTCTAAAGGTACGCTCGCGCTTCGGGTCGCGAGCGCGGCGGGGCAGTACGGTTGGCCGGCCCGCTCCCCCCCCACAGCCCGTCCATCCCCAAGAAGAGCCCGCCGCGATCGTGACCCGGTTCGGCATTCCCCGTAGGGCGCGATCCATTCGAATCGATGGCCGACCCGCCCCAAGCGTCTCGTTCTAGGGTTGCTGAAGGGAGGTCCGGGGCACCGGGATCAAGCCCGGTAATGCAATGTATAGACAATCATTGTCAATACAGTGTCTGCATGGCCTTCTCTGACATTGGCCGGTATGCCTCCCCCCGATGAAAAAGGGAGGCGGGCCCCCGGCCCGCCTCCCTCTTAACCAGCCCGGAGCGCGGAACTACTCTTGAGCGAAGGAGCCTAGGTTGATCTTGGAAAAACCCTTCCCGTCGTAGGTCAGTTGGATGCGGGTCTCGGAATTGCCTTCGACTTCCACAGTCTCCAGGTGCACGGGGCGGTCCCAGAGGAAATAGACATGGCGGAGGGTTTGGCGGGCGTACTCTTCTTCCAATGTCAATCCATCATAATAATGCTTCATGTAGAGTTCGCGTTTGCCGCCGTAGTCGCCGTCGGTCACCTTGATGAGGGGCACGCCGCTGTGCGCGAAGGAGCGTACCACCAGGTCCTTGATGACCTGCCAGTTGGTCTCTTCGACGCTGAATTCCTCTACGTTGCCTTGCTGCTTCGAACCATAGATGTAGAGTTCCGCTTCCTCCACCACCTGCTTATTCATGAACTCGTCCAGGAAGAACCAGTCCATATGGGTGCGGCGCACTTCGAATACCTTCTCCATACCTTTCCCGGTCTTCAGGTCGATATTCCACTTGTCCGGCGATTCGCTGCGTTCCCATTCGTGTCCGAACTGGCCGGCATCGTAGCGCTTCTCGATGTTGAGGAAGGTCTTTACGCCCAATAGGTAGGGGTTCAGGCCGAACGGGTTGCTGGCCAGCACGCGGGCGTTGTAAAGGTTGTAGAAGCCGTGCTCCTCGGGGGTGAGGAAACCGTCCTGGAACAGGCGCGTCATGATGCGCATGTGCCAGAAGCTGGCCCAGCCTTCGTTCATCACTTTCGTTTTCCGCTGCGGCATGAAGTAGATGGACTGCTCGCGCACCACGTTCAGCACGTCCAATTCCCACTCTTCGAAGCCTCGGGCGGAGTGGCGCATGATAAAGCCCATCAGGTCCGGGTCCGGCTCGGCGGGGATCTTCTTCTTGAGCTTGCGGGCGTCTTCGCGCTTTTCCTCGAAGGATTTCTGGATCTGGTGCCCGTCGAAATCGAAAAGGTCCGAAAAAGGGGTCCCCACCTTCGGGACCCTCCGCTTGGAGGCATCCGGGTTTTCCGAGGGGATGGCGCTCTCCTGGAACAGGTCTGCCTCGATGTGCATCTGGATGGCCTGGGCCGAGTCCAACAGGCGCTCCACCTCGTCGATGCCGTAGTCCTCCTCGTACTTCCGCAGGCGCCCGGCGGACTCGCTGGCCGAGGTCAGCATGTCGCGGCGGGTGCGGCCGAAGTAGATGTTGTTCTTCATGAAATCGTTATGGCCGTAGACATGCGCCATCACCAGCACCTGGATCGGGTAAGGATTGGTCTTCATCAGGAAGGCGCGGGAGGGATTGGAGTTGAGCACCACCTCGTAAGGGATGCCGCCGCTGTATTCGTACTGGGTCCGCTGCTTCTCGTAATCCCGGCCGAAGGACCAGTGGGAATAATTCACCGGCAGGTTGTACGACATGATTTCCAGCATCTTCTGCGCCGGGATCACGTCGAATTCCTGCGGGAAGCAATCCAGGCCGTACTCGGCGACCACCTTCTGGATATGATTGTCGGCCCGTACCAGCCGCTGCACCTCGTCCTTTTCCCTGCTGTCGCTCATACCTTCCTTTCCTTGGAAAAGAACACCTTGAGTGCCGGATACACGTGGCTCTTGTTCTTGAGGATCACGCCCGCCAAAGGCAGCTCCGCCCGTTGGGCCAGGTAATATTCGAAATCCGAATCCCGATAGCTGGTATACCGCTCCAGGCTGAAGGTCTCCTCGAAATTACGCATCAGTTGCTGGCCATAGGCCACCTCGGTGCGGATTTCCCCGTAGCCGACCATGTTCGGATTCCGCTCCATCAGGCGCTTCACGCTTTGCATGGTCTTGGCGGGATCCCAATCCTCGCCGTCCGAAAAGTGGAAGGCGTAGATGTTCCACTTCGAAGGCGGATAGTCCGAATCGATCAGCTGGCAGGCCATGTCGTAAGCCGAGGCGCAAATGGTCCCCCCGGACTCGCCCTTATGGAAGAACTCATCCTCGTCCACCAGCTTGGCCTCGCTGGTATGCGCGATGAAGCGGATCTCCACGTTGCGGTACTTATGCTTCAGGAATTCCACCATCCAGAAGAAGAAGGAGCGGGCCAGGTATTTCTTGGTGGTTGACATGGAGCCCGAAACGTCCATCATCGCCAGGATGACGGCGTTGCTTTGGCTCTCCGTGTTCTCCTTGACCACGCGGTAGCGGAGATCGCCATGCTGGATGAAGGGCTTGAGCTTGTCCTCGCTATCGGCCAGCTCGGCTTCGCGCTCGGCTTCCGGTAAGTTCAGGTAATCAAGCGCCTTCTGGTAATCCCCTTTGGCGCGATTGAGGGCCCGTTGGCAGAGTTCCATGGGCAGGCTCGTCTTTTCGGCCAGCTTGGAAACCGCGTCCGCGGTGCGGCGCAAAGCGTTGCGGAAGCTGCGCTTCTTATCCAGGTTGGGCTTAAGGCCGTGGCGTTCGATGTCCTCGAAGTTCCAGCCCGCGGGCACCAGGGTTTCGGCGATTTCCTTCTTGCGCAGGTCCGGCAACTGGAGATCGTCCATCATCATCTGGATGAGTTCCTCGATGTCGACTTCGGTCTCCATGTAGTCTTCGCCGGCCGCGTCGGCGGGCTTCCCGCCCTTGCCCGGTCCTTGTCCCTCGCCGTTGGGCGCCGGCCTCCGGCCGATCACGTCCCCTTTGTCCTTCTTACCATGGCCAAGGCCATAGCCGCCCGAGCCGTCCCCTTGCCCTTTCCGTTTCCCGTAGATGAACTGATACGATTTGATGCCGCGGATGGGGATCTTGACGGTCTGCCCCTTGCGGCGGGAGATGATGCTCTCCTCCGAAATCACGTCCGCGATGTTCTCGCGGATCGATTCCTTGATCTTCTTCTGGTGGCGGGCGACATCCTCCTGCCCGCGTTTGGAGAAGTCCCAGTCGACTTGGCGGACGGTCACGGATGGCTCCCTTGGGTCTGCTTATTCTTCCTTGCGCAACACTTCGCCGACGAACTGGAGCAAACGCTCCGCGTTCTTTTCCGAATAGCCCTTGCTCCGCAGGGCCTCGATGGCGTCCCCGCGGCGCTTCACGGTCTTGGGATCCTTCTTGTTCGGATCGGCGATGGTCAGGCTCACCACGTTCTTCAGATCGCTCATCAGCTTTTTCTCGATGGCTTCGTTCAGCGGCTGGTAGCTCTTGAAGTCGAAGGGCTTGCCCTGGTCCAGCGCATCCGACTTGAATACGAAGATGCCCTGGCGGAATTCGCGCTTGGCGTTTTCGGAGACGCCGATCATTTCCTCGATGGCGCGCATCAGCTTTTCGTCCGCTTCCACGGGCTCGCCGGTGACCGGATCGGTGATCTTCTTCTTCAGGCAGAACGAGGTGCAGTTCTTGATGTAGTTATCGAACAGCGATTGGGCCTGATCCTCGTAGGCGAACAGGAAGGCGCGGTTGACTTCCTTCTTGGCGACCTCGCGGTACTCGGCGTTCACGCTGCTCTTATCCGCCATCAGGAGGCGCAGGTAGCGTTCGGCCTCTTCCTCGGAGAAGCCGATATGATGGCCGAAGTTGTTGCGAAGCGACCGGATCACGTCGAGAGGCATGATGCTGCCTTCCTTCTCCTTCTCGGACAAGGCGACGTTGATGGCGTTCACCACGAAACGGGGCGAGATGCCGAACATGCCTTCGCCCTTCTTCTTGCCTTCCAGCCGCAGGGCCTTCAAATCGACCGGATCTTTCTCCTGCTCCATCACGGCTTCGCCGTTGTAATAGCGCATCTTCTTGATGATGTCCGGGCACAGGTTGGATTCGGTGAGGCGCGTGAGCACGGCGAACATGGCCGCCACCTCGAGGGTATAAGGCGCGATATCGATGTGCGAGAACTGCGAGCTCGCGATCATCTTCTTATAAATCTTCACCTCGTCGTCCACGCGCAGGTTGTAGGGCACGTAGATCGGGTACATGCGATCGTGGAGGGCTTCGTTCTCCTTGTTGGCCTTGAACTTATCGAACTCGGTCTGGTTGGTATGCGACAGGATGACCAGATCGGTATAAATCTGCGGGAAGCCGGGAACCTTGATCAATTGCTCCTGCGCCACCGTGATCAGCACGTAATGGAATTTGATATCGCACTTCAGGATTTCGATGTACTCGATGAGCCCGCGGTTGCTGATCTCCAATTCGCCGTCCAGGCTATAGGCCCGCGGGTCCGTCTCGCCGTACTCGGTGATCTTGGAGAAGTCCACGTGGCCGATCAGCTCGGAAATATCCTGGTTCTTCGGGTCGCTGGGCTGGAAGGTGCCGATGCCGCGGCGCGCGCGTTCGGAAAGCGTCAGTTGCCGCACCTTGACCTTCTCCCACAGGACATTGCCCTTGTCGTCCTTCAACTCGGCGTTGTTCAGAAGGCGATGCCGGCAGATGGGGCAAAGATCGCCTTCGATCTTCACGCCGCCCAGGACCTCCTCCCATTTGGCGCGGTCATGGCGCGGCACCAAGTGAAGCGGTTCTTCGCTCATGGGGCAGCCTTCGATGGCGTAGATGGGCATGCTGGCCGAATATTCCTCGAGCCGCTTTTTCAAAAGGCTGGAGATGGAACTCTTACCCGAGGACACCGGGCCGACCAGCATCAGGATGCGTTTGCCCGTTTCGGTGCGGCGCGCGCCGGCGTGCAGGAACTTCACGATGTCGTGGATGGATTCGTCCACGCCGAAAATATGGTCCTCGAAGAAATTGTAACGCACGAGGTCTTCGTATCCCGGGAGCAGCACCTTTTCCTCGGTGGGCTTGGTGCCCTGGGCGATCATCATGTTATAGAGGCGGCTCGGGGCCGACATGGCGATGGCCGGGTTCGCTTTCACGAGCTCCATATATTCGAGGCAAGTACCTGTCCAGGAGGCGGCGCTTTTCTTAGCGCGGTTCTCATTGATGATCGACTGGAAATCTTTATCGTCGCTGGCCATGGGTGGGTTCCCCTTCCCCTATATATTACGGTTTTCCGTCCTCAAAAAACAGGAATTTGCGCCGGGTACCGGCGCCATGGGTGAATTACCTTCCCGGGAACAGTCGCTATCCGGGGTATTGACAAGGGTTTGACTAGACATCGGTCCAATTGGCATGTGTAGCCGCTTTCGAAACCGAGTTGCGATGCGCCGGAAATTCCAGAAACCGGATGCGGCGCCGGAACCTCAAGTGTATGTCTTGGGAGCTGCTCCTTCCAACGGAAATCGGCGTTCGAATTCTCCAAAAACCTACCCGCCGCTCAATCCCCGGAACGAGCATCCACCCGATTTTGTAGATTTCCGCACCTTAAGGGAACAAGGGAACGCATTCATCCAGGAACGGACATGGCTAAGATCAATTCGAACTACCAGAAGCTCCAAGCCGGCTACCTTTTTCCGGAAATCGGTAAGCGCGTGCGCGCCTACGCCGCGGAGAATCCCGATGCGAAGATCATCCGGTTAGGCATCGGGGACGTGGTGCTGCCTTTGCCGGAACCCGTGCTGCAAGCCCTGCGCAAGGGCGTGGACGAGATGGGCATACCCGAAACCTTCAAGGGCTACGGTCCCGAGCAGGGCTATGATTTCCTGCTCGATGCCATTTCCGCCCATTTCAAGTCGCAAGGGGCCGATGTCGCTCCCGATGAGGTATTCGTCTCGGACGGTTCGAAATGCGATACCGCGAATATCCAGGAGATCTTTGATATTGATAACGTGATCGCGGTGACGGATCCCGTTTATCCGGTCTACGTAGACACCAACGTCATGGCCGGGCGGACCGGTCCCTTCGAAGCGGGCCGTTACGGAAAGCTCGTGTATATGCCCACGACGGCGGAGAACGGATTCGATCCCGAACTGCCGAAAGGTAAGGTCGATCTCATTTACCTTTGCTCGCCGAACAATCCGACCGGCGCGGTGATGTCCCGGGCATCCCTCGAAAAATGGGTCGCCTATGCCAAGGCCAACGAAGCCATCATCCTTTTCGACGCCGCCTACGAGGCCTTCATCACCGAGAAAGGCTTGGTCAGGTCCATCTACGAAATCCCGGGCGCCCGCGAGGTGGCCATCGAATTCCGCAGCCTCTCCAAGACCGCCGGCTTTACCGGGACGCGTTGCGCCTACACCGTGGTGCCCAAGGACCTGAAGGCCCGCAACCAGAAGGGCGAATGGGTGCCGGTGCACGGACTTTGGAACCGGCGTCAAACCACCAAGTTCAACGGGGTCAGCTACCCGATCCAGAAGGCGGCCGCGGCCATATTCACTCCGGAAGGCGCCAAAGCCATCCAGGAAAACATCGCCTACTATATGGAGAATGCCCGTATCATCCGCACGGGCCTGCAGGCCGCGGGCTTCACCGTCTACGGCGGCGTGAACGCCCCGTACATTTGGTTGAAGGTGCCGCAAGGACTTACTTCCTGGCAATTCTTCGATAAGCTGCTTAAGGAAACGCAAGTGGTGGGAACGCCGGGATCGGGTTTCGGCAGTTGCGGCGAAGGCTACTTCCGCCTAAGCGCTTTCGGCTTCCGCCCGAACGTGGAAGAGGCCGTGGGCCGCATCCGATCCAAGCTTAAGCCCTAGGGTTCCGCGCGGATTGATTCGGGTTTCCACACGCATTGATCCGCGGATCCGCAGGGATTGTTTGCAGGTAGGCGGGGATTTTCTTTTCTTTCGCTGTAAACGTATAGGCCTTGAGCGGGCCGGGAGACATCATGACTAAATGGTTTAGCGTTTTCGTGGTAGCCTTCCTGTTGGCCATCGGGGCGTGGGCGGAAGGCCGGAATTTCGGGGTGGGCGTGGTGTTGGGCGATCCAACCGGCTTCACGGCCAAGTATTGGACCAGTTCCACCACCGCCCTCGACTTCGGGTTGGGCTGGTCGGGCTATTGGAACCCATCCGGGTATTACGATCCAGCCTGTAACGACGGGAATTTCTACAACAATCACAAGCCTTATTGCGATAACCGCGCCTACGATTATCGCGATCGCGGATACGGGTGGGATATTATCCATGTCCATGCCGATTACCTGTTCCACAATTTCGATCTCATCCGGGCGACGGAACGGTTTCCGCTTTTCTACGGTCCCGGCATCTCCGTCAATTATTACGACTACAACTATCTGCAAATCGGGATCCGCGGGGATTTCGGCATCGCCTGGATGCCGCGGCGGGCGCCCATGGATTTGTTCCTGGAGATCGCCCCCACCCTCGACGTCTTTCCGGGCCCTCACCTGGGGGTCAGCGCCGGTTTAGGCGGCCGGTACTACTTCTAGTCGGCCCAAGCGCCGCCTAGGCGCCGAGAAATTTCCCCTTTGGTCGCTTCCGGCGCTTGTGGTAGAATGGAACGTCTACCCCATGCGATCGGAAGACTTATGCGAATCCCCAACCGGCCCTTCCCTGCCCCCCCTTCCGCCCCCGCCATGGATGGCCCCATCAGCGAAGTCGGAACCGTTCCCTGGACCCGGGACGAGACGGTTTCCGCCCTCGATGCCTTTCTGCCCTTGTTCGAATGCCGACCCATCGCGGATAACCAGGGGGGAATGCGCTCGGTGGGCCTTTTCAACGTCTGGTTCCTGATCACGCGATTGCGACCGAAAGCGGTGCTTGAGAGCGGCATTTGGAAGGGGCAAAGCACTTGGCTGATCGAGCGGGCCGTGCCCGAGGCCCAAATCCTTTCCATCGACATCAACCTGTCGCTGCGTGTCTATGTTTCACAAAGGGCGAGCTACACCCAAACCGATTTCCTCGCCTTGGACCTGCACGGGCTGGGCTGGCCGCGGGAAGGTGGGCTGGCATTCTTCGACGATCATCAGGATGTCCTGCCCCGTCTCAGGAAATGCCGCGATCTCGGGATCCGGGACATCATCCTCGACGACAATTATCCCGAGTATGGCGGCGCCCGGCATATCAGCGCGGCGGCCATCCTCAACGACCGGAACGCCGATGGAAGCATCCGGTTCCCCGGGGAACGCCGGGACCTGCTCGAGATGATGGAGGCTTATTACGTGTGCAAACCCGTCTTCGACTATCACGAGCCGTTGACGATGGAGAAGTCATACATCAAGGAGCCGTCCTTGTTGGGGGCATTCGACCCCGCGCGCCATGGGCGCTTTCAGACTTATCAACGCGATCTTCCCGAGTATCGCTGGACGACTTATCTGAAGCTCAGATGATCGCGCACCGGGGTCGCGTCCGGTTTGCTCAAGTCCGGCATCGATTTCAAATGGGGATGATCGAGGCGGAAAAGGAGCTCCCTTCCGGTCAAGCCTTGGAGCTTGCGGAGGAAGGCCGGATCGAAAGCCAGCAGGCGGGAGAATGCGGCGCGCGCAAGATCGGCCTTGCCTTGGCCTTGCGAGGCCACCACCAGATCAATCAACGCTTCCGAGCTTGGCCCGGCCGCGTCCAGGGCCTGCCATAGCCGAGCCTCCGCTTCCGCCGGGGCTTGGGCTCCCAGGTCAGGGTCCAGGAGGCAGGCGGCGAGATCGATCGCGGCTGCAGCGGTAGTCGTCGGCGAAGGGTCGGTGTTGAGGAAGGGATAAATCCGTTCCAGAGGGAGATCGCGTCGGTAGGGGGCCAGAAAAGCCCGCCTTTCCTGTTCCGTGGCAGTACCGCCGAGCGAGGACGGGCTTTCGAGACGTTCCTTGTGGAGGACGAGCGGAGTCCGGATATGACAGGCCCCTTGCGCCAGGGCCGCTTGGAAGAAAAATTCCCGGGCGTCCCGGCTCCGGGAGCCCGGGCCGAGCAGACCCAACTGCGCATGCAGCTCGCGGCGCCACATCACCAGGGGCCCGAAGTCGAAAGCCAGCAACGCCTGGCGCACGCTCCATTCGGGCATGCTCAGAATCCGCTGGGCCGATTGATCGGAAAAGGACTGCCCGGGGACGGCGGTCAGAAGGGCATCCGCATAAGCCAAAGCGGGCCGGGGCCCGGCCGACGGCGGGCGCTCAAGTTCTTCCGCCAGGATCTCGAAGGCATCGTCGCGATGGCGATCTTCGGGTTGGGCCAGGACCAGGAATCGTCCGTGCGAAGCGGCCACGGCGCGGTTCCAGGCCGCGGTGAACCCGCCCCCCTCGACGCGGAGCAAGACCAGGCGTTTATGGCGGGACCGGAATTCGTCCAGGCGGAGGAACTCCTCCGACGCGGCCCCGCTGTAGGCCACCACGATTTCCAACTCCCCGCGGCGGAATAAGGTTTGCGAGAACAGGTTTTCCAGGCAAGGCGCGATCGGGGCGTCGAAGGCGACGACGAAGGCGGAGACCCGTATATCGGCCGGGCCGATGGAAGCGGCCGGACCGGTTTGCATCGGGAGCGGGTTGGCCGGAGCCCCCCGCCCAGGTTCGGCGTATCCCGCCAGCGCATGCCGGCGCCGGGCGCGCGCCAGATAGGCCGAGGCATGCAGGTTATGGATTCGCATAATCTCGTGAAAGGCGGAGGACTGGCCGGAGAGGGAATCCTGGGTGAGCCAGGCCAGGCCCGTATAGGCGGGAAGATGCATGAGCGGATGCCGCACCGCGATCCGCAACCAGAAATCCTGGTCCGCAATGGCCTTGTAACGGCCGTCGAAATAGCCTATTTCCGCGTGCAGGGAAGCGCGCCAGACCGGATGGGGACCGACCCGGCAATTCACGACCAAATCGTCGTAGTCGTATTCCGGCCACCGGAAGGAGGCTTCTTCCTGGGGGACGGGAACGAATTTCGCGAAAGTCTGGTGCGGCGCCCGGGTCAGATGGGAATCGCCATAGGCCAAGGCCACCGCCGGGTTGGCGTCCAACACCCGCATCAAGCGCTCATAGGCGTCCGGTGCCAGCCGGTCATTGGTGCTCATGGGGGTGAGAAAGGTGCCGGAGGCCGCCCGGATGGCCAGGTTCCAAGCGGGATAGATCCCGATCCGCTCCGGCGTACGGATATAGCGGATATTATCGAAGCGCCGCTGATACGACTCCACGATGGCGCTTTCGCCTTCGGGGGAATCCGCATCCACGACGATGATTTCCAATTCCTCCGCGACGGTCTGCCCTTCGAGGTCGTCCAGGCATTCGCGCATGAAGCCTTCCGATTTGTAAGTCGAAACCAAGGCGGTTATGCGGAACGGCCTTTTCCGATATCCCAAATCGCGGACCAAGGACCTCGCAAGCAATTTGTCGGCCCGATCCTCCTCGATCGCTGCGACGATTGGCGCGATGACGTTATCGTCGGGGCGCTGTTCCAGGGAGGCGTAGCCGGTTTCCAAGGCCTCCTCGTGCCGACCGGCCCGCATCAAGGCCTGGGTCAGATTCGCCAGGGCATCGTCATATCCGGGATCCGCCTTCAGTGCCTTGGCCATGCAGACCATGGCTTCTTCTTCGCGGCCCTGCGCGTAGCGGATCACGCCGAGGTCATTCAGCGCGCGGGGATGGTCCGGATGGCCAGCTAGGAAGGCTTTCAGTAAGCTTGCGGCTTCGTCGCCGCGATTTTCCAGGAAGGCGCATTCCGCCCGCTTGAAGATTTCGATGTCGCCGGAAGCTCCTCCAGGGGTCCAGTCGTATTCCACGGACAGCGTCGGAGTGCCGGAGGACGGTCCTCCGACGACCGAAGGGGTGGCTGTAGGCGAAGGGTTACCCGCGGACATACCGGGTTCCGCCAGCGAAGGGATATCCGAAGGGGAAGCCTTGGCCGGGGCGCCCGGGTCAGAAGCTCGCCCGCCTTGCGCGGCTTCGATCTCTTTCCGGTATCCGGGGTGTTGGCTTTCCAGTTGCGCATACACGGTCCCGGCCAGATCGGCCCGGCCCACGGCTTCGGCGGCCTGTGCCAATCGCCAGCGGGCCCGCCAATGCGGCATCCCGGATTTCAACGCCTCCGCGAATTCCAGAGCGGCCTCAGCATGGCTCCCCAGTTTGGAGAAACCCAGGCCCGCCCAATAGCGCAACCAAGGATCTTCAGGGTATTTTCCCCGGTAGGCCAAAACCCCGCTGATGAAGGCGACGCGGGTGGAAGCGGCGATGCGCGCATCCGCCTGCAATAAAGAACCCAAGTCGACGCCGGACCGGCTGGCGTAATAGTCGGCTCCCGCCTTTTCCCCTAAGGTGTCGAGGAAAACCTCCGCACCGGTAACCGGCGCGTAGGCTCCGGAGACAGGATCGGGACCCACGTCCGCGGACCATTCCCGCGTCCGCTTGGGCCGTTCCAGCAAGCGATTGTAGACCGCGTTGATCTTGCGCGCGGCGTTTTCGGCCCCGAAAATCTGCTCCGCGTAGGCTTTGGCGTTCCGTCCCAGTCGACGCCGCTCCGCCGGATGATGATACAAGTATTCCACCGCTTGCGCGTACTCTTGCTGGGAATGGACGATGAGGCCGGTGAAATCGTTGACCACCAGGCGCTTCACGCCCCCGTAAGGGAAAACCACCGGGGCCAGCCCCGCGAACATGATCTCCTGGAGGTTCAGCTCCGATCCGGCGTAGGTTTCCTCGCAGAGAGGATACCCGTACAGATCGAATTCGGAAATGGCCCCGCGTACGTCATCGACATATCCGCGGAACTCGAAGCGATCGGCCGCCCCGGCCTCGGCCGCCTGCCGGCGCAGCACGTCCAAGGAACCGTCCCCGCAGACGATGAACTTCGCGTCGGGGATGCGGATTACCGAGGACATCCGAACATAGTCGGGATGCATCTTGATGAAATCGATGGTGCCGATATATCCGATGTTAAAGCCCCAGTGGGGCTTGAAGCGGAATCCCTCCAGGCGATCGAGATCGGCCGCCCCGTACACCAGCGCTACGCTGGAGAGCTTTTTGGCCGGTTCCATATCCCGGAAGGAGGGATTGTCGTAGTAGGTATACGGGTTGCAGGGGACGCTCATGTCTACGTAGTCGATCAGCTTGGGGGTCACGATGTGCGGCAGGCTGTCGCCGGCGACGTGGTAGAAGCCGATCAAGCGCATGGCTGGATGGCGGGCGCGGATGAAGTCGGTCATCTCGGGCACGTTCCACCAATGCATTTGCACGATATCCGCGGCTTCGATTTCCGCGGCCAATTCCGCGGGGCCCGGGGCGGCCACCACGCGTAAACCCGATTCCCGGGCGAGTTGGACCGCTTTCGCGTCGGGCGGCAGGATGGAAACCACGGTATGCCCGAAATCGCCTTGGCGGGCCGAGCATTTGGCGGTGCAGAGCAAGGCGCGCGCGCCTCCCCCCAGGGTGAGGATTTGGATGACGTGCAGTATTTTCGCCATAGGACGCGGGTTCCTCGGCTTGATTATCGCATGGGCGCGGCGGGAATACCATGGGACCGGGCTTGGTACGGACGGGAGCTTTACCCGCCAGCATCGGGCATGCTACCATGGAGGGGATTTCGATGGCGCGTCATCGCGCCTCCGGCTTTTCGGAAAGGAAAGATCCCGATGCTGACCCATTTGCAAGCCTGCCAACTCTGCGGCGGATCCCAATTCATCGGAATGGATTTGGCCTACAAGCAGGATCCCTTCGTTCCGAAGGAAGTGGCCGAGACCTTGGGCTGGAGCATGTGCACCCAATGCTCCTTCCTGTTCCAGAATCCGCGTCGCAGCCGCGAAAAGCAGGAGGAATATTATTCCGATTCCGGGTACCGCAAGACCGGCCCGACGCCCATCCCGGAGGGCTGCATCCGCTACTCGCCCCACCAGATGGCGCGCTTCGCTTACTGGCTCGCGGTAGGCGGCGTCGATTTGCGGGCCATCTCCGGCTGGAATTGCCTGGATTTCGGCTGCGGGATCGGCGGAGCCTTGGATTTCCTGGCGGGGCAAGGCAACGACGTTTACGGAGTGGAATTGGATCGAATCCTGTCCGAGTTCGGCAATTCCCATTTCCGCACCAAGATCAAGCCGCGCGTCTCCGACCTGCCCGCGGACCTGATGTTCGACCTGATCTGGAGCCACCATTCGCTGGAGCACGTGTACGACCCCAATGAATTCTTCACCTTCGCGCGCGAGCGCCTCAAGCCGGGCGGCTTGCTCATCAACGTGATCCCCACCTGGCGCTATTCCAATACCATGGAATCCCTCCGGGAGTTCAACTCCTCCCACAATTGCATGTACGACCACGTCTCCTTCGGCGGCTTCCTGAACAAGTACGGCTTCTTCATGGAATCCCACCTGTACCACAACCAGGCCACGGACGGGGATTGGGAGCTGTGCGCGATCGCGCGGAAATCCGGGCGCCGGAACTATTTCTCCTTCACCATCCAGGAAACCATGGCCGAGCTTTACACCCATATCCCCAAACGCGAGGGCGAACGCAAAGACACCGGCGTTCCGGAGAACGTCGCGGTGGTATACGGAAAGGCCTAGCCGGGCGGCTCAGGCCAAGCAAAAATTATGCAGGTGATCCATCATGGCGATCACATTGTGCGTCCGGTTGCGCAGCAGGAAATAGGTCAAGGTCTTGTACTGGGATGAGACGCAATAGGAATACTTGCCGTTCCGCTTCCTGATTTCCCCCGCTTGCGCATCGAATACGCGGCATAAGGGGATCTCCTCCGCGCTTTTGGGCTTGAGGCGCAACAGTCCGGATTTCGCCGCGATCCCGTTGGACGAGATCAGGTGGATCTGGAATCCCATCGTCTCGTCGTAAGGATTCACCACTACCGCGATCGGATCGTTCTCCTCGTCGGCGATGATGCCCGGCCAGAATACGGTGTTCTCCATCTGGGTGCCGTGCACATCCGGAAAGAGCTTGTCCCCGATGAAGGGGGTGATGTTGCAGGAAACGTAAGTCCCCGTAGCCTTGTGGACATGGAAGGCGTAGACCTCGACGGGAACGTCCTTGGCATGGTGGTAATGGACGATGAACATCCCGGTAGCGGGCTTGCCGCCGGGATCGACGGCCGAACCGATTTCGACGCGGAGATTCCCCCTCTCGTCGCATTCGTCGCTCTCGACCCGGCAGGCTTCCTTGCCGTTCACGAAAACGAGGACCTCTACGCGGAAGCGGCCTCCCAGGCCCCAAGGCGCATGGGCGTTGTTCCCGGGAAAGAGATGCAGAAAGGTGGAGTATTGATCGGTAGGCGGCAGATAGCCCGCCTGCATGAGCATGGACATTTCCCCGGGATCGGCGGCGAGCGGATTCATAGATGGTTGGCCGTCCATATGCCGGTATTCCGGTTGTGGAAAAAGAAATAGGTGGTCGGCGCGCAGGCCACGTCCACGGGATCGGTTACGATGCGAAGCGCGCATCCGCCTTGGGGATTGCGCTTGCAGGCGGGGGCGTAGAATTCCGCATTCACGTCGAACCAGCGCGTATGCGCCGGCTCGAGCTTAACCCGGAACTCGGCCTGGGTCCGGTTCCCGGCATCGAAGAGCTCGAATCGTACGTTGATCGGCCGCGGATGGGGATTTTGCACCGATACGTAAACGGTATTCGGACCTTCCAGGAAGGCGCCATCGGCGAAAAGCGGGAGCACGACGGAAGGCCTTCCCGAATCGTTAACTTCGTGGGTGGAGCAGGCCGAGATCCCGTTGCCCCAGACCAGGTTGAAGCGCGCGGCCCCGTAATTTACCCGGCCCAGCATCAGCAGAAACATCCCGTGCAACGGGCGCGGGATATCGATGGTTGCCGTGTCGAAGCAAAAGGTTTCGTTGGTCTTCCACTCCCCCGCCCGACCGGCGACCCGGCGTCCAATGTCATCCAGCAAAGCGTACTCGATCGGGATGGTGGTGTCTTGGCCGCCGAATTGGGGGGGAACCCCGTTGGAGGCGAATATACGCGTATCCAACTCATGGTCGGCAATCACGAAGCCCTTCATGATGCGCGTGCCCGATTTGTTGCAGAAACGCGGGTTGGTGAGCGGAGTTCCCCGCAGCGCCATGATTTCGCCCGTGGCCTCGCCGAACATGGATTCCAACAGCAATCGGCAACCGCCGCAATTGTTGCCGACCCGGGTTTCGGACTGCACCTTCTCCAAGGAACCGCAGCGTTGGTACGCTTCCTCGAGGTCCCGACGCGTCTTGTTATAGCAGTAGCAAACGATGGAATCGTCCCCGGAAGCCGCGGGGGCGCACCTCGCTGCCGTCATGGGCCGACCCGCTGGAGGACCGGATGATCGTAGAAGCTTCGGAAACGGGCCAGCACGTCCGGATCGGGAACGATGCGATCGGGAAAGCGCGCGGCCGGCGATTCCGCCAGGCGGGTGACGTACTTGTCCGTCGCGCCGCAATGGACCCCGCTCCCATCCATGCCGATGTTGTCGATGTGGGAAACCATGGGATACAGGAATTGGCCGCCATGCAGGTAGACGGTGAGCACCCAATTCAAGGTCCAGACATCCTTCACGTGTCCTTGCAGCATGCCTTCCAGGGACCCGCGGATATCGTTCCCTCCCTGATCCAAATCCACGCCTCGATCCAAGGCCTTGCGGCAGGCCGCGATCAGATCGGTTTCCATCAGGCGCCAGGCGCGTTTCCAGGTTGCCCAACCCCAGCTCCCGATACGTGGGCAGAAATACGCATCGTAGGGATGGCGGGCGAGCAGGTCCGGGGTCATGGGAACGCTGTATCCGGAGATGCCGAAAACATTGTCGGCATCGCGGTACTTATCCAAGGCCTTGGCGAAGAAATCGAAGCAGTGGCGGTGCGGGACGCAATCGTCCTCCAGCAAAACCATTTGTTCATGGGTGGAGAAAAGGGTTTCGGCCGCCGCCACCACGGATTTGGCCAGGCCGCGGTTACGGTCCAGGGCATGCACCTCGGCCCGGGTCCAGGAAACGGATTCAGCCAGGCGGCGCATCTCGAGTACGGCGGCCTCGTCACCGTTGCCTTTAGGCCCGTCCACGAATATATGCAGGTTGCGGATGCCACGGGAAGCCAAGGCGTCGAGGACGCGGCGGGCATGAGCGGGGCGGTTATAGGTCACCAGCGCCACGGGGATATCGCGCGGATCGGTGGCCTTCGCCCCGGCGGCCAAGGACCCTGAGGCTGCGGATGCGGCTGGCCTGCGGGCCCCTACCATGGCCCAATCCCCGTCCTTCGCGGACGTTCCCGAACCCGCAGGCGCTTGGTCCCTCGCCGGGCCGGCATTCCCGCCATGGGGTTCGCTCTGTTCCCGGGAGGCGACCACGTTGATGCTTTCGGAAATGGTTGATCCCGCTCTTCCACCGGAACCTTCCGATGGGACGTTTCCGATCGCGTTTTCGAGGACGCGGAACCCGGCGGCCGTCAGCAGATTCGCCAGGGTCGCCGGAGTCCAGGCGAATAAGGCTTTATCCCCGGGAACGTCGTGACCGCGGCGCAGTCCCACCGAGATCAGGGCCTTGGCCCCCGGTTTCAATTTGGAACCCAGGGCATTCAGGAGCGCGAGCGGATCCGTCGCCGTCTCCAAGGCCTGGTCACAGACGAGAGCGTCCGCGCATGCGTCCGGGAGATCGGCGGGGTTGTTCACGGCGTCGATGCCCGCGTCGATGGAGGCGATTTTGCGCAACCGATCATCCGGTTCGATTCCGATCTTGGCGCGTCCGGGCAGGGCGCGCAACAACGCCCCCGTTCCGCAACCGTATTCCAGCAAGGTTTCCGTTCCCGCGAGGCGCGTCCGGAACCAGGACGCACGTGCATGGGCGGAACCCGACTCTGCGGGCGCTGGCCCACGCAGATGGCTTGCCACCAAGGCCTCGAAGGCGGGATAGGAAACGGCCCGTGCCTCCCGGAAACAGCGCTCGGCCTCTTCCATCCGACCGCCGGCCTCCAGCACCAGCCCTTGCCAATATTGCAACCAGCCGTCCATCCGCGCATCCTTGGCGAGCATATTGCGCAGGTCGGTCTTGAGGTGATCGGGCATGGTCCCGATTTGGCGCTCGGCCTCGCGCGCGCGCGCCAGGTCCGCCTGGGACCCGCTCTCGGAATCAAGGCTCGCCTGCAGGGCCGGGGCCAATTGCCGGGCATAGGCGTCGGCGGAAGCCTCGAGATGGCGGGCCCAATGACGCGCGAAGGAGAAAGCCGCGCCGTCCGTGAAGGGCCGCCGCACCGGCATGGACTTCGCTTTTCGGCCGCAGGCCAGGGTCGCGACGGTGCGGTGCTCGGTCAGCATGGGGATGCCGAAATCCACCCATACCCGCCACGAGCCGGGCCAGCCCGGTTCCACGTCGTGGAAAGCGATCCAACCGCCTTCCTTCACGTACGGATAGGCGGAGGCATAATCGTTGAGGACGTCTATGTACTCGTGCGAGGCGTCGATGAAGGCGAAATCGATGGGCCTATCCCATTTCGGCAACACGTCGAAGGTGTAGCCTTGCAGGCCGGTGACGTGTGCATCCACGCCGAGGCGGGCCAGATTATCGCGCCACTCATGCATGAAATCGTAGGTCTTCCCCATGATCCCGTCGTTGCCCGCGAAGGTATCGATGGAAAAGATGCGCTTACGCGTGCCCTTGCAGGCCAGCGCCATGGCGCTGGTGGAACGGCCGCGATCGGCGCCCATTTCGAGGATGACGGCGCCGTCGGGAAGCGACTTCACCTTTTCGAAAAGGAATTGCTCCTGGCCTTCCAGCATCCAGCCCGGGACCGAATCCACGAACGGACGCGCTTCCGCCCAGGTCTCCACGGTCGCTTTGGAAGCGAGATCGGCATAGCCCTTCCCCCGCAGGCCCCATTCGTGCACCCCGGCCAATCCCTGGCGCGATTTCCATTCCACCGCGTCGAGCAGAGGTTGGAAACGGGCGTCCCCGGTATGCCGCTGACGTAGCGCCTCCAGGACGCGGCGCGCGCCGATGCCTTCGCCCAGGCGCGCGAGGATATCGGCGCAGGCGATCCCGGACTCCACGTTCGCGGGATCGCGGGAGAATTCCCGGGCGACCCGATCCAGTTCCGCGCGTAATTCGTCAGGACTGCGTTCCAGTATCGCGGGCGAAGGGGTAGAGATGCGCGGCAGTTCAGGCGTCGAAGCCACCGCCGGCGCGGGAGATGCATCGGGCGCTGACGCCACGGATGCGCGCCTTTCCGCCTTGGGGGCCAGGTCCGCGATCCGCAATCCCTTAGCGCCCTCTCCGGCTTTGGATCCGGGCATGGAAACCTCCGGGTTACCCCCGCCCGCCCAGGGATCGGGATGCAAGGTCAGCATGGGTATGGTCATGCGCTTCATGCTGCCTTCGGACTTGGGGCCATGTAAAAGGTTGAACAGGGAAACCGCAATCTCACGCGGCCCGAATCCCAACATGGCATCCAGCCAGGGGGCCAAATCCTGGAGAAAGGCGCGACGCATGACGAGGAGCGGGAGGAAATTGAGGGGATTGGCCAAATGGGGCGCGGCCGCCAGGGCGTCCTCGAAGGACCCCGCCGGCGCGGAGTCGGTGAAAATCTCGGCCATCGGTTTTCCCCGTCCATCGGCGAGCCAAGCGCCCCAGGCGACTCCGGATACCTCTTCGTTCTCTGGCCGTTCCAGGAAGTCGACGGAATTGGCGAAAACGGATTCGTCCACGCCCACGCCGGGCAGCGCGACGTAGACGTAACGGCCGCGGGCCCGGCTGGCTTCCCGGGCCAGGGCGGCGAAGAAAACTTCCTCTCCGTCCCGGGGAGACCAATTCAAATCGATGCGTTCCAGGGACTTTTCCCGGCTGCGGAGCAGGCTCTTGTCGCGACTGCCGGAGGGATCGCCTCCCACGCAGAACACGGTGAGAAGCGGTACCGCGGAGGGAAGGGCCGATCCGGCCGCCGCCTGGATCGCCTTCCGCTTGGCCAGTACTTCGAGAAGTTCGCCTTCCAGGAAGGCTTTTTCTTCATCATCGGCGCGGGACCGTTCCGCTTCGGAAGGCACCGGCAGCAGCGGCTTTCCGGAAATGACATAATCGCAAACCCGGTCCAGGATGGGATCGCGGCCGGGACCGAGCTCATCCCGGCCGCGGACCCGGATATCCGGCCCGAAGACGTCGCGGATGCCGAAAGACTGGAATTTATACCCGAGCCGGAAGACCACGTAATGCGCGCCGCGATAGGCCCGACGCAGGTTTTCCAGCCCGAAGGCCCGCGTCTTCTCGACGCTGGCCACTAGCGCGTCTTCGTAATGATCTGCCGTGCCGGCCCACTCCACTCCCAGGGGCTGGTACAGGGAATCGCCTACGCAGACGCCGATGACCCCGCGCGTGGGGGTCTCGGATCCCATGGTGCTGAAATGCGTCACCGCGCCGTCAGCGTTCCAGAGCAAGGCGTAGGAGGTCAGCTTCTCATGCGGCATGATGACGCGCACGCAATCGGGGAGCTCACGGTTGAGGGCCTGCAAGGCGCCGATGAAAGGATAATTCTGCAGCCCTTTGATGACATTGCTGGGATGATGCCGGACCACCAGGTACCATCCTCGTTTGCGGCAGATCTCGGCGGTCGCGCGGATCCATTCGACCTGTCCGGCGAAAGTCTTGCATTGCACCGTTTCGAACGCTCCCAATTCGCGATCGCCCGATCCGAACAGGGCGAGCACGGTGGCTCCGGGCGGGATGCGCAGGGCGCGGCGCACGTCTTCGGCGGGGGTTTCGAAGGCGTAAAAGCGGGAGAATCCGTTCTTGCCCTCTTCGCGCTCCCGGAAGTAGGTGCGCACCGTCGCGCATTCGGCCGCGGTGAGAGGGACGTTTTCCCATGGCCGGAACGCTGCGAAGCGGCCCTGGTTGGCGTTGGTGCTCTCGCTGTCGAGCAAGGTGAAGCTGTCGTTGAGATGACCGCGCTCGTGCACGAGCACCGGCAGCCCCCGTTCCTTACCCAGTTCGAAGGCGATCCGGTAATAGTAATGGGTGCTGTTGTAGGAGAACATCTGGTCGGGCCGGAACTGATCCATCAGGCGATTGAGGATGCGCAGCAAAAGCACGCCGTTCGAGAATTGATCGCGCACGGCCTGCATCGCCCAATCCTGGCCCAACGGGAAATCGGCGCTGGCGAAATAACCCTGCAGGGAAGGCGGGCACCATTTCCCGAGGGGATAGCGATCGTAGCGAACTTCGGACATACGATAGGGGTCGGCGGATCCCGAGAAGGCCGAGGCGGCCTCGCGGTCCTCGGCGGTCGCCAGATTCCGGAGCTGGACGATTTTCAAGCCCATGCCGGAGAAGACCTTTTCGCCGGTATAGGCGCAGGACCGGCAGAATTCCGCGCTCGGCGGCTTTCCGGCGATCAGGCAGCTTTGCATGAATCCGTCGCAGAGGACCACCATCACTTCGCAGCCGCGGTGCGCCAGGGCCGCACCGATCACCGCGTCCAATTGGTGATGGACCATCCACGCCCCGTAAGGGGCGAATATCAGAACCTTCTTGGCTGCCATGCGCGCTTCCGATCCTTCCGCGTTCCCCGTTGACGCGCCCTAACGGGCGCTTGGCCCGTTCCCGTTGCCTACCGCGTAATCGCGCGCGGCGGGGATGGGTTTCCACGTTTCCTTCTCGTCCAGCTTGATCCAATACCGCTCGTCGTAATCGGTGGTTATGAGCGGGCTGCGGATGCCGCGCTTGGCGCGGAACTCATCCGTGGCCTTGCGGGCCCCCTCCCAGCAGCCGTAGTCGTCGATGAGGATGTACCCTCCCGGCACCACCTGGTCGTAAAGATGCTCCAGACAGACAAGAACGGAATCGTACCAGTCGCCATCCAGGCGGAGGATGCAGATAGGCCCTACCTCTTGCTTGCACGGCGGGACCGTGTCTTGGAACCAGCCCTTGCGGATGTGGATGTTCTCGTCCTTGAGGCCGGCGATCTGGAACAAGGTTTCGCGGAAATCCTCTTCTGTGGCTTCGCAGCCCCCGCCGCCCCACTCTTCGCTTTTCTGGATGGCGCGGGTCCCGTCCTTTTCCGTGGGACGCGGCAGGCCTTGAAAGGAATCGAAGGCCCACAATTCGCGGCGGCTTCCCGTCTCTTGCACTGCCAGCATCATGGAAGCGGAACAACCGCCTTTCCACACCCCGCATTCCACGATGGCGCCGGGCAATTTGCGGATGTCGGCGATGCGGGCCAGGGTGAATGCGTTGCGGAAGCGCTCGAAGGTCACCATGGTCCGCTCCAGCGGCTCCGGCAGGCGCGAGCGCCTCCATAGCTCGGGAAGGGTCACGGGCGGTTCTTTCCCGCCCAGGGGCGCGGAGGTCTTCCGCCCCCAGGAGAGCATGCCGTCGCGGCGCTTGTCGGCCAAGGCCGGTTCGGCGGATTCGATCCAGAATTTCCAGGCCGCGGGGCGATCAGCGGCGGCGCCTTCCACCATGAGGATGCCGCCCTCTTTCAACAGGGAGTATGCGACCTCGATTTCCTCGCGGAAGGCATTGTCATCCTGAAGGGAGATGTAGAGGAGATCGGGACGCGGCGCGTCGCCCCAGGCTGCCAGGCGTTCGCGTGCGGATGAGGAGGCTTCCGCATGGTCTTCCAAGTCGTAGCGGCTGACGGCAGCCTTCCAGATGTCGATGCCGCGGCCGCAATCGGCCAACCGGCCTTTACGGGCGCGGAACGGTGAAAGGGTGGTCACTTTTTTCGCAGTGTTCTGGCTGGCGAGGGCCATGGCGATGCTGGAACGGAGGGGGAAGTCGCCGATTTCCAGAATGACGGCCTGTTCGTACAGGCCCTGCACGAGATCGAAGAGACGTTTCTCGCCGCCGATTTCCCCGGTGGCGTCGATGGCCTTCAGCAAGGGCTCGGCGGCGGCATAGCCGACCACGGTCTGATCCTTACGCGACTTCAAGGCCTCCGCCAGCCTCAGGCCGGGTTCGTTGCCTTTGTTGTTTTGCAGGAAGCGGCGGATCATATGGCCTGCCAGCCAGTAGCGTTCCATCTTGGCGGAGAGCACCGCGCGATGCAGATCGAGCCCGGGGTTGGCGCCCCACGCATAGCGGATATAATCGAGGGCCTTGAGGGAATCGTCGCTGCGATTCGCTTCGAAATCGGCCATGGCCCGGGTCGCGACGGCATCCGGGGTAAGCGGCGCATCTAGCGACAGCACGCCTTCGCTGATCGAGGTGAACAGCCCTTGTTGCAAATGGGAGGCCACTTTTTCGGCGGCGATGAAGGCGAGGACGGCCGGAACCGGATCGACGGCGCGAACCATCTCTTCGGCTACGGATCGGGCGAATGAGGCTTTCATCACGAAGAAGGAGAGGAGCCAAGAGGGATCACCCACCCAAGGGTGTTCGGCCTTGCCGGATTCCATCGCGTCGAGGGAAAAACCCTCCTCGAACAGGCGGCCTTCCTTTCCGTCCGGGAGCCGGATGCGCGCGGACCAGACCGCTCCGAGGATGCCCTGGGACTGCGCGGCCGCGAGGCGCCTGACCACCTCCGCAAGCGCCTGCGCATCGGGATTGGCCTGGTCGGGCATGACATAGATCCAATCGCCGCGCGCGCGCGCCATCGCATCAAGGAAGTCGAGGGCGAAATCCCTCGCGCTATGGGAGGCGGGATAAGGCATTTCCAGGAACTGGGTCCCGGGGCCGCATCCGGCGAGGAAGCCGCGAAGAAAGGGGCCGTCGTGGTCTTCGGGAACGCCGTCGTTCCTGACCCTTAAGAGGGTGATCGAGGGCTGCATGGAGTTCTCCATCCGGGATGGCTGACGCGATAATTGCTCTTTGATGGTACTATGGCTGGCGCCGCCCCGGCAAGGAAAGAATCGTCCGGCCGGATCGCCTGGAACCCTTGCCCCGCTTGCCTAATAAGCGATCCGGCGCAACTTCGAGCTCAACTTGAAGAACTGCTGCAACCCTATTTCCCGTCGCGCACGCGGGCTTCGAAAAAGGCGACATAGCGGTCCAGGGATCCGCGAGGATCGGGGAGCGCCCCCGGCTGCCGGGCCCCCGGCTTTCGGGCCCCTTCCCCCAAGTCAGCCTGGGCCAGCAAGGCCGCCGTTCCCGCGGCCACCTCGGCCCGCGAAGTCGCGCAGGGAGTAATCCCCGCGGCGATGGACCACAGCCAATCCATTTCCGAAGCACGGGGTACCACCGCCAATACGGGCCGTCCCAGATACGCCGCCTCCAAAAGCAAAAGGGACGTCATCCCGATCACGGCGTCCGCGGCGAAGACGAGCTGATGGGCCGAACCCCCTTGGCTGACCTGGCCGATGCGATCGAGAAACGGGGCGAATTCCTCCCGCCGGTTTTTCGGGTGCAGGCGGAGGACCAAGAACGGGTCCGGGCCGCCCGGCGCCGCGCGGAGGGCGTCCAATGCGTCCAGTACCTCTTCCAAAACGATTTCCGTCCGCCTCGAAAACCTCCCCCTGCCTTCCAGGGTGTAGTCGGGAGTCCTTCGGTATTGGGCGGGGTCCGGGGTATGCGAGACTTCCGCGGCGAAAACGACGATCGGCGCGCCAGGGGGCGCATCCGGGAAAAGCCGGGCCCGTAAGGAGTTCCGATCGATTCCGGACAGGGTTTCCCTTTCCCGCGCCGTTCTTTCCAGGGCGGGATGGCCAAGGTCCAGCACCCGTTCGGGGGAGTAACCGAAGGCGAGGTAAGCCGCGCGGGTCCTTACGTTCGGCGTCAGGATCCAGTCCGGAGCATGGGCCAAGGGGCACCCGGAGGCCCCGCCGAATCGGCGCTCCAGGTTTCCGTATCCGTCCAGGAACCCGATGGTCGGGATGCCGGAGGCGCGGCAATGGTCGGCCAGGAACAGATTGAGGGCGTCGGGCCGATCGGCCGTCCCCAGTCCGACGACTTTCGGGTTTAGGCGTTGCAGGGCCGCCGCCGCCGCCCCTTCCCCGTCGATGGGCAGGAAATCCAGGCCGCGCTCTTCGAGGAAACGCCGGGCGGGCCCGGCGGCGGCGAGGCGGCAGTCGAGATCGCGGGCGCGGAAGGCGGCGGGGAAATCCAGGACGAAGTTGGCGGCTCCCGGGTCTTCCAGGTAAAAAAGGATGTCCGCTCGGGTGTCGGGCTTTTCCCGCTTGGGTTTTTCCTGCTTAGGCTCCGGCATCCAGCCGCCGCAGCCAGGTTTCGATGTTGACCAGTTGCCAGAAGAACATCATGTGGTTGTCGATGGCCTTGCCGTTGGCGACGATGTCTTCATGCTCGTTCAGCAGCCGCATCACTTCCTTCACGTCATAGATGCCGCGCTGCCGGAAACGCGAATCGTTCACCAGGTCCTTGAGCCGCGCGAGCCCGGCCCCGCTGAACCATTTATGGGCAGGGGCGTTCCACCCGACCTTCTTGGTGCGCGTGCGCGTCTCTTCCGGGAGCACGCCGGTCATGGCCTCCCGGAGCAGATGCTTGGTCACGCCCTTGCGGATTTTCATATCCCCAGGCACGCGGTACATGAATTCCACCAGACGGTGATCGAAAAAAGGCGTGCAGTTCTCCAGGCCGAAGGCCGCCGTTTGCCGATCCTCGGCGCGCAGGCAGCAAGGAATGGTCTCCCGGGTCATGTCCTGGTAGAGTCGGTTTTTCAGGTAGCTCCGGAAGGGATGATCCATGATGGGCTGGAAGGCCTTCAGGTCGAAGTAGTCCTTGTTCATGGCGGAGGCGTAGCGCTCTAGGCGCACGCGGTCCGGCAGGCAAACGCCTTGGCGCGAGAGGTCGGCCGTGCGCTTGACGGTGGCTTCCATCACCGCATAGTCCTTCTTGAAAATGGGATGATCGTGGTACTTCACCCACATCGCCACTTCCGTGGCCAGATCGGCCGTCCTTCCCGCCTTCATCAGGTCGGCGAAGAAGGGGAAGAAATGCTCGTACTCGCCCGCGTTCAATTCATCGCCGCCCAGGCCGCCGAACAGGGACTTGTAGCCTTGCTTGGACACCTCTTCGCAGAGCAGGAAGTGGGAGAGCCAGGTGGCCGTGAGGACGGGCTCGTCATGCGCCTCCACCATGCGGTCCACCAGCGAGAATACGTCGGGATTGCCGATACTGAAGGGGATCCATTTGTCCACGTAGCCCGGGAGCATGGTGGCGATCTCCTCGGATTCGTCATACGTCTTGTCCTCGTAGACGCTCGAGAAGGCGATTTGCTTCTTGCCCGTGAGTTTAACCGCCGCCGAGAGGACCGAAGAGGAATCCATGCCCCCGGAGAGGGTGAAGGCGGGGCGCTCGACCCGGCGCATGCGCAAGCGGACGGCATCCAGCAGCAGGTCGCGGTATGTTTCCGCCAGCACCGGTTCCGGCTCGGTCCAATCCGGCTGTTCGGTAAGGTCCCAGTATTTGCCCGTCGTGCATTCCCGCCCGTCGAAACGCACGAAGCCGCCGAAAGGGATTTGCAGGATATCTTCGTAAGCGGAACGCTCGATATCGTTGTCGATGTAACGGTAATGGCTCCCGCCGTAGATGGCCAGGAAGGCTTTCCGGGGAGCGGATGATACGCCAGGCATGCGCAGGAGCCAGGAGGGGCGGGAAGAGAATCCGAAGCGGCGGCCTCTTACGGCATAGTACATCGGCCGGGTGCCCAGCCGGTCCCGCGCCAGCCAGAGCTCGCGCTTACCCGCATCGTAAAGGGCGATGCTGAAGTCGCCGTTCACCCGTTTCAGGGCGTCCGCGAATCCGTGCCGGCGGTAGAGATCCGCGAAGACGCCGCTTTCCCGCCGTCTGCCCGCGGGGAAATCCCCGTTATAGAACATGCCATCGATGGCGATTAGCAACCCCTCCGACTCCTCGCAATCGGCCGGACCCGGCGCCGCGCAGGCCATGCGCACGTTGTCTTTTCCCAAGAAGGCCGCTTGCCAGGCCATCTTGGCCGCGTATCCCGCGGCAGCGCGGCACACCGGATCGTTCCCGGCCTCCTGCGCGCCGCCAGAGCCTCCTGCATCGGTCCACTGCCCCGCGAGTCTAGCCATCGGATGCTCCTTGCCTACTTAACGGCGTAGACGGTCCACATGCTTTGCATGTACGGTTCCTTGTATCCGCGTTTGGCCGCTTCGAACCTGGGGAGGTAGTAGATGGTCTGGGAAGGATCGACCACGCTGAATCCCTTAAGCAGTTCTTCCAGGTCCTCTCGGCTGTAGAAATGCGTCAGCCCCTGATTGGTCAGGTAGAAGCTCGCGCCCCCTTGCTCCAACAGCAGTGTCCCCGGATCGCTCGGGAGAGTCTTGGCTTTGTTCATCTGGTACACGTCATGCCGGGAATCGAGCATGTTCCCGAAGAAAGCCCCGCCCGGCTTAAGAAGCCTACGCACTTCCGAAAAAGCCTTGATGCGATCCTTCTTGTCCAGGTGCTGGAACACGCAAGACTCGAAAATCCCGTCGACGGATGCGTCGGGAAGCGGGACATCCGTCACGGAAGCCTCCGCCAGCTTGACGATCTTCTTCTCAAAACCGGCGGCCACCAGGTTCTGGCGGCAAAGCTCCAGCACTGTGGTGGAGATGTCAACGCCGCTGATGTTGACGCCTTTTTCCGCCACCCATTTCAGATTGGGTCCCGCCCCGCAGCCCATTTCCAGGAAATGCAACTTGCTGTAATCCCCGTCCGGATAGCGATCGCGCATATGGTAGGCCGCGGTGCGGACGAGCGACTCCACCGGGGAGGTATTGTAGGCGCCCTTGGCGATCTGCTCTTTGAACGAGGCTTCCCAGACGTCCTTGGGAGGTTTGGCGTATTCCATGGTGTTGTCCTGCCCTTTAGCGGTTTGGCATCTGCATTGTAAAACTCCAGGCAGGCGCGGAGCAACCCGGGACTGCGCCGCCGCGGTCGCCCCTGTTCCGAAGGCGGTTCAGCCCCAGGGCCAATCGGGGATGAGAAAATCGCGGATGAGCCAGTTCCCTTCCGACCCGCCTTCGCCGGCTTTCCTCGTCCAGACGGCGGGATTCCGGAACTTTTCGATGATAGCGTGGAATTCGCCGATGCCGATGCCTGCGAAGGCGCAGAACCGGCCGATGTCCGTATCGGGCTTTTGGCTTCCCAGCCGGCGGACTTCGGCGATGGCTTTGTCCCGGGTCATGCGGCCGTTCCGGATTTCCAGGGACAAGTTATCGAAGAGGCGGGTGAAGCCGAACTTGTACCATTTCAGCCAATGATGGATGGATATGAAATGATCGTCGATGTCGGCGTAGTCGTAGTAACCGGTGAGGGGCCCTTCGGCGCGGGGACGAAAGCCATGGGCCGAGGCCACGGCAAGGCTCGTCTCCGGGTCCCAGGGGAAATAATAGCCCATGAACACGGCCGCGACGTCGTTCTTCTCCAGTTCCTCATCGCCCGGCCCAAAGTAAGGCGTCAGATCCTTGCCCGAGAGCTTTTCCGAGATCCAATCCGCGGCGGTCGTGCCCTGGGTGACCCCGAATTTCCGCAACCAGGCGGCATCCAGCTTGAAGCCCTGGTTCTCCTCCCCTTCCGATCCGTATTCGAAAGCGGAATTCTCCCCCCATACCACCAGGGGAATGCGGAACCGCGACGCGATTTTCAAGGGAATATTGAACAGGGCCATGTGCATGGGGATCGCCGTGTCGCCGAAGCGCCGGAGGGCCTCGACCATGAAAGCCGCCTCGACCTTGGGGCTGATAGCGTAATCGATATGATCGACGCCCAGGGAAATCAGATTGCGGAGGTTGAGTTCCCCGATCGAGGTCCGGCCCGGGGTCTTCCAGGTCACGGCGAGCGGCTTCAGACCATGCTCCAGGCAGGTCGCCACCTGCCAAGTACTGTCCTTGCCGCCGCTGACCGGGATGAGGCAATCATATCCTTCCGAGCGGGATTTGGCGGACTCGACCACCTTGCGGAACGCGGCCGCGCGGGCGGCCCAATCAATGGAGGGGCGCGTGCCATGGTTCCGGCAGGCGTTGCAGACTCCGTCCGGGCCCAGGACCAGGTTCGGCCGCGTGTCGGGCAGGATGCAACGTCGGCAATATCTCATCGGGCGATCCCTTCCAGGAATGCCTTCGCGGAGAGGAAGGAGAAGAGGAATTTGTTTTCGCTATCCGAAATCGCGGGCTGCGCCAGCAGGGTTTCCATCTTGGCCCTATCGATATGGGCGAAGACGGGGCCGTCATCCAGAAGATACGCCTTCACCTCCGGATTCTTCACGTCGAGCAGGTCGAGCACGGGCGCGTTGAAGCCCACCTTCTGCCGCTTGCGCAGGATGGGCTCCGGGACCAGGCCGTGCATGGCGTCCCGCAACAGGGCCTTGGTATACCCGTCCCGGATCAGGTGCCGGGTGGGAACGCGGAGGGAGAATTCGAAAAGCTCCCGGGAGAGGAAGGGGGAACGGTTCTCGATGGAGAAATACATGGCGTTGAGATCATCCTCATGGAGGATCATGGGTACCACTTCATGGAACATCTCGTTCAACATGCGGTTGCGCAAGAGATCCTCCGCATAGGCTTCCTCCGCGAAGGTCTCGGACCAAGGCCTGGACAAGTAAGCGGCGAAACCGTCCGTCTCCATGTAGAGGTGCGCGCGGAAGCCGGGCCGATCGGAAAACAGGCGCGGATCCTGGAAGTGGGGATTGCGCACCACGGGGCGTATGTGCCGGTTCCAATTCGCCAGGGAGGCCGCGTACAGCTCCCCCTCCCCTTCCACTTCCCGCAGGTAGGCGAGGTGATGATCATAATAGCCGGTGAACAGCTCGTCGGCGGCGGTGCCGCTGACGGAAATCTTGTAGCCGTGTTCCCGTACGCTTTCCATGAGAAGCCAATGCACATAATAGGAGATGGTCGCCACCGGGGAATCGTGGTAGGCGACCAGATCCTTGAGGCGCGGCAGGAAACCTTGCGTGGAAAGGCGGACGGCGGTGTGCCGGATGCCGAGTTCGCGCACCGCCTGATCCACCAAATCCATTTCCTCGTAACGGGAGTCGGTGTTGGCGATGGTGAAACCGTGGACCTGGTAACCGAGACGTTTTTTCGCGATGGCCACCAGGGAATTGGAGTCGATGCCGCCGCTCATGCAGAACGCGATGGGCACGTCCGCCCTTAGGCGCAGCTTCACCGAATCGATGAGGATGGAGCGCAACTCCTCCACCGCATCCGCGTAAGCCATGCCCGCGACGGGACGGAGGGCGAAATCCCAATACCGCCGCCGGGTCGCAGCACCCTCGGCGTCGATGGTTTCCAGGGTGGCGGGGGGCAGGGAATCCACTCCCAGGAAGTAGGAGTCCTGGCCTTTAAACAAGGCGCGGTAGCCGTTCACCAGGTAACGGTTGAGCTTCTCCACGTTTAGGCCGGGCGCATCTCCGGACAAGGCGAGGATGAACTTGATTTCGGATGCGAAGAAGATCCCGCCGCCTCGCTTGTAAACGAACAGGGGCTTCTCCCCAAAGCGATCGCGGGAAAGCATCAGTTCGCCGCTGACCTCGTCGTAGCAGGCAAAGGCCCACATGCCCTCGCACGCATCCAGTGCTTTGCCGCCGTACGCCCCCAAGGCCGCGATGAGAACTTCCGTATCCCCATGCGTGCGGAAGGCCCGGCCTTCGCGCTCCAGGCGCTTTTTCAATTCCAGGTAGTTGTAGATTTCCCCGTTGAAGGCGATCACCTTGGATCCGTCCCGGAAGGGCTGGTTGGAACGCGGGTCCAAATCGATGATGCTCAGGCGGCTATGCAGAAGATAAACGTGCCGGCCTTGCGGCGAGACATGGCGGTAGTCGCCGCGCGCGTCCGGGCCCCTGCGCCCCATCAGCGCCAGACAGGCGTCCAGGGCGGCAGGATCCAATGCTTCGGGGCCATAGTAGCCCGCAATCCCGCACATGGCCGCGCCTACCGGCGCTTCTCCCCGAGCAGGATGCGCCAACGGACGGGCGCGCCGCAGACGGTTTCCGATCCGTCGCCCGTACGCCGATCCAGGATCCGCGTCACGGCGAAACCGGCGTCCCTTATCATGCGTTCCACTTCCTCACCGGGATAGGTGTTGAAGTAGGTCCGCAGATGCCGCTTACCCTCGTCGATGTACGCATCCTCGCGGAAGTCGACCCGCAAGGCGTCTCCTAGGGACTCGCGGATGAGGATCCGCTTACGGGCGCAGCGGAGCAGGGCTTCCAGGGCTTTTCCATAGTGCGCGTTGTGGGTCAGGACGTTGAAGCAGAGGACGTTGTCGAAGACGCGATCCAAAGTCTCGATCGAGCCGGGGATGAACCTTCCCGCCGGGAGCCCCGTGGCCGCGGCCATCTCCTCGCGGGCCAGGGCGATGAATTCGGGGGTATAGTCCAGGCCATGGTATTCCAGGGGCACGCCCCGCGAAGCGAATGACCAATAATAGTAGCCTGCTGCACAGCCGGCATCCAGCAGGGTTTCGCCGTCCGCCACCAGGGGCGCCAGGATTTCCGCGGCTTGGGCGGCGCATGTCATTTCCTCGATTTCCCGGCGGCAGCGCTTGCGGTAGGTCTCCAGCAACTTGGCGTCATTGGACCAGACGTTTGCGGCTGAGGGCGGCAGGCAGGAAGGGGCTTCGGACCTTATCCTGGCGAGGGAATCGGGCGATCCATTCGCGCCAAGCCCGGTGCGCCTCTCGGTTCCGGAAGGTTTTCCTTTCCGCATTTCCAATCCGATCGGTCCGGGCGCCTAATGCGGCAGCTGCCGGATCCTTTCCAGGGAAGCCTCGTCGTCCAGCCAGGCGGCCACTTCCAGGTTTTCGAATGCGATATAGGCGAGAAAGTCCTCTCGCTTACTTGCTTCCACTAGCACCAGGAAGTACCTGCCGATGGGGCTGCGGACGAGGGCGGATTTGAGGCCGAACTCGGGCAGGCGGCCGTTCAGGGAGGGGGTGGCGTAATAGCCCCATGCCTTTTTGAGGACGTCGAATTCCGTTCCCGAAGCGGTGGTCAAAGTGATCTGTTCCTCGGGAGCGAGTTCGATGCGGGCGCAATCTTTTATGGTGATGCCCCCGTCCTTGCCGACCTGGTATTCCCGGGGAGGATTTTTGGGTTGGTATTGCATGTTCAGATCCGTTCCGGGCGGCGGCCGGCGACTCCCGTCCCTATCCGCCAGTATACTATGGCCTGAAATCAGATGACAAGAATGCGGCGTAGGAGGAACAGATCGTCCCCCGGGGCGTTGACGCCGGGCATGGCGCTGGGGGCGCAGACTATCCCCCTTTCCTTCAACGCCCGGATCACCCGTTCGTCGAAGGAATGGGCCATGCCTTCCGGATAGGAATAATGCCGGACCGCGAGACCGGCCTTTTCCCGCATCAATGCGAGGCTGGTGTCGATTTCCAGTTCCAATTCCTCCTGGCCGAGGAAAGCCAGCACGCCGTGCCGGTGGGAGTGCCCTCCCACGGTGAAGCCCTGGCGGTTCGCCAGCTCCCGCACTTCCGGCCATGTCAGCTTCCGATCCAGAGGCGAGGCTGACGATCGGGGAGCAGGCATGCCGCATTGCCGCGCGATGTCGGAGATGAGGCCGTCCACGTCCACGGCGGGATCGCCTTTGACCTTCCGGCGGACCTCATCGAGGAGGCTTATTCCCTCTTCGCGATTCCGGATCCGATCCGGTTGCGCCCGCCACGGCAATTTGATCGCTTCGGGATTGGCGGCCTCGATGCATTCCTCGATGCGATCGATCCAGGACATGGCGTTCTCTTCCACGAATCCGGAGGTGACGTAGAACATCGCGGGAACGCCCAGGTCGGTGAGGATGGGCGCGGCCACGGAAAGGTTGTTCCAAAATCCGTCGTCGAAGGTGATGGCGAATGAGCGCGGAGGATAGGCTCGGCCCTCCCGGTGGTGGCGTACCACGTCGTCCATGGAAAGCGGACGACCTTGGGCGAGCAGGCCTTGCAGGAAATCCCGGAAGTACCCGGCGTCCAGATGCTTACGATTATAATTCCGGACCCGGTAAGAACCCCCATCCACCACTCCGTGCAACAGGAAGATGGCGAGTTGTTCCGAGCTCAGGTGGCTGGCGTAGTCGCCCGGCGCGGCTTCCCGATTGGCCGCCGCCTCCGCGTTACCCAGGTCCATCCGGGAGCCTTTCGGTATGCTGCTTGAATTTCCGGCGGCAGATCTCCTTCAGCGGGGCCGGCATGAAGGAATAGTAACGTCCGCGTTTCCCCTGGGGCGCGGAAACCGGGCCTCCAGGCCGCGCATGCATCTCGATGGCCGATAGGCACATCGATACGCAGACTTCCGTGTTCGCCTTGCGCAGCTGGTGCAATTCCATCCCCTTCTTCACGGCCAAGCCCCCTTGCAGCACGATATCGCCGTCGTCCAGGCTCGCGTTCAGATGGTGCAAGGTGGTCACCAGGCCGCCGAAATCCGAGTGGTAGATGGCCCACAGATGTGAGTCCAACCCGCGATATTCCCGGGGATCGCCGCCGTGCAGGTTCAGGATGGATCGCGGCTTCACGGAAATCAGTTCGCGCCCTATCCTACCGGTGCCGAAAACCAGGATCAGGTCCGGATCCAGGGCGGCGACGAGCGCGCGCGCGGCCGGATCGTTGATGGAATCGAAGGCGTGCGTCGGCGCGAGGTCGGCGATGGCGGGCGCCCGTCCCCCGAAGAAGGTCTCCCGCTCGAAATCCTCGCGCAGCGCTTCCATGGGATGCGCAGTCTCAAAGGGGGCCTTGAGGGAATTCCTTTCGATTACCGCCGCCGCTACCGGATAGGCTTTCGCCAGTTCCCGGACGAACCAGGCATGGTGGAGGGTTTCCGTGGTGAGGACGACGAGCTTCATGGCCGCTTCAGGCGAATGCGTCCGGGGTTATCCAATCGCCTTGCTTGAGAGGCCGCCCCAGCCTACGGCCCAGCAGGGTCGCTTCATTGCCGGGCGCCAGGCCTCCGGCAGGGCGCGTCCAGGTGAGATCTTCCCAGCACAGGGTTTCCCCGGCGTCCATATCCCGCACCGCCACGATGGAACGCCGGACCGCGGTCAGGTTCTTCAATTCCGACTGTTGCGGAATCTTTTCCCCCGAGCCCAACAATACCGTCGCCTCCTTGACCTTGCGCACGAGCAGGCCCATTTCCGCCGGGTCGGCCGAAATCTGGTGGTCGCGGAAGCTGCTGTGGTTCTTGTCGAGCGTGAAATGCTTTTCGATGATGCGCGCGCCCAGGGCCACGGAGAGCACGGCCGCATCGATCCCCAGGGTATGATCCGAATAACCCACCGTCAGGCCCAAGCCTTGCATAGCTCGGATGGCTCCCAGATTGGCTTCCTCCGGGGGCACGGGATAGGCGGTGACGCAATGGAGCACGGCCAAATCCGGTTGCGGCTTCCCGCCGGATCGCTTCCAGGCCTGGCGCAGGAAGGCCGCCGAATAGGCGATGTCCTCCAGGCCAGCAAGCCCGCAGGAGAGGATGACCGGCTTGCCCGCCTCGGCGATTTTCCCGAGCAGCGGGTAAAAGACGTTGTCCGAGGAAGAAACCTTGTATGCGTCGACCAAAGGCCCCAGGAACCGGGCGCTTTCCAAGTCGAAGGGAGTGGAGATGAAGAGCAGCCCGGCCTTGCGGGCTTGCGCGGCCAGGCGCTCGAAGGCCCGATCGCCGAGCTCGAAGGACTTCAAGCGGTTGAACCGATCCGTATCCTTGCGGCTGACGTAATGCTCGCTCTTGAAGGTCTGGAATTTCACGGCCTGGGCGCCGCTCTCCGCGGCCAGCCCCACCATCTCCTCCGCCAGGGCGAAACTGCCTTCGTGGTTATTGCCGATTTCCGCGATGACCAAGACCTCGCGATCCAGATCGATGCCGCCGATTTTCATGAAGCCGCCTTGACCGTACCGCCGATCGGAGCGAAGGCGGGCAAAGGTCCGTGATAATGGTAGATGTACTGGGAACGTTCCAGGCGGAACCCAAGCTTCTGATAGCAGCGGATGGCGCCGCGATTTCCGATTTGCGTGCCGACCTTCAGGTTTTCAGCCTGGGGAAATCGACGTTCCCCGAAACGGGTCATGGCCCCGGCCAGTCCCTGGTTGCGGTGATCGGAGGACACCGCGACGAGATCGATGACGAGGTCGTTTCCCGCCAACAGGAACAGGAGGAAGCCGGCGATCTCCTTCCCGTTTCCGGATTCGGCCACGGCCATGGCGGCTCCCCTTTCGCCCTTGAAGTAATTGCGCACCCACTCCCCCTTCAGGCGGTCGGCCGTCGTATTCGGCACTTCCGGGTCGAGATGGAACCGGTCCAAAGTGAAGCTGCGGCGGGCCAAAGCGACCACGGCGTCCTCATCCTCGGGTACGGCCATGCGCACCAGGGGCGCATTTTCCGGATCCGGTTCTACTAAGGACTCCGGCTTCGTTCGGCGGCGGCCGAAGGTGAGGTTGGTATCCATCAGGCGGAATCCGCTCCGCTCCAGGAAGCGTACATCGTCGAGCGGATGAACTTCCGTTTTCGCATAAACGAAAACCTTCCTTGCGGGAGCGTCCCGCGTAGGAAGGTTTTCCGATCGCATTCTATCTGGGGCATCGGTGATCAGCCTGTAGGCTTCATAGCCCAGGATCCCGCCAAGCCAAAGATCAGGTTCCAGTCGGTACGAACGCATGCGTGGCGATTTTGCCTCCGAAACTCCAATCCTGCTTACCCACGTGCTCTTTGTACCAGTTTATGTATCGCACATAACCCTTTTCAAGGGGATTGCGCGGGTTGTAGCCGATGAGCCGGCGCGCCTTGGAGACATCCAGGGTGCCGCGATCCGGCATCAAGGCATCCTTGGGCAGATAGTTCACCCGCACGTCCGGGAAATGCTGCGCCAGGATCTCTATCATCTCGTTCAAGGAACGGGATTTGCCGTAGGTCAGGTTGAAGGTCTCGCCGCGGGAATTCTCGTTCTCAAGGACGTTGATCACCCCGCCCACCAAATCTTCCACATAGGTGAAGTCGAGGGCATCGGAGCCTTTGCCGTTGACGGTGATTTCCACGCCGTCCAAGGCGTTCTCGATGAAGATCTGCCCGACGCGACGGCTGACGCAGCGCTCGCCGTACAAAGCCGAGGGCCGCACGATGGTGAAGGGCAATTTGAACACCTGATTGTAGGCGATGACCATCTTTTCGCCGGAGAACTTCAGGGCTCCGTAGATTCCGATCGGGTTGCATGGCGTGTCTTCCGAGGCGAAGCCGTCGGGGAAGTTGCCGTACACCATGCTGGAAGAGAAATAAATGAAGTGCGCGCCGGTGTCCTTGGCCGCGTCGAGGGCGTTTTCCAGGGTACGCAGGCTATGGTCGAAAGTGCTATAGGGATCCTTGTTGGATTTGCCCGCATGGGAAATGGCCGCCAGATGCACGATGGCATGCGGCTTTATTCGGGAGATGAGCTGGGTGGTCTTGTGGTAATCGCGGGCATCCTGCACGTGTACCGGGATGCCGGCCCGCGCGAGGAGCTCCAGACGTTCATTGAGGATCTTCACGTATCGATCCCGCCCGGGGATCTCGATCGAACTGTTGAGGAAAGCGCAGAGGTTATTGACCTCGAGACTATCCATGATTTCCACCTGCACGCCCTTTGCCTTCAAGGCCAGGGCCATGTGGTGGCCGATGAATCCGGCTCCGCCGATGAGAATGACGCGCTTGCCTTTGAGTTCGATCATGGGTTCCTCCCTAGAACTGGCCGATGGCCTTTTCTAAGGTTTCGGCAATTCGTTCCATTTCCTTTAGGCCGATATGCGGACCCACGGGCAAAGCGATGGAATTATCGCTGATCCGGGCGGCTACGGGAAAATCGCCTTCCTTATAACCGTATTTTTGGCGGTAAAAGCTCATGTATGGGACGGGATGGGGGTAGTAAACGCTGGTCCCGATCCCGCTCTCGTTGAGGTATTTGATGATCTCGGTCCGCCTGGGAGCCAGGGTATCGTCCAGGAGGACGGTATGGCAGTAATGGCTATGCACCGAACCGGCCCGCTCGGGAAGCAGAATGGAAATGCGTTTGAGGCCGGAAAGGGCCCGGGTCAGGGCGGCATGATTCTCGGCTCGCTTAGCCAGGAAGCCCGGCAGCCGCTTGAGCTGTTCCACGCCTAGAGCGGCGTTTATTTCGCTCATGCGATAGTTGAATCCGAGACCCTGCACGTCATAAACCCCGGGTATTTTCCGCTCCCCCACGTGGCGATCCATGCCGAAGGCGCGTTCCCTGGAGATGCCGGCGGCGATGTCGCCGTGCCGGGTGATCAACATCCCGCCCTCCGAAGTGGTCATATGCTTAGCGGGATAAAAGGAAAAGCATCCCACGTCCCCGTGGAGGCCGGCATGCACGTTGTTGTAATAAGTACCGGTAGCGAGGGCGCAATCTTCCACCACGAACAACTTATGCTTGCGCGCGATCGCCATGACCTTGTCCATCTCGACCGGCATGCCCAGGTAATGCACGATGGAAAGGGCGCGCGTGCGCGGGGTGATGGCCGCTTCGATCTTGCCGATATCGATATTGCCGGTCAAGGGCTCCGCATCGACGAATACGGGCTTGCCTCCGGCCAATTCCACCGCATGGGCTGTAGCGGTATGGGTCTGGGCCGGGACGATCACCTCATCCCCGGGCTTGATGCCGAGATGGAAATAGGCCAGATGCAATGCGGCGGTGCAATTGGCGACCGCCACGCAATGGGGAGCGCCCGTGAAACGCCCGAAGGCCTCCTCGAACTCCTTGAGCTTGGGTCCGTGGACCAAGGTGCCGGAAGCCATCACGGCCAGCACCGCCCGGTTCTCTTCTTCCCCGAAAATGGGACGTCCGAATGCGATCTCGTTCATATCCGTTCTCCTTAGAGGTATTCCACCGCCATGGGTTTCCCCAGGCGGGCAGAATCTTCGATGGCAAAGCAAACCGACATGGTCCTGAAAACCGAGTCCGCCGAAACCTCAGGCTCCCTTCCGTTCCTCAGGCAATCCAGGAACTCGGCCAAGAGCTCGCCTTTCTGGACGCCGGGATAAGGCTCGTTCACGGCTTCGGCCTTGGCATCGGCCCGGCGTTCGGTGATCAATTCGCCACCGGCGCGGGTATTTTGGAAGGTCGCCTTGGTCCCATAGAGCGAGATCTGATGGAAGTGGGGATGGACGCAGCCGTAATTGGAGGCGACTTTGCCGGTGGCGCCGTTCGCGAACTTGAGTATGGCCACCACGCAATCATCGAAACGGAAGCCGGTGCCGCGGGTGGCGATGCGGTTGCCATAAGCGCTCACTTCAACCGGTTCGCTGCCCGAAAACCAGCGCAGCAAATCGATCATATGCACGCCGCCGCCGTATACGACCGAATAGTAATCGATCCGGCCGCGCCAGCCTTGCGTGATCTTCTCCACTCGGCCGTAGTTGTAATCGGCTTCCATATGGTACATCTCCCCCAGGCGGCCCGCATCGATCATGCGTTTCACCTCCAGGAAGCGCCGCGAGCGGCGGAGGATTAGGTTCGAGGAAAGCCTGAGCCCGGGCCTGGCCGCGAGCGCCGCGCGGATGCCGCGGGCTTCCTCCTTGCTCATGCAAAGGGGCTTCTCTACGAAGACATGCTTTCCCGTTTCCAGGGCGCGCATGACCTGGGCGAAATGATGATCATCCCAGGAGGCGATCGAAACCACGTCAATGGAAGGATCGTCCAGCACCGCGTCGGCGGAACCGGTGATGGGGATGCCCGGATGGCGGGCGGAGACCTCGTGCAGCTTTTCCGTGGAGAAATCGCAAAGCAAGGCGACCTCGCCGCCGCCCCGCCGAACGCCTTCGATATGCTGCTCCCCCACCCCGAGCCCTATGATGCCTACGCGCAAGGGTTTCACTGCGAACCTGCCGATCCATGGTCCGCGCCGTTCCGCGGGTCATCGCCCGCGCCGGCCAAGGCCACCCAATCCGCCCAGCGATATTCCCAATGCGGCCTTTCAGCCCTGCCCAGCAGGCTTTCCAGGCGCCGGAAATCCTCGGGCATGTCCACGGAAAGCTGCACGGCGCTCCAATCGCCTCCGCTGGAGAAATTGCGGATGTGGAACCGATCAGCGTTCCGGTAGAAAAAACGCGTGACATGCTCCCGGTCGGCGATCTCCTCGAACTCCGCGCGCGCGCGCAAGAAGGTTTCGCTGCGAACCACTTCCACGCTCTGGCCCTTCGGGAAGCTGCGGGGATGGGTGTTGGTGGCCAACTCGCATCCGGAGTATCGGAATTCGGCAAGACCGCGGCGGATCAGCTGCGGATCCAGCAAAGGGCTGTCGCCGCAAACCCGGGCGAAGACTTCTAATCCGAACCTTTCGGCGGCCGCTGCGAAGCGGGAGGCCACGTCGGCCTCATCTCCGCGCAGGCAGGCCAAGCCCATATCATCGGCCAGGGAGGCAATCCCGGTATCCGCGGGCGAAGAGGAAGTCACGACCACGATCCTGCCCAAGCGCGCGTTCCGGAGGCTTTCCAGCAGGTATTGGAGCATAGGCTTGCCAAGCGCCGGGCGCAGGGACTTACCCGGGAGGCGGCTCGATCCCATACGCGCCTGGACTATGACGCCGAAATTTCCGGCGATCCCGTCAGCAGATAAGGGTTGCGGAGAGGAAGCGGGCGATTCTTCCGGATCAGGTGGATGCACCAAGGGATTATACGATGCCGATCCGCGACGAGCAACGGGCCAGGCACACGTTAGTTCCAGGCCGGCGATGCGGAATAAGGTCAGGCCTGCGCCGTCGCGATGATGCGCACCTGAAAGGTCCCGTTCCGCATCGCATGCTCCCGGCACGCCTGGTGGAACGCCGCTTCCCCGGCTTTCTCAAAGAGGTCCACGAAATTAGGCGGCCATTGATGCTGAAGGTTTTCGCAGGCGACCACTTCGAAGCCCGCGGCGGTGAACAAGTTCCCCAGCGTCATAGGGTTCCAAGTGTACAAATGCTTATTCACGTCCGCGGGATCGAAAGCGATTTGCGGGCCTTCATGAGGCACGACGCAGACCATGCGTCCGCCTGGCTTTAGCTTCATCCGGAGCGCGCGCAAGGCTTCCAGGGGTGACTCCACGTGCTCCAGTGCGTGGTTAGAAACGATGACATCCGCGAAAGCGTCCGGGAGCTCAGCCGCCGATGCGAAGGCGTCGATGCCCGCCCGCAGGCAGGCCTCCCGGCGCGCGGTACCGTTGATCTCGATGCCAATCTTCATGCGGCCGGGAAGGTTGCGGAGCAGGAACCCTCCCCCGCTCCCGAAATCGACCACCACATCCGTATCCTTAACGTGGTCCCGGAACTTGAAAAGGTTTGCCACGCCGCCGAAGGCTCCGATGCGCTTTTGCCAATCGAAGTAATCCTTCCCGTAATACCCGCCTCCGGGGGTTTGTCCCGCGGAAGCGCCCGCATCCACCGGCTTGGAAAAGGAAGGCCGCGCCTCCGCCCCGCCGAGACGGGACAAATAATGGGACGCATGCGCGGGATGGACCGGATAGGAGACTAGGCGGGATTCTTGGACCTCGCCACGGGCTTCGTCCATCTTCCCTTGCGCCATCAAAATCAGACCGTTCCAGAGATGGAGATGGCCGTCGACATGGGCCTCTTTGGCCAGCAGGCCACTCAACGTGGCCGCGAGCGGCCCGGGCAGGCGCGCCAAGGCTTGCTCGGATTGGATGATCGCCTGCCGTTGGCTTTCCGAGACGGACGCGAAAGACAGGCTGGCCCGCATGGCCGCGACCCAGGGCCCGTCTTCCCCCGAAGCGCGCGCGAGGTAATCCGCCCAATGCCCGGCGAAGGAGAAACCGGAGTGTTTCGGCGCCCAATCGAGGCTCCGGCCCTCAGCCTTGCGTCCGCATGCGATCGAAGCTGTGGTCTCGTGATCGATCATCAAAGGCGCCGCATGTTCGAGCCAAACCCTCCAAGTCCCCGGATTCAGGGGCTCCGCATCCTGGAAGGCGATCCAACCGCCGGCCTTGACGTAGGGATAGATCTGCCGGAAAACCTTCAGCTGTTCGGAGAATTCGCGCGAGCCGTCGATAAAGACCAGGTCCAGCATAGGCCGTCCCGACCAGGCGGGAGGGGTCTCTTCCCTATCGCGGAAGGCGTCGATGGAAATGATCCGCTTGTCGCTGCCCGAACAGGCCAGGGCCATAGCGCAGGTAGAGCGGCCGTGATCAGGCCCAATCTCCATGATGCGCCCGCCCTCCGGGACCGCCTTGACCTTATTGAACAGGTACTCCTCCAGTCCCGGGAGCAGCCGGCCGGGGACCATTTCGACCAATGGCCTTGCTTCCGAGTAGGTAGCGTACAAGTTCCCTCCTCCGTATGCGTGGCGTCGCTTTCGCGGGATGGCGGCCAGGCGCCGGGAATACGCCCTATTCTATGAAACCGCGCTCGCGGAAATCAACGCGAATACGGACCCGGACCGGGGTTTATTGCTAGTTTGGCTTCCTTTTCGAGGAACCCAATGCCGACACTCCCTTCGGTGCAACTCCGGCCGGATCGCGCGCGCAACGTGCTGGGCGGGCACCCCTGGATATTCTCGGGCGCCCTCGCCAGCCCCCCCAAGGTCCCGGACGGATCGCTAGTGCGCATCCTGGCCGGCAAGCAATTCATCGGCGTCGGGTATTACAACGGCCGCACGGATATCGCGGTACGTCTTCTCTCGCTGAAGGACGAAGCCATTGACGCCGGGTTCTTCGCGACGCGCTTCAAGCTGCTCCGCCGCCGCAAGGAGGAGTGGCTGCCCGCGCGCACCAACGCCTATCGCGCTGTGTTCGCCGAAAGCGACGGATTTCCCGGCCTAGTGGTGGATAAGTATGATCGGACCATGGTGGCGCAGTTCCACACCCTGGGAATGGATCGCCTCAAGCCGTTGGTAGTGGAAGGACTGCTCCAGGCATTCGGGCCGCGCTCCATCGTGGAGCGGAGCGACGTAGCCAACCGCGCCTTCGAAGGGTTGGAGGACAAGCCCGTCGGCATGCTCTACGGCGAGGACGTGGCCGAGGTGCAGATCGAAGAACAAGGCTTCAAGTTCCTCGTGCACCTGAAGGAAGGCCAAAAGACCGGTTTCTTCTTGGACCAGAGGGACAATCGCCAGGCTATCGTCCGCTACGCCAAGGGGCGCACCTTGGCCAATTGCTTCAGCTACACCGGAGGCTTTTCGGTTTACGCGGCCTCGGCCGCCAAGCGCGTGGTGAGCGTGGATATCTCCAAACCGGCCACCGAATATTGCCGCCGCAATTTCGCCTTGAACGGATACGCGGCGGGCGAGGGGGATTTCCTGGCCCAGGACGTATTCGATTTCCTTAAAGGCATGGAGCCCGGAGCCTTCGATTTCATCATCCTGGATCCGCCTTCCTTCGCCAAGAACAAGAAGCAATTGGCCAATGCCATCAAGGCGTACACGACCATCAATTCAAAGGCCCTTGAGAAGCTTCCCGACGGAGGCATCCTGGTATCCTCCTCATGTACCTCTCATGTGGACCAATCCACCTTCATTAAGATCCTGAACCAAAGCAGCGTGAACGCGCGTTGCCAGCTCAAGGTGCTCGAAAGCCGCGAGCAACCCCAGGATCATCCTTATAATCTGGCCTTCCCGGAAGGTCGCTATTTGAAGTTCTTCATCCTGCAGAAGTGGGCCCGCTAAGAAGCGGGGGCCCGCTAAGAAACGGGGCTGCTCATGGCGTCTTCGCGGCTACGAGACCCGCCCTCACTCCCCCAGGCGCCTCCGGATCAATTGCAGCAACTGCGCGGGCGTGAATGGCTTGGGTAGGAAATCGGCCAACCGCTTGCGAATGAGCGTAGCCAAGGCCGGATCATGGGGGTCGGGATCGCCCGACATGCAGATGACCTTTACCTTCGGCCGGTATTCCGCGAGGTACTCGGCCACGGCCGTGCCGCAAATGCCCGGCATGGAAAGATCGGTCAGGACCAGATCAATCTCGAATTCGTCCTCCAATATGCGCAGAGCCAAGGTGCCATCTGCCACCGATTCGATGCGGTAACCCGCGGCGGAAAGCACGCTGACCAGCAGGCGCCGGATCAGGGGATCGTCCTCTACCACGAGTATGGAACGGGCTTGCGGGCCGGGGAGCCAACCCGGCGCGTCGGAAGAGGCAACCGGCGCGCCCATGGCGGTTTCCGGGTTGATGCGCGAATTTTTCATAACGACCTTTCCTTGGCTTCCAATCTCATTCCTTGACCCAACCATCGGCCGAAGCCTCATTATTCGCGAAACTCCATTCGCTCTCCAGACCGCCCGAGGCGGTATAGAGGTAACCCGTGTTCCGGGATCCTTGCAGGAGCGGGTTGCTGCCCACCAGCTTGAAGGCCGGTGAAGCCAGAATCCGGTTCCCCACGGCATGCTCGCCCTCCCAGACGCCTACGAGCCCGGGAGTTTGACCCGTGGAAATCGGTAGACCGCATTGTATTCCGGGCTGGACGGGATCCAGGCCGATCAGCGAGAACAAAGCCGTGCGGGCTCCGATCTTTCCGAAGAGAAGCGAAGCGAAGGCCCGGTCCGTGTAGGCGAACAAGCTGTCGCCTTCGATGCGGAGGGAATAGGATCGGGCCGAAGAATCGGCCGTCCGGCCGGGGGATCCGGTCGTCAGATATTCCTTGAATCTTACCGTGTCCGCAGAATCGTGTTCCAAGATCAAGGTATCCCCGGTGTAATGGAAACCCGCGGAGTCGGCATGGAACGCAAGGTAGCGGAAGGCAAGTGAATCCGGCACCGCAAAAGCGGGAGTATCGGAAAGCGTCGCACTCCCCAGCCAGGAAGCCAGTGCTCCCAGCAAGGTATCGGTTTCGGCATCGCCCAGGCGGCCACGCCCTCCGGACCATGCGTACGCCAACTTGCGATCATTCGGCAGGGAATCATCATCGGGTAAGACGGGCGGATCCCCGACCATGGGGGCCAATAGGGCTTTCAACTCGGCCAAGGCGGCCGGGGGCAAATCGCGGGGCGGGGCCGCGGAAGCCGAATCCAGGGCCCAAGCCCGGCCTTGCACGTCCACCGCCCAGGCCTTTTCGGAGCCGTGAAGGGACGCGCTCCAGACGAAGGCCGATCCCGCGGGGGCACGGCGGTAGAAAAGCAGCAGGGAATCGGGATTGGGAACGCCGGACATTCCCGCCAGGGTAGGTAGCATCAGTGTTTCCGTAATCTTCCCGTTACGATCTATGGAATATCGTTGCAACGCGCCGCCATCCCGTGGCCGATCAAGCTGAAGCATACCGGGTAGCATATGCGGTTCCAAGTCGCCGGCGAAGCCCAGGCGGCCTCGATCCAGCCAACGGATGTTCGCGAAATCGGCCAGGCGTTCGTCCGTGCGCGGACGGAAGACCCGTCCCCCGTGGCCCGCGTCCGGGACCAGGATGAAGGTGAGCTGGCCTGGCGTCGCATTTCCCATCAGGACCTGGTCCTGCTGTTCCACCACGAGATCCACATCGCCGAAGGGTGCGCGGCCGGTATCCGTAGGTACCAGGCCCCAGAACGCGACGTCTTCCGGCATTGGTGTCAAGGTATCCAGGATGTGGATGCGCCAGACCGGATGATCCCCGCCCGTCAGCTTGGCGACCGTTCCCGCACGCACAAGCCGCATGGACCACGTCCAGGGCTCCTTATCGAGGAAAATCCGCCAGCGCCGTGACACCGTGGTATCGCGATACTGCAGTTCAAGGCGCAGTTCGCCCGCCGTGCGCCCTTGGAAGAAGCTGGAATCCACCTTTATCTGCGTTTCCCCAATTCCAGCTCCCCCTGCAGCCGGAACGTCCTTGCCCGCGACGGGAATCCCTTCCCAAGACCACCTCGCCGTGATCGGCGTAACGGTATCTTCATCTCCCCAATGGGTTTTGCCCCCAATGACGAAAGGCAGGTCAGCCGGACGCACCGTGAAGGAATCGGATAGCGGAAAGGATTGGAAATAATCCGGGTACAGTTTCAGGGTGTCGGCAAGGAGCGTATCCCGGCCCGAACCCACCCGCACGCGTAGCCGTTTCGCGGGCTTCTGGCAGGAGAAACAGGAGGGTTCCAAGTCATATTCCCCCTCAGGCAGTGAATCCAGACCGAAATCCCCAGACGAATCCGCGAGCCGATTGGGTTTGAGCGTGGCGCGGCATGCCACCCATATGTTTGTCGGAGCGGCCCCGCCGATTAATTTGGCGATGCCGCGGATCCCGCCCAAGGGCTTAAGGACGCGATCAGCGAAGGCCGCATCGCCGCCCCGCACGGCCACCGAATCGATCGTCGCTCCCACGTTTCCTGCGATGGCCATTACCCGATAATCGCCTGGCATCACGTCGTCGAAGACATAGCGACCATCCGGACCGGTGTGGGTGCGGTAATATGCCCCGGGCAAATTACCGGACCCGATCGAAGCGGCCGTATCGGACTTGAAACTGCGCGACACCAAGGCGACTTCCACATCTGCCGCAGGGCCGCCGTTGGCCAATGACAACTTGCCTCCGGCGTTACCCGCTTCGGTGGAACTCCCCGCTACGCGGTCGCCCGCAGGGAGGCAACCGAACAAGATCGCCGCCAGCGCGATCAGCAGGAACCTCACCCAGCGCCACGCGCCGCCCGCAGAAACCGCGTACTTGGTTTCGCGCTTAGGAATCCGGGCCTTCATACCGTACCCTCCTTGCGGGTTACGGGGAAGAACTGGACGTTGCATTGGAACACCTGATCCGATTTGGCGTCCGCCACGGCGATGGCGGAAAGGCGTTTGCGGAAGGCTTGGATTTCGGACTTGACCTGATCGAAACTTTCCATCGATAGGGTCAGGGTCATGCAGGAGATGTCCCGTTCGGTGGTGGGCATATGGTCCAGGGCCCCTTTGGCCAGATCGATCATCTCCATCTGGAAATTGGCGACTTGCAAGGAGCGGATCTCGTTCCCGGTCGTGACCGCCGCGTCCTTCTGCCGGTAGATACCGTCCTTATCCCGTTCGATGAGCTCCAAGGTTTCCAGCTCGCCGATCGCGCGCTCGGCCTCCTCGGAGGGAATGGGCGGCAGGAGCATGCGCGCGGCCTTACGGTAATCGTCCTTAAGGCGGTGGAAATACAGCATCTCGCGCAGGACCACGTAATGCCAACGGGAGAAGAGATTGAGCTGCTTGCGAGTGAGAGCGCGCGTCTCCACGCGCTGATTGGCCACCAGGCGCTTGAGCTGGGCGTTCTTCTCCTCGAGGGAACGCGCCTGGGTGAAGAGCACCAGGCATTCGAAATAGCGCGCATCGGCCGCACGCAGTTTCAACACCGCGGCCAGCTTCTGGGCCTGCCCCGGCGTCAGGTTCTTACGGCCGGAAATCACGTTGGCCAGGAATCCCGTAGAACTAATTCCCATTTTGGCCAACACCGCACGATGCGAAAAGATCGGGCTTTCCTTCTTCCTCTCTTCCATGAGGTCCTTCAGGAAGCTTCGATAATCAGTGTAGGCGTAGATTTCCGGCATGGTATCGACCTGTCGCAACTGTATTATTCCCGTTCCCCGGCTACAACGGGTATTTCCAAAAACCGCTTACCTAAAGTAAGCGCTGTTAAGCAGGATAAACGCCTGCGAGTCCAATGTTTAAAGGCCTGTTTACGGAACGATCACGCAATTATGATTCCGACACGGCTATTATCCGGTAAGCGGGAAAAAGGGTTAGAAGGAAGCGAGGATGGCCCGCTCATCGGCGGTCAGGGAATCCTCAAAAGCGCTCAAACGCGCGCGGGCGCGGGCCAAATTCGTGTCGGCAGGGTCGCGGGCGGACCTGAGGGCGATGGCGGCGCGCATCCGGAAAGCCGTGCGCAAGGGCAAATAAACGCCCTCGGATTTATCCCAACTAGCGAAGGCCAAGGCCTTGCCCAGATCCATGGGACGCGCCTCGCCGCCGGAGCGGGCGCGGAAATCCTGCCCCCAATCCGAGCACAGCACGAAGGCGGCCACGCCCGCGTAGCCGTTCGGGAAAGACGCCAGTTGCTTTATCGCCTCCATGCCGGCGCGTAATTGGTCGCCGCCTTCGAGATAGACCGCCAAGGCATATTCCCCGGGCGCCTGGGACAGGAGTTCGAAGGCGCGCTTATCCTCAGGAGCGGAAGGCGCGCTGATTTCCACGGAAACCGTATCGGACAACGCCTCCGCCTCCCGCGAGAATCCGGGCGCCGCGGCGCCAGCGCCCTCTCCCCGAGCCGCCGCATCCACGGGAGCGCGCAAGCGAAGCACATATCGCCCGGGACGCGGGAAAACCCATCCCCCACCCTCGGCGATCAAGCGGGCATAGCGCGCGCCCCGATTCGCGCCCGGCGCTTCGACGCCGGGACGCGATCGGAAACGGAGCGGCGGACGGTAGACGTGTTCCCCGCCGTCCGGAGCGCGGATGGACAGAAATACCGTTCCCTCTTCCAACGTGGGCGGACGGCCGCGCGATCCGTCCATGCGCAGATAAACGGGTTCCCCCAGAAGGCAACGCGCGTGTTCCGGCCGCAAAGAGAAGGGATAGTCCGCGGCGGTCCGCGCCGCCAAGCAAACCAGGATTCCCCAGACGGCCGCCCGGAGGCCGAAAGCGAAGGGCATAGGGCCTACTCCGCGTAAAAGGGAGGCATGGGTCCGGAAACGGGCCCGATGCCGAAGCGACCGGGCTTGGCCCAGGCCTCCGGCGCGCGCTGGTACCAGTCCAGTTCGGAATGCGCCGAGCCCGCTGCGGGCGAGGAATTGAACCGAAGGGTGTTGTGGTCGACGTCCGTAAGGCTCATGATGCTCCCGTCGGTGCATTCCTGGGCGCAATCGTAGGCCTCATATCGGCATCCGGAGGCGCCGGAGGGACAAGCCGATCCGCACTGGACCCCGCCGCAAGCCGAAGCATCGTTCCAGCAGAAACCGGCGCCGGGGCATGCGCCCCAGGATGGATGCATGTTCAGGGCCAGACCGGCGCCGTGGAGCGCGCTCAAGACCGCCTGCCGGCCGCGCCAATCCTCCCCGCGCCCATCCAGCGCCGGCCAGAACACGGCCGCCCCTTCCCTGGAGATCCCGTTGCCGTCGGCGTCCCCGTAATCGAACATGGCCTCCCAAACGTCAGGCTCGCCCTGCAGGGTCCAATCCACCACGAAAAGATCCAGCCGCCAATCACGCACGTCTTCCAGGGAAGCGGTCCCGTAATCCCGCGTGGCGGTCATTAGGTCATGCAGTTGGGCCTCGGTGACGGCTTGTCCCGGATCGGCGTAGCCATCGAAGGGAAGGTAGAGTATGCCGTCTTCGCCGCTGCGGCGCACCGTGAGATCATCGGGCCCGGCGAGCTCGGCCAAGGCGTTCCGGAAAGTGCGCGCGCCGTCCCCCGTAACGCGCAGGGGACTGTCCGGATCGAATGCCCATCCCCCCATGGATTCGGGAGGATGCTGCCGTACCGTAACCGCCAAGGGTCGGGATGCCGGGCGTTGGAAAAGCTTGCCCGACAACTCGCAGGCGTCCCAAGGGCCCGCCGCCCCCAGGGACAGGAAAATCATCTGATCCCGCCCTGCTACGGCGTAGCGCGGGTAATCGGGGGTTTCATCGGTGATCTGCAGGATTTCGGAAACGTCCGCCGCGGGCTGCAGATTCCCGTCGAACGCGGAGTAGGCCTTGAAGGTGGCCGTCACCGAGGTGGCGGCATCCCCCCAGAGCACCATCCCGAAACGGGGATGGTCCCCGTCGAAGAGGCGGGCGAATCCGGCGTTCTCAACGCCATGGTCCGTGGCGGGCGGCATGGCGGGATAAGCGACGGTGATCTCATGCGCGGAAGCGGCCCAATAGGTGGGGCCGCCGGGAACGAAATCCAGCTCGCCGTCGGACGCTTCCCGGTCCGGGTATTGCGGCGGGCTCAAGGAACGGCCTTCGGACGCCCCGGACCAGGCGAATTCGGCGAGATCGTTTCCCGACCCGGCCATGTCGTAGTCGGCCCGCGCGATCATCCGCCAGGACCCGATCAATCCCACGTCCGCTCCCGTGAGGAATCCCGTAAAACGGAACTTTCCGTCGTCGTAGAAATACATGATGGCGCCTATCCCCATCCCGGGGGTAACTTGGAAGAAACCGTAACGGGCGATATACCCATCGCCCTCGAACTGCCCCTGGAATTGCAGCGATCCTAATGGATAGCGGGTCCCGTCCAATTCCACGCCGACGCAGGCGAGGTCGTAGAAGACGGTCTTTTCGTCGGCCTGCCCCGGAGCGGTCCATACCCGCTTGGAAGCGCCACGGACGTGAAAGCCCAGATCGGGATCAGCCCCCCAATCCTGCAAGGTCCAATGGGATGTGGTGTCGAGCGCCGGATAGGAGAAAGCCCGAAGCGAAGCCGGGACGGCTAATAGGGCCGCCAAAAATAATGCGCCCGCGAGGGTGGTCCGACATGCCATCTTCATTTCCCGCTCTCCGCCGAGGAGGGGCGCATGCGTACCCTCATCCGGGATGACATGCTTCTGAGCATGGCTGCGATGCGGGCGGGAGCCGGCTTTCCATCCTCCCGGCAGAATATCCGCAGGCCGCGACGCAAGGCGCGCTCGTCCAAGGGGAAGCGGACATCGGTTCCGGCCCTTTTATCGTTCACTTCCACCTCGAACCAGGCGACCGGCCCGGAAGCGAGCGTGTCCGCCGCCGTATCGCATGGGAGAGACGGGAACAGCGAATCCGGTTCGGCGGGCGCTTTCCCGCCGATGCGGGTTACCGTCGCCGTGAGCGAATCGGCCGCGAAGGAGAAATCCGGCGGGGCAGGCTCGGCGGAGATCGCCATGGCGGCCAACAGGATGCCTATCAGGAAACGGGTCATGGAAATCCCATACGGAAGTCTCCGATAAAGTAACCGTAGTGATCCATCCCTGCGGGAGATATTCCGGAACATCGGCGCCATTTTACCGGCTCTTGCCCTGCCCTACTCCAATTACGCGACGAGGCGATGCCCTGGAAACCGCGCCGTTGCGGGCTTTCAGGGCGATGACCCAGGTTCTAGCTTCCGCTTACCAGTGCTTACTGGCGCTTACTTGCGCTGAATATGGCGATGGGTTCCCTCCATATCCGCTCGATCCACCCTCCCTGATTGCGCCGTGATCCGCGCTCATTCCTGCGCGAGGCTCACGGCGTCTGAGCCGAAGCCGTTATTTCAATCCCATGCAATTTGCGTAGTACGTCACGGTTCCCGCCCAATCGGAGAAGACGCCCAGGATGCCCACCTTGCGGGCCAGCACGTCCAACATCGCGAACTCATCGCCATCGTTATTGATCGCGGGAGTTATCGACTGGTAGTAATAGCCGCCTCCGGTGGCCAAGGGCCCCGAGCGCTCCAAGGTCCAGGTGATGATGTCCAGGCCCAGGGACTTGGCCTTCACGGCCCATTCCGAAGGCACGATCTTGCCATTGGCGTCCAGCTTAACCAGCACCCAGGTCGGCGGGGCCACGATGCGCACGCCGTCCTTCACCAACGAGGGCAGGCGCGCCAGGCTGAGGTTGTATCCGTTGGTGGAGTCCACCAAGGCGTCGAGGAACACGGCCTGCTTGCCGAATTTGGGCTCGTACTTCAGGAAATACTTGATGTCGTCGTACAGGAAGGATTGCGCGAAGACCCGCTTGGGATCGATCCGCATTTCCTTGTATTCGTCGATCATCTTCTGGGCGAATTTTTCCTGGGTGAAGGTTCCTTGGAACGGCATCTTCACCACCGGAGTCTTGACCTCGGGGGTGAAGTTCCGGCCCAGGCTGTCGATGAGGCGGATGCTCTCCTTATGGCTCAGCACGGTTCCGCAGGTCGCGTACATATCGGTACGGAAGGTAGGCGTCCCCTGCTGGAACTCCTGCGGGGTGGCCGCCTTGGGATTGAACCCGTCCATCTTACCGCATAACGACTTGAACTCGGCGAGAGTGAAGTCGCTGGTGCAGCACGTGGCGGAAGCGGGTTTGCCGGTTACGGGATCATAAGGGGAGAACGGTTCCGTGCACTTCGACGCCAAGGCCGGAACGGTCAGGACATTGGTGGTGGTGGCCAGATCGCACTGATCGTGCCGGCACACTAATTCCTGGTCCTTTGTGAAAGTCACGTCGCATTCCAAGACCCCCGCGCCCATGCGCGCGCCGGCCTCGTACGATTCCTTGGTCTCCTCGGGGAATTCCAACGTACCCCCTCCACGGTGGCCGATGGAGAATTTGGCGATGTGCAATTCGTCGTCCTCGCAGGATTGCAGCTTCTTCTTGAGCGGGCCTTCGTCCATGTTATTGATCAGGTAATAGGGGCGCACGCCCGCTTGGACTTCGTATTTTTTCCCGTCTTCACGGGACATGCCCCACTCGTTTTCGTCGTGGGCATAGCCGGGTTTGCCGGCCACGCAGGCGATGAGGGCGGCCCCGCAAGCGGCGGCCGTGGTATTCATCTTCATCATGAGATCCTCCTTGGTGGTTTGATGGAATGGACCCCCGGCAAGCGGAGGTCCCGGATCGGGCGACTAATGGAGACGGGTGACCCGGCCTTCGCTTACGCCGAGAAATAGGACGGGGAGCAGGCGGGCGAGTTTCAGGAATCGGAACGGGATCATCCGCATGCGCGACCTCCTTTGGGGTTGCCGCTAAACTACTGCCCTCGTTTTCGATCCCGGTTTCCAGACCGCTCCGATCCCATGAAAGAATGTTTCGCCTCGATCAGGATCCCTTTTCACTTCGGCCACAGCATACGGATCCGGAAAATTCTACTTGCGTAGGATCAGGCGGATACTCAGGAGTTGATTCCGGAACTACCTTTTCGACCGGAGGTTCCCACATGCTCGCCAAATCGACTTTCGCCTTCCTGATCGATTTGAAGAAGCATAACGATCGGGATTGGTTCCAGGCCCATAAGGACCGCTATCTCGCGGCGAAGGCGGATTTCGAGGCTCTGGTCGGGGAATTGATCCGCGCGATTTCCGCCTTCGACAAATCGATCGAACATGTCGATCCCGCGAAATGCACTTTCCGCATCTTCCGCGACGCCCGCTTCTCCAAAGACAAGTCCCCGTATAAGACCAACATGGGCGCGCATATCGGGTCGGCGGAGAAAAAATTCCAGCAGAAGGCCGGATACTATCTCCATCTCGAACCCGGGAATTGCTTCCTGGGCGGAGGAGCTTATCGGCCCGAGGCCAATTGGCTCAAGGCGATCCGGGAGGCCATCGCCGAGGACGGAAAATTCTTCCGCGGGGTCATTGGCGCAGCCGCCTTCAAGAAGCAATTCGGGTCCATGTCGGGCGACACCCTCAAGAAGGCCCCGCAGGGTTATCCCCCGGATCATCCCCACATCGAACTGTTGAAGCATAAGGATTTCCTGGCCATGAAAACCCTCAAGGATGCCAATGTGCTGAAACCCGCTTTCGTCAAAGAGGCCGCGGCGGCCTTCAAGGCGCTCGTCCCCTTCAACCGCTTCCTCAACGACGTGTTGGAACCCTAGCAGGCGATCGCTTAACCGCGGCGCTTTTTCTTCCCGGCCCGATAGGCCGCGGCCGGCCGTTCCATCACCCAGCTTTCCGGCATGGGATGCGCGGGGAAGAACTCGGAGATGCTGATCTCCAGCGCCTGGGAAATGCGCAGCAAGGTGGAAACCTTGGCATCCACCTTCCCGTTCACGATTTTGCTCAAGGTGCCCTTGGGGATGGCATGCTCATGGGCGAAGACCTCCACCGTGGCATAGCCCTTCGCGGCGATCTGGCGTTTAATCGATTGGCCCAGGCTTTGGAAGGGATCGAGGTTCATGCTACGACGGAGTCTGCGCGCACAATTTGTGCGAGGTGCAGAACGCCAAGAAAACTAGGGAAAAATCTCCTCGCCAAGTTTCCTGTGGGAAACTATTTTCCATGTTTCCCGTAGGAAACCTTCGGTCATTTCGCATCCGCGTCCCTCCGCACTCCGCATCAAAAGGGGATCCATGGAAAGTCCCGCGCTTCGTCTCCGCTTCGCGACCCAGGCCTGGATACGCGCCGATTTGTTGAGGGCGGTGCATGCCGCGCTCTTGGCCGAGCTTCCGCGCAAGGCGGTGTTGGAATTCTGGGCGCGCCATCCCTTCACCCTGTTCCGAGGACCCTTGCCACCCAAGAATTTCTTCCGTTATCTGTGGGAAGGCCGCGCCAAGCTACCGGCCCTTTACTTCTGGTCCGTCCTCGCGGATTTGGAGCCTTTCCTCGCGGGCAAAGGCATACGCGCGGATCGCTTCTTCCAACTCATCAATCACGGCCCGGGCGGCGGCCCGCCCTTGGATCCGGATTGGGTGATGCGCGCCCTGCTCGCTCCGATTTCCGGGCCTCTGCCGACGGATCCCCATGCCTGGCTGCTGGCGGGATTGCCCGACCTGATGCGCAGCTTGCTTCCGGGTTGCCGGATGGAAGGGATAGGGCCCCGATCCCCGCAATCCGGCTCCCGGCTATTCCTCTTCCAGCCGCTTCGGTTCGCGCCGGAATCCCCCGCTCCCGATTTCCGCCTGTTCCCGGGGAAACTTTTGCTGAATCTGCCCAAGCTCTTCGGCTGCGCCGCCTTCAACCGATTGGACATATTCGCCGATATGCGCGGGCCGTCGGCTTGCCTGGGAGGGTCCCTGGAAGACGACTGGAACTGGAAGGGGGATGATTTGCATTATCGCCAGCGTCGCATGGGCCGCATGGAAACCTTGGACCAGGCTATCGGCGCCTGGCCGGAGGCGCCGGTATTGCGCGATCCCCTGAAAGACCAACTCTGGCATCCCGTCTTGAGAATGGAAAAAGACTTCGCCCCTCGGTACGCCAAGGAGCCGCGCCTGCATGCGAACCGTATTTACGGATCGCCGGTTGGCATTGTCCGCATCGGGTATAGCGGGAACCGGAGTTGGGAGCGCCTGGCTGCCTGGCTGAAGCAGAAGCCTGTACGGGCCTCCGAAGCCCCTCCCACTTGGGAAGTAGCGGACAGGCTTCACCGCGAGTTGATCGACGAGTTGGAATAAGCGCCCTGCGTAACAGCCCCGAAACCCTGCCATCCCCCGGCGCATATTGTAAATTTCCCGCTTTCGCGCCGCGTCCGGAATGGGTGCGGCGAACCGGCACCAGGGCAAGGCGAGGACGATGAACGGGATGCGCAAATGGCGGATCGAGGACAGCAAAGAACTCTATAACGTCAACGGCTGGGGCGTCGGATATTTCGGCATCAACGAAAAAGGCCATGCCACGGTCAGCCCGGAGCGCGCCGAAGGCCCCGAGATCGATCTCAAGGAAATCATCGACGAGTTGAGCTTCCGCGACGTGGGCCTCCCCGTGCTCGTGCGCTTTCCCGACATCCTGGACGATCGCATCGAACAAATCTCCAAGTGCTTCGACGCGGCCGCCAAGGAATACGGCTATCAGGGCCAGTACTACAATGTCTACCCCATCAAGGTGAACCAGCAGCGCCCGGTGCTGGAGGAAATCGTCCGCCACGGGAAGAAGTTCAACATCGGCCTGGAGGCCGGTTCCAAGCCCGAGTTGCATGCCGTGCTGGCCATCATGGACAATCCCGAGTCCCTCATCATCTGCAACGGCTACAAGGACGAGGAGTTCATCGAGCTGGCGCTTTTGGCCCAGAAGATGGGCAAGAAGATCTTCGTGGTTGTGGAGAAGCTGAACGAGCTCAAACTGATCAAGAACATGGCCCTGCGCCTCAACGTGACGCCCAACGTGGGCATCCGCATCAAGCTGGCCACCTCGGGCAGCGGCAAATGGGAAGACTCGGGCGGCGATCAGAGCAAGTTCGGCCTCAATTCCTCCGAACTTCTGGAAGCCCTGGACTACGCCCGGGAAGAAGGGATCATGCATTACATCCGCCTGGTCCACTTCCATCTCGGCAGCCAAATCACCAACATCCGCAAGATCAAATCCGGCCTCAAGGAAATCGCCCAGTTCTTCGTGCAGATCCAGAATACGGGCTGCAAGATCGAGTTCGTGGACGTGGGCGGCGGCCTGGGGGTGGACTACGACGGCTCGCGCTCCACCGGCAACAGCAGCGTGAACTATTCCATCCAGGAATACGCCAACGACGTCATCTATACCCTTTGCGAGGTTTCCAACAAGCACGGCCTTCCCCACCCCAACGTGATCGCGGAGTCGGGGCGCGCGCTGACGGCGCATCATTCGGTGTTGGTCTTCAACGTGCTGGAGGTGGCCCGGCCCCCGTTCTGGGATGAGCAGATCCACGTCATCGACGAGAAGGCCCCGGACGTACTCAAGGACATCCACAACATCTACCGGAATTTCGCGTCCCACAACATGCTGGAAGCCTGGCATGATGCCATCCAGAACCGCGAAGAGGTTCTCGATGCATTTAATCTGGGTCTGGTCGATCTCAAGACGCGGGCATTGGCGGAGCGCCTGTTCTGGTCCATCGCCCAGAAAGCGGTCAACCTTTCCCGCCAGATGAAGCATCCGCCCATCGAGCTCCAGGGCGTGCCCATGCTCTTATCCGAAAAGTATTTCTGCAACTTCTCGCTATTCCAATCCCTTCCGGATTCCTGGGCCTTCGATCAGATCTTCCCCATCATGCCCATCCAGCGCCTAGACGAGGAGCCCGGGCAGCAGGTTACGTTGCAGGACATCACCTGCGATTCGGACGGCAAGATCGATCATTTCATCGGCCAGGGGGATTTTTCCCGCAGCGTCCCTTTGCATACGCCGAAGCAGGATGAGAATTATTGCGTCGCGGTCTATCTGGTCGGCGCCTACCAGGAAATCCTGGGGGATCTGCACAACCTGTTCGGCGACACCAACGCCGTCCACATCACCGTGAATCCGGACAAGCAGGGCTATTCCATCGCGCAGGTGATCGATGGCGAATCCGTCGCCGACGTGCTGGATTACGTGCAGTTCAGCGACAAGACCCTGGTGCGCACAATGGAATCGTGGGTGTCGGCTTCGGTGAAGGAAGGGAAGATTAGCTTGCAGGAAGGGCGGGAATTCCTGGCCATGTATCGGTCCGGATTGTACGGGTATACGTACTTGGAGTAAGGGGTGCTATAAAATCTTCGCTTAAAGGGTTCAGCTCAGAAAACCGCAGAGCCTTAATCTGCGTTTAAACATTCGTATTACGGTTCCCCTACCCTGCCTTGCAGCAAAATGGCGCCCTTGCCCAAATGATGAGCGCGCGAGATGAGCCCAAGCCATGTTCGAAACCTCATTTTGTGACTGAATGCCGGTGCGGTCGACCACGGCGAGGCTTGCGCATTCCATTCCACTGCTGTCGGAAGATTCCGGAAAGAGTTCGAAAGGTCGTTGCGCAAACCTTGAAGTGCGGTGAGGTCAGATATCTGGATAAAATATATATCGACCTCAATTCGGATATTGGACCATGCTTTATGCGAACATTAAGTGGCGACAACGCTTGGCAAGAATCAAATCCGATACCTGGCCGGCGCGGAATGTGTTACCTTTATTAACATAAACGCGATTTATTCTATTCGATCCAGCTAATTTCATGAGTTTGTAGTCGAAATTGATGGCTGCAAGGGAGGAAGAGGGTTTTGCTTATGCAGCAGGAGGTAATATTCCGTCTTTTTTTCGTGGCCTTCTTTGTAGCCGCTCCGATAAGTGCGCAATCCATTGTCTATGAAAGAGAAGAGTTTGGCTATCGGAACGTTGTCGTTATTTCAAATAATGGCTGGGCGCAAAAGATTCCTTGGCCCAAGGAAGATCAAATTCAGGAAAAAATCCGCCTAGTCAAAACGGATTCACTAATGATCGCCGGGATTTTCAGCAGCGGCAAGTATAAAAAATTACTCAACGTATATGACTGTTCGAATCGGGCGTGCAAGGAAGATGCAGCCACCGAGAAAATACTCTTCATAACTTCGGACGAAGTCAAATCTGTATCTTGTGACAATGGCATTATTCACGGAATCCCGACCGAGTATTTCGAGATTCAGGAAGCGCTTCGCAGGATCACAGGTTCTTTCTCAAATGCATATATACCCCGCGGTTCGAACAGAAAATTCGGCAAATGAATTTTTCTAGGAGCTGGAAATTTTTCACAAAGGGCCACCCATGAAAGTTGGTTTAGCGCTTATCGGTTTATGTGCCGCCGTCTCCGTCCACGCAGTAGAGGACGGTTACATTTACAATGGTTCAGAATGGACAGTGAATGACACGAAGACCCTTGGTTCATCGGTCACTTTGACGCCTCAGCCCTTGATTTGCTGGGAGTCGGGGGATCCAACGATAACCTCGAGCAAGGGCTTGGCATATGATTTTGTGACAATGCGCTCGGTAGCAGAAGCTGCCGTATCCGCAACTTGGGAGCATTACAGTAACATATTGTTTAGGTGGCAGAATTCCATCACCAGCGATTGTGATATCACGATCAATATGCACGCCGACGAACCCCAGGCTTGGGGTAATACTAAGCCCGGCCTGGGAAAATACGCCGAATTCTTGGATATGAATTTCGAATGGATGTTGCCCATGGTAGAAAGCAGCTGGGTGCCAGCCTCTTTTCAGCCCTACCAAGGCTGGAATTCTCCCGGCGTTACCAATGCAACCAGGGCGAGCCTGCAATGGAACTATTTTAAGGAGATATTTATTCATGAATTCGGACATATTTTGGGAATATCCCATGAGCAGAATCGGCTACCTCCAGGTTCGCCGGGGCTCGACCCGCAAGGGGCAAATGGGAACGTGGAAATTGGGGCCTACGATATTTATTCCATTATGAACTACAACTGGATCCACTTGATGAACCAAGGCAAACCAGTCGTAAAATTGAGTTGCGGCGATGTAGCATCGGCCAGGGCCCTATATGGAACTAACCCTTCGTTGCCTAACTTGACGCCCAACTGCACGCAGAGCGCCCTCAATGCTGCCACGCCTTCCCAACTATCAGCACCGAACTTCCCCGCTTTCGTGAACGATGCGAACCTGAACACATTTGATGGAACTACCGACAATGACGTTGATCCGGCATCGATAGGCAGCTACAGCTCAACACGCTATCCGAACAATGGACGGCAACTGAACGTTCAAATAACCATTAATTTGGCTTCCACGAGCACACCCGGATACAATATCACTTTTGCTCTGAAGGACCCGAATTATCCGGAAATCTCATGTGCAACGCCAATGGATTTGCAATGGATCCGAGCCGGCACGAATGAGCAAACTTCTAGTAACGAATTCCCCTTCAGCCAAGCGAAGATGCAAAACAGACAGGGATCATATGATTGCTCGGAATACAGCGACTGTTCGACAATAAACTTCTCGGATGTCCACCTGAGTCCTTGCAATGTTTCACAATCTGTTTGGATTCCGGCGGGGAAAGGTACTTATGATTTCAACCGAAAGATATTCGTATTCAAAGACTGCCATTGGGTGGACGAAAACGTGGTTACATACCTGGGGGAAAAACTCACCTTCGGACTCGTAAGTAATGGAACCTCAAAATGCATCGAAAGGAACGGTTCCTATAGCAGTTTTCAGTTCCAGGTTAGCGGAAGTAATGGCCAGCCAGGAACCGATCCCATTAGCCTGCCTTTTTCGCCCGATAAAGTAATGTCTATGTACCCGCTACTCCCGACAACACACTTTCTACAAAGCCAAAGTTTTATCCACCTGAATTCTGGAGGAACGCCAAAATCTTTCTTTATAGACAAATACGAAGTGACCCAGGCGGATTACTATGCTGTCATGGGGAAATTGCCTTTCCATTTTCTTAGCGATGTGACTCGTCCCGCGGAAACGGTGACTTGGTTCGACGCGGTTCTGTATTGCAACCAGAGAAGTTTACTTGAAGGGCTGAAACCCGTATACTCGTACTCCGCGGAATCCGATGATGTGAGCGGTAGCTGTATAGGACTTACGGGGCTTTCCATGGATTTTAACGCGAATGGATACCGATTACCCACACCTCAGGAATGGGATGACGCTTTCCAAGCAGGAACGAATACAGATTATTATTGGGGCTCAAAAGGGTCTGCATATACGAATAGTTACGGTTGGTATTCTTCGAATTCAAACGCCAATTCTCACCCAGTAGGCTTAAAGTCACCTAACCAGTGGGGCCTATATGACATGTTCGGGAATGTTTCGGAATGGACGGGGGATCCCAATTTTTACAATGGCATGCAATGTGCCAATGGATTAAGCTGGAATAACCAGCCCGAAATTGCCGGTGGAGCCGGATCCGCAGGATCCATGCCCACAAACAATAGCTACGCTTGCGGAAGTCCAAGTGGCAAATACAGCTTTATCGGATTTAGGGTGATACGCAGGTTTCAAGATATCGGCCCGGCACGCAATTTACTTTTAAGTAATTAGTTCATGGCGCTTAGCCTCACCCCCATACACTCTTCGACTTGCAGCGCCATCAACTCCAAAGTCAAAGTGGACCGTTGCCCGCCAAGGCTCCGAGGCGACAATTCCAGCAGGGAAAGCAGGTATCTCATGAGTTCCGGAGTTCACTTTCCGGGCCTCGGGGAAAAATCGTTGATCCGAAAGGCCGGCTTCCCTAAGCTCCTCGAATCGATAAACCGTTCGGTAGATTGTGGCCCGCGCACAGCCCACCACTTGCGAAGCGGAACTGGCAGTATGGCCAGAATTTAAAAGGAGGAGTATTCGGCATCCGGTCGCTTCGATATGGTTCCGGGTTTTTCGAAATCGACCTTCAATCCGTCGGCGCTGCACGCGATAAAGATGCAGAGCTATTTTCATGACTGGGAAGTCCTCTGTGAGAAGGTTGAATGGTGTGGTTACCATCCAACTTACTCTGGAGTCTTCCCTTTTCAATACTGCTCATTTGGATCCATGTGCACATTTTGATGCTATGTTTTGATCCCAATCGTGTGCAGTCTATTTAGACGCGTGACCAGATCGTCCTCGCGTTTCGGCCCTCATCCAAAAAAGCACGTCACTCTCAGCAACGTCGCATGCAATTGCCCTATACAAAAGAAGATCACATAACCGTTCCCCGCTCGTTCCAGCACCCGTGTATCCTTTCGGCTTATGGTGGGATTGAACCTTCTGAAGCAGATGTTCAATCTGGGCGACTCACGTCGCATCTGCAATCGGTGGGAAAATAAATCCACCAATTTCGCGGCCTTCGTTAAATTGGCAACTATCATGATATTAGCCAAGAACTATTTTAGATATGCGTTCTAAGAACATTACAAAGGTTGTGCCCAATAAGCCAATTTATTGGAAGCAGCACTTCGCGATGTCCGAGGCTCCTGAACAGGGGGCACCAAAAATGGTGCCTACTGAAACCAAAAGGAAGGTCCTTTAAGGGGCTACCTGTCCTCCATCTAGCACATTCAAAAAGCTTGTGCCATTTGTTGTGAAAGTTGTACCGACGTTATCCACAAATGCAAAAAATTGCAGTCCAGTGCTCTGACTCGAAAGGGCAACAGCTAGCATATTCTTAACATAGCCTTCATCACCTGTCACAGCCACTGCATTGCAGGAATAAGATAAAGTAGGATTGGTGGGGCAGGAAGTGGTAAAGTTGCTTTTAAATTCGATCGTAAAAGAAGAGGACGAATAAACCCGAACCTTAGAAATTGAACCCTGAATAAGAATTCCCGAAAACGTTGAGGTCGCAGCGATTAGCACGAATATGGCAATGCAGGGAAAAAGTTTTTTCATTGGATACTCCTTTGGTTTACGGAAAGTAATAGATAGGAAAGCAAATATGAATTTACAAGTGATAGCCGCATAATCTTAGCCGTTTTTAGGTTCAATCATTTTTCAAATCTTAGGTGAAATTGTTAGTTAAATTAGCACCTCTACCGCTAAGTGTGTGGAAAGGGTCTGATTTCCAAGTAAAAAATGGGCTACCTTTTTCTTCCAATGAAACAGACCGACACAGTTGTACTCGAACACTATAAGCGGATTTTGACTCTCCCGGATCCTTGGCAAGTTGAGTCGGTGGATACGAATATGGAGGCCAAGGCGATCACGCCTTCGGTGATTTATCCGATGGGAACTCTGGCCCATTGTCCCGAATGCGCGACGCTTTGTTCATACTGGGGTTTCACCTATACGAAAGCGGCGGAAGGGTTTTACTAACGCTGGTATTTTTGGGCCACCATAGCCGCCTGAAGACTATGATTGAAGCGGCCAAGACCATTGAGCGGCACTATAAGAATATCAGCATCTTCTTTCAGCATCGAATCACGAACGCAGTAGCAGAGGGACTCAACTCCAAAATTCAACTCATAAAGGCAGGTGCTCGCGGATTCCGGAACTTCGCCAACTTCAGGGTTGCCATACTTTTCCATTGTGGAGGCCTCAAATTACGTCCACACGAATCCCCGTAGAGCCTTGATTTTTGGCGATGTTTTTGACCCTTCTGCGAATGGTAAATTTTCCTACAAAGGCTGGGGAACGAATTCTAATTCAGTCTCCTTTGGAACCTGCCATTGACTACAACGTTTCTGCGACATTTGACGCCTTTACCACTAGAAGTTTTAATTTCGTATTCTCGACCGGCTATCAGGCAATGAATGATCTGGCCCAGTACAACGCCAACAGCCCAACCATTTTATCCAATGGTCAATGGGCAATGAATTCATATACTTCGGCATGTTCGACACACCTTGCCGCTTGTCTGGGGTATCTTGCTACTTGGTGGACAAATATTTACGGAACTCGCACCGATCCTATCTGGGGTGTATTAGCTAGCGCGAATGCGGGTCTGATACCAGTTGCCAGTTTTCATAGTCATATCATAACCTCCACGATTATCACTCCACTACTTTTGAATTGAATTTTCACCAATAGGTTGTGATATATGAATGAAAAGGGGGAGAAAGCGCGTCACCTGTACTCTTCTGGCAGATGGAAGGTCTCTCAACGTCGGTTGGATAACCAATAGAAGTTTCCAACTCCGGAAACGCAATCCTTCCGAGATTCCTTTAGACCAATAGAATTGGATTATTGTGCAGGCGTCGGGAAATACGGCAGGCCTGCGGCCATTCCGTATACGTCTCCCGCGCGTTCCAATACCCGCGTATCCCTACCGTTCGTCAGCATCACGTAGCGGCAGGGAATGCGTTTCAGATATCCCGCCGCCTGCCAAGCCACTTCATCATCGATGCGGCACCCAGGCTCTTTGCATTCCACCAACAGCCAAGGGACCAACTGGCCTTCCCCGGGCCGCCAGGCCACCACGTCGACGCGATGGAAATTGCCGGGTTCCAGGTTCGCCAGGGAAAACTCTACGCCGATGAGGTTCGGGGGTACGCCCACGGTGTCGATCAAATAGCGGATCAAAGCCTGGCGCACCTCCTCTTCCGGAGTGGCGGCCACGTGCTTCTTGCGGATGGGATCGAAGAGGTTTCGCGGCGGGATGGCCGGATCGGACGTCATTGCGCTACCAGCACCGCCCGCACCATGCGATGATCGGTGGCTAACAGGCGGGCCCCATCCCTGGCGGTGAACGGGCCGTGCAAGGCGGTGGCATGTTCCACGGTCTTTACCCAATGGCGCGCCAAGATGAAATCGATGCGCCTCTGGGACCAAGCAGCCGTGGTATCCCAGAGCGCGCTGGCCGCGACGCAGCAGGAACTTCCGTCAGGTTCCAGGGTGGTATCGTAGGTATCCGAAAACCCCGCGTCCGTGAGGATGCGGTGGGCGCCACTGCCCGGATCGATGTTGAAATCGCCCAACACCACTTGGGCCACCGCCGTCTTTCCTCTGGAATCTTTTACTTGCTCGGCTTGCTGGTATTTCACCAGCTCCGCCGCTTGGTTGCTGCTCACGTCCTCGAAGACTTCGAGATGAGTGGTATAGACCTGCCAGGTGACGCCCTTGGGAGTGCGGAATTTCGCGTAGCCCAGGGCGCGATCGGATTCGGTAGGGCTGTCGGAGGATAACCGGAAGACATTAAAATACCGTAGGCTGTCTTTCTCAAGCAGAGTGAAAGCCGGATTGATAAGGAGCGCGTTCCCCTCATGGAAATCGATGCGGATGGAGCTGTCGCCCTTGCTGCCGGTGAGGACCGTATCGTTGAGGGGGATCGGATAAACGATATAGGACGGACCCCCGTCGGCCTTGATGGAATCGACCAGCTCCTGGAGATAATCGTCGATCAACACGCCGTTGCGTTTGAAATAAAGCACTTCTTGGAGGCCCACCACGTCGAGCTTGAGGGAATCGATCGCGTGCGCCATGCCTTTCATGCGATCCTTAGCCCGGGTTTGCACGTAGCGGTCGTAGAGCTTGGTGAGGGCCGTGTACGCGGTTTCGGGCACGGCCATGTCGGTGAAGACCAGTTGCGACACGGGAAAGCCGACGCACATGTTCAAGGTGGCCATTCGCAAGGTATCGGCAGGAGAAGCATTCGAGAAGGCCACGGTGTCCTTAGGGATCACCGCGCCGGTGCTGCCGAAATCCGATTGGATCTTAGAGCAGGCGACCGCCAGTATCGCCAAAGCCAGCACCACGATGATTTTCAAAGCCGATGCCTGGACGGGAGCTATTCCGTTGCGGACCGGGTTCATATGTCCCTCCAATAAAAATTGAGCTTCAGGGCCACGAACCAACCGGTAAAATCCCCGTTCACCAGATGGAACCGGGTATTGGGCGCAGCCTGGGCTTTGGCCTTCGCCTGCTCTTCGGTGCCCACATAGAGCTTATCATCATCGGGATTGGCCGAGAAGGATTCGAAGTACATATGGGCCCCGTTGTTGGCGTCCGGAAAAACGCTTTTGAAGATTTTAGAGTCTCCCTGCTGGTTCCGTAACGTCAATCCCTGCACGTTGGAAATGCGCCAACCGGTGCGCCAGTCCAGTCCCATCCAGGTAGCGAAGGTCGGGAGGTATTCCAGATCGAGGAACGCCTTCTGCACCAGGTTCACGCCCGGCCAGATATCGAAGCGGATATGATCGTTAGGAGCGGCGCCGGCCCCGTAGTACTTGGCGGTCATTTCGATATGGGCCGAACCCGCCAGCACCCCGGCCCCGTAGCCCGCGCCCACCCTCAGCCATCGCCAAGGCTCGCGCGAATATTCCAGTTGCAGGGTGATGGGCAGAAAGTCGAAAACCTCCTGGGCCTCGATACAGCCGTACAAGCTGGATGGCTTGTAACTGGGATCCCGCAAGTCCGCGCAGGTCACGCGGTAATTGCGTTCCGCCTCTTCCAGGTCGAAAGGGACTTCGCTTTGCTCGAAGGTCTCAACCCAGAATTCCGCTTCCAGCCCTAAGCTCCATGGCCCTTGCCTCGCGCCCAATACGAGAGCGTTCTGGGGATGCCCATTGAACTGGCGCACATCGTAAGGATTGAATCCTTTTTCCTTGGTGGTTTTCTCCATGAGAAGGAGAACGCGATTGAAATCCTTGGCATCGTAATGGGTATAGCCTTCGGAACCGGATAGGAAAAGGTCCCAGGCACGGGAGGGGGCAACCAAGGCGAGCAAGCCAATAGCCGCATGCCGGAATGGTAAATAGCTCAGGTCGGATCCTCCCGGCGGAACAAGAAACCGGATTCCCGTCCGCCGACGCCCGGCTGCGGGGCCTGCGAAGGAATATACCGCCGGATGCGCGCTTTCCCCGTCCGCCCGGGGTCATCGCAGCGGGGGATTCCGCCCCGCACGGGTCGCAGGCCTTAGCGGTTTCTGCCCCAATGGATGTAGCGACGTCCGCCCGTGAGGATCATCCAGGCCACCGGTAGGAGCAGAACCAAATCGCGGACCAGGGAAAACCAGGATTCTCCCGCGTCGGTAGCGCCCTCTATGTCGAAGCAGCCGCAGGCGATGCCGAGATTGCGCAACAGCGCTTGTCCCAAGGCGACGATGAACATCAGCAGGAGCACGCCGACCAGGAACGCGAATTCCTGCTCCCAAAGGGTGAAGATTAACCCCAGGCCGGCCGTAATCTCGAAAGCGGGGAGCCAGATGGAGAAGGCATCGACGGCGAAGGCCGGCAGTAACTGGTATTGCGCCACCAAGGTGGCGAAGCCTTTCGGGTCGGAAAATTTGGGATAGGCGGCGATCAAGAACATGCTGCCGAGCCCCAAGCGCAAGACGGTCCGAAGCATGGGCCCTACCCCCGCCTTGCGGGAGCGGTTCAGGTAAATCATTGCCACGAGTACGACGGCCAGGCCGGCCAGTATAAAGCCTTGGTGCGCCCGGAAATCGTGTAAAGCCACCTTAATCCCGGCCTTAAGGCCCTGGGCCACAGTCAGGGTGGGCCAGCCTTCGGGTTTGGGAAGCACCTCGGGCGACCCGATCCAGGCAACGGAATGGCTGCTCAGGAGGTTGTTGATGGCCGCCAACGCCGCTGAGAACAGAATTGCGCCTGAGAGTACCGCTTTTTTCATGGCTAGAAGCTACAAAAATCGAAAAGCCGACCTCCGCTTGGACGCAGGAGTTACAGGCTGATCCCGTCTACTCGGAATGACTGCAATCAAGCCGGAGCGAACGAGTAGTCCGCCACGTGGGAAGGGTTAATTGCTAGAATTCAATCCAATATGGCCCTGCTCGAAAAGCTACACGCCGGCATCCCCACGCTTTCCTATGAGCTCTTCCCTCCCAAGAATCCCGCGGGCTGGGGTACGTTATACGGAACCTTAGGCGAACTCTCCAAGCTCGCCCCCGACTACATCTCCGTTACGTATGGCGCGGGCGGATCCACGCGCACCAAGACCGTGGATCTGGTCGGGCGTATCCAAAACGAATTGGGAATCGAATCGGTCGCGCATCTCACCTGCGTTGGCCACTCCCGGGAGGAACTGGCCGGCATCCTCACCACCCTCGAGGCGGCGGGCATCCGGAACGTCTTGGCCTTGCGCGGCGATCCGCCCAAAGGCGATGCTGCCTTCAAGCCCCATCCCGATGGATTCGCGCATGCCTCGGATCTGATTCGATTCATCAAGGACCGGTTCGGCTTAAGCATCGCTTGCGCCCACTACCCCGAGAAGCATGTGGAAGCGGCCACCGTGGAAGCGGATATCGGCTATCTGAAACTGAAGCAGGACAACGGGGCCCAGTTCACGATCAGCCAAATGTTCTTCGATAACGAAAACTTCTATCGCTTCCGGGATAAATGCGCGGCAGCGGGGGTCAGTTTCCCCTTCGTGGCGGGCATCATGCCGGTTCTCAACCTGGGTCAGATCACCCGCTTCCGGGAGCTATCGGGTTGCGTGATTCCCGACTCCCTGGTTTCCTATCTGGGAACCGGGGACGCGGCCGCCATCCAGGCGCGCGGGGTAGAATTCGCGACTCGGCAATGCGACGATCTCCTGAGGAACGGGATCGCCGGCATTCACCTCTATTCCCTGAACCAGTCCTTATCCTCCGCGCGCATCACCGAAAACCTCCGCGGCCTGGGATATTTTCCCGTCGCCACCACGGCCAAATCCGCCAAGAGCGTTTAACCGGCCATGTTTTCAGGCAGGTTCTCGGCCGAATCGGGCGGGCTCAATCCTCATTGGGAGGCTAAACTCGGCCTGGAGGCCGCGGGAATCGGACTGCTCGATCTCACCCTTTCCAATCCTACCGTAGCCGGCATCCACTATCCTCCCGGGATTCCCTCGCTTTTGTCCCGGCCCGAGGTCATGGAATACCATCCTAATCCGCGGGGGATGCCGGAGGCGCGCCAGGCGGTCGCGAAGTACCTCCACGGCCGGGGCCGGCCCTGCGATCCCGACCGCTTGATCCTGACCGCAAGCACTTCCGAAGCCTATGGATGGCTGTTCAAATTGCTGTGCGAACCCGGCGACGAAGTGCTGGTGCCTTCGCCCAGCTACCCTCTCTTCGATGACCTCGCCGATTTGGAGAGGATATCCCTTCTTCGATATCCTCTTTCCCCCAACCCTGGCCGGAGCGGTTATTGGGAACCCGATTTCGATAAGCTGCGCAATCTGATCTCCACGCGGACCAAGGCGCTTATCTTGGTCAATCCCAACAATCCCACCGGGCATGTGCTGGATGCCCTGGCCTTGGAAGCCTATCTCGCGTTGGCCGATGAATACGGCCTGGCCCTTATCGTCGACGAAGTGTTCTGCGATTACGTGCTGGCGGATGATGCGGTTTTCCTGCCGCTGGAATCGGAAGGACCCCTGGTCTTCACCTTGAACGGGTTCTCGAAAATGCTGGGCCTTCCGCAAATGAAGCTGGGCTGGATCCATGCCGCGGGCAAACGCGAACTCGTGAACGCCGCGCTGGAGCGCCTGGAGTTCATCGCCGACGCCTTCCTCTCGGTGAATACGCCGGTCCAAGCCGCGGCAGGGGATCTGCTGGCCCTCGCGCGGCCCATTCAGTCGGCGATCGCCCAACGCTTGCGGTCGAACCTAAAGGCTTCCTGGGAGTGGACGGTGGGTTCCCGCACCCAACTCTACAGCGCGAACCATCCCCAGGCTGGCTGGTATCTTCTGCTCCACGTCGGCACTCCGCTGGACTCGGAGGCCTTCGCCCTCGACTTGTTACGGCGCTTCCACGTGCACACCCATCCCGGCGCCTTGTTCGGATTGGGGAAAGAATGGCCCTTGGTGGCCAGCCTGTTGACTCCGGAGACGGCTTTCCGGGAAGGATTGGCGCGCATAGCCGCGGCGGCTGATGGGCATACGCATGCCTGACGAGCGGGCGCTCAAGGACCGGGTGCGCCGCTATTATGCCGCCGCTACCGAGGACTATCTCAAGTATTACCAGGCCGATTGGCACCATCACATGCATTACGGGTTCGATCGGGACTTGCCCCGCGGCGGGAACCCGACCGAGCACATGGTCCGGTACATGGCGGGATTGGCGGGCCTGAAGGCAGGTGATCGTTTGCTGGACGCCGGCTGCGGGGTGGGTGGTTCTTCCATCTTCCTGGCGCGGGAACTGGGACTGGACTGCACCGGGATAACCTTGATGGAGACCCAGGCCCGGTTGGCCCGGGGGTTCGCGGCCAAAGGCGTCCCGCATGCGGCCGGGCGCGGGAAGGCGCGCTTCGCCGCCAATGATTTCCATACGCCTGCCTTCAAGCCCGCGAGTTTCGATGCGATATGGGCGCTGGAATCCTTCGATCATGCGGTGGACAAGCGGGCCTGGATCGCCGGCATGTTCGCTATGCTCAAGCCGGGCGGCTGCCTGGTGATCGCGGACGGCTTCCGGACGCAGGCGCCGCGCGACCGCGCCATGGCGAAGGCTTACGATGCCTTCTTGGCGGGATGGGCCGTGCCGCATCTCTGTTCCGCTTCCGAGATCGAGACTTGGGCTACGGAGGCCGGATTCTCCCTCGCGCATTCGGAAGACATTTCCGCCGACGTTATGCCCCATGCGCGGGCCATCTTCCGCTTCGGCCTGCTCTTCATCCCCGTGCGTTGGGCGCTGGCGCGCCTGAAGCTCACCAGCCGCGAGAAGCTGGGTAACGCCTACGCTACCTATTACCAGTACCTGACTTTCCGCAAGGGCTTGTGGGAATACCGCACCTATTGCTTCCGCAAGCCGCTCGACGCCTTCTAACCGGCAGCCTGCGTCAGAGACAGGATGTTCCCGTCCGGATCCTTGAACCAGGCCACCTTGGCTCCCCCCGGAGCCGTCCATACCCCCGTTTTGTCCTGTTCCAGGCTGGGGAATTTCTCGAAGGCCACCCCGAACTCGCCCAGCACCTTGGCTTCTTTCCGGATATCGTCCACTTCCCAACCCAGCACCGTGAAAGGGGCCGGGACCAGGCCCTCCACGGGGGTAACCCGCAAGGTACCCTGGCCGAGATCGAACACGATGGCGAATTTGTCTTCGGAACGCAGCGGCAGCCGCAACACGTCCTTGTAGAAGGCTTTGGCGTCTTGGGGACGCGCGGTGGCGATGAAGGAAATGACTTTGGAATTCTTCAGCATGGGGACCTTGACGAATGGGGTTTCAAGCGGAGAACAGATCCAATTGGCCGGAACCGGCTTTGGGGGCCGTGGGCGCCTTGACGGTAGTGGGCATCTGCGGCGCCGCGGGAAGTTTCAGGCGTTCCAGCGACTCCCCCGCTTCCAACCCGCATTTGCGCGCGTGGATGCGGAAAAGCTTGTCGACCATGTCGGCCATATTTCCCGTCCCCGACATGCGCGCCCCCCACCCGGTATCGTAGAGCTCGCCATCGCGCACTTCGCGTACATGATGCTCGATTTTTCCCGCGCGTTCCGGTAGCCGCTCGCGGATGCGCTCCAGGAACACCTCCCGGGTCGCGCCGGGCAGGCGTAGCATCACATAGAAGGCGAACGCGGCCCCCGCCGCCTTGGCCCGCGCCAGCAGGGCCGGGATATCGCTGTCGTTGAGCCCCGGAATGATGGGCCCCAGGGAGATGCCGGTGCGCAGGCCGGCCGCGCTCAATCTCTCCAAAACCTTGAAGCGCAGGGAGGGCGGCGCAGCGAAGGGCTCGACAAGGCGCGCCATGGCGTCATCTGCGAAAGGGATGGACAGTACCACGCTCGCCCCGGAGGCTTTGCCGAGCGCGCCCAGCAGATCCAAATCGCGCAGGATCAAGGTCGATTTGGTGATGAGCGAAACCGGCTGGCGGAATTCCAGGCACACCTCCAGGCAAGCGCGGGTCAGCTTGAGTTGGCTTTCGGCCGGTTGGTAGCAATCGGTAACGCCCGAGAAGGTGATGGGCTCCCGCACCCAGGCCTTGGAGGCCAGCTTCTTCCGGAGCAATTCCGCCGCGTTGATCTTGGCATAGATTTGCGTATCGAAATCGGTACCGGCCCCGAGCCCCAAGTATTCGTGGCTGGGGCGGGCATAACAATACGCGCACGCGTGCGCGCAACCCCGGTAGGGATTCACGCTATAGCGGAAAGGGATGTCGGGACTATCGTTTTCGGAGACGATGCTGCGGGCGATTTCCTTGTGGATGCGCAGCGCCTGGGGCAGTTCGACCCCGTCCTCCCACTCCACCCGCATGGACTCGAACCGGTTGTCCGGATTCGCTTCCGGGCGGACGCGATAAGGATGCTTGCGTTCCGGCATGTTCCAATCTCCGCCGCCCGCGGACCCCTCGCTCGGCGTCCGCGACGAACCTAATTATGAGACCACTTCTTGTTCAGGCCTTACCGGCCGTCCCGCGCTGGTACAGGTAGTCCAGGTCGCAGGCGTCCCCCGGCATCCAATGCTTTTCCTTATCCCACCATTTGATGTTGCAACCGATGGCATCGGTGCACTCCACTGCGATGGGACGTCCCGCCAGCATGTCCGCGATGGCATCGTCGAGTTCATGGGTCTGGGCTTTGGCGGCGTCCCGCGGGCTATTGTCCTGCCGACCCGAATACGCGAGCTTCCCATCCTTGCCGAACAGGAAATAATGCGGGGTGCGCTCGGCCCCGAAAGCCTTGGCCACCAGTTGCTCCTCGTCCTGGAGGGACAGCCAACGGAATCCCTTTTCCCGCATCCGCATCAGCACGGCGTCCCAGCTATCGCTAGGATGATCCTTGGTTTCATTGGAATGGAAGGCCACCATGGAGATGCCCTGGGATTGGATGCGATCAAAGAGCGCTTTCATGCGATCCTCGCTGCCGACCACATAGGGGCAATGGTTGCAGGTGAAGAAGATTAAGGTTCCGTTGCGGCCTTGGAAGTCACCAAAGGCATGTCGGCGGCCGTCGGAGCCCGGCAGATCGAATGCGGGCGCCTGGGCGCCGGTGGGTAGAACGAAACTCATGGGAATCCTCCAAATTCGATGCGAACGGCCGCGTCAGCGCGGCGCGATGCCGATGGTAGTCCTAATACGATCCAAAAAAACCGAAGCCGTGGCGCGGGCCCGGTCCCGCCCTTTCGCGAGCACGGCCTGCAGGGCCGCGGGATCCGCCATCCAGCGACGGTACTCCTCGCGCGGGCCCTTAAGCTGGGCATTCAAGGTTTCGAAATAATCCTTCTTGGCCTGGCCCCAACCCATGCCCCCGGCCTGGTACTTCGCCCTCAGGGCCTGGGCTTCCGACTCCGAAAGCAACAGCCGGTGCAGAGCGAAGATGTGGCTTTGCTCCGGATCCTTAGGTTCCGCGGGCTCCTGGCTATTGGTAACGATCTGATTGATGCGCTTCTGCAAGGCCTTCTCTTCGAGGAAGAGCGGAATGGTGTTCCCGTAACTCTTGCTCATCTTGCGCCCGTCCAGCCCGACAATGGTTTTAACCTGCTCTTCGATTTTCGGTTGCGGCAGGGTGAACAGCTCGGATGCGTAATTGTGGTTGATGCGCTCGGCGATGTCGCGGGCGATTTCCACGTGCTGCTTCTGATCGGCTCCTACGGGCACGATGTGGGCGGAGAAAAGCAGGATGTCGGCGGCCATCAGGATGGGATAGGTATACAATCCCATATTGATGTTCTGATCGGGATCCTTCTGGGCTTCGACGTTCTTGGCTACCGCGTCCTTGTAGGAATGCGCCCGGTTCATCAGCCCTTTGCCCGCGAAGCAGGCCAGGATCCAGGACAGTTCGAAAACCTCCGGAATCTCGCTTTGGCGGTAAAAGATCGATTTCTCCGGATCGAGCCCGAAGGCCAGGTAGGTCGCGGCGATGGAGTAGGTATGCTTACGCAAAGCCTCCGGATCGTAGACCGCGTTCAACGCATGGTAATCGGCGATGAAGTAATAGGTTTCGTAGGTCGAGGCCAAAGCCAGGGCGGGCCTAATGGCCCCCAGCCAATTGCCCACGTGGGGCTCTCCCGTAGGTTTGATGCCCGTTAAAGCCCGTAAAGCCATGAGTACCCTTTGTTTGCCGAACGATTCCGCGCCAATGGGCGCCATCGCCATTTCGCGAGGACCCCAAAGTAGCACTTTTTTCTAAATTCATATTTGAAGACGAATCATGAAAAATCGTATAACTCCTTATCAATCGGCGAGATGTAACTCTCTCCCTCCCCTTTCCACAAAGCGCTGTGTCCATTGACCGAACCCAACCTCCTCGTCCAACCCAGCTTTCCCATCGAATACGTCGATACCGCCGCGGGCCTAAGCAAATTGATCAAGGCCATGGGCGGAATCGAAACGGTATACCTGGACCTCGAAGCCGACAGCATGCACCACTACTTCGCCAAGATCTGCCTCATCCAGATCCTGGTTGGCGAGACCTGTTATCTGGTGGATCCGCTGAGCGGGGACATCAAGCTCGATGGCTTCCTCGCCGCGCTATCGGAAAAGATTCTCGTCCTCCACGGCGCCGATTATGATTTGCGCATGCTTTACCAGCAGCATGGCTTCCGCCCCTTCCGGATTTTCGATACCATGCTGGCGGCGCAATTGTTGGGGAAGCCGGCCTTCGGCCTGGCGGCCTTGGTACAAGCCTTCTTCGGAGTCACCCTGAAGAAAGATCAACAGAAAGCGGATTGGTCGCAACGCCCGTTGCCGCCGCTGATGCTTCAGTACGGGGCGCAGGATACCTTCTTCCTGCCCGGCCTGCATCAGGCGCTCACCGATGAGCTTACGGTAAAGCAGCGCTTGGATTGGCATGTGGAAACCTGCGTCGAGCTGGTGAAGGCCACGGCCAAATCGAAGGAAGTGGATCTGGAGAACACTTGGCGGATCGACGGCTCTTCCAAACTTTACCCGAGGCAACTGGCCGCTTTGCAATCGCTGTGGAAGTACCGCGACTTCATTGCGCAGAAAACCGATCTCCCCAGCTACAGAATCCTGCCATCGGATATCTTGCTCCGCTTCGCGATGGCCGTGCCGCCCTCCGGAGAGCCGGAGCAGACGCCGTCCCTGCCATCGCGCCTCAATTCGGACATCAAGTCCGGATTCCTGGAGGCCTTCCGGCAAGCCTTGGATTCGCCCGAAGCGGCGTGGCCGCAGCCCCTGCGTCCGCCGCGCAAGCCCGTATTGAGCCCCAGTTCGGCCGTGCTCAGCCGCCTGAAGGAAGTACGGGACAAGATCGCTGCCGAGCTGCAAATGGATCCGTCCCTACTTGCCACCAAGTCCACCCTGACCGCCGTAGCGTTGACCGGGTGTACCTCCCGGCCGAAAATGATCGCCGCCGCGAAATGGATGAAATGGCAGGAGGATTTGCTTTTGGAACCATGGGTGAAGCCCGAGGATGCGAAGCCGGATTAAAATGGGGCTGTCCGGAGTTCCCTCGATTAACTCCGAGGGCGATCCGGAAAATTATCGGCGGCGCACCGTCGCTAATTTGCCAAAATCCCCTGTCGGCATTCTGGCGTCGGATTCCCCTGGCAGACATGCCAGGCGGGCATTTAGTATACTTCAGTAGGCGCCGCTCTGCGGGTCACCCGGAGGTTACAATGTTCGGTCGACTTGGTCCCATGGAACTCCTCATCATTTTCCTGATCGTTATTCTCCTGTTCGGCGGGAAGAAGATCCCTGAAATCGCCAAGGGCCTTGGCAAGGGCATACGCGACTTCAAATCCTCCATGGCCGGCGAAGATGAGGCCAAGGCGGAAGTCAAACCCCTGGCGAATCCGGACACGCAGGCTTCCCAGGACAAGCCGAAGATCTGACGGGCGCCGGCTCCCCGCCGGGTCCTTCCCTCTTTCCCCGCTTCCCCACCGTTGGCGTCCGAAACCACATTCTGGGATCATATCACGGAGCTCCGCTCCCGCCTGATCCGCATCATGATCGGCGTGGGGATCGCGGCATCCGTTTGTTACGGCTATTGGGAACGCCTTTGGGCCGGTCTCGCCTATCCGCTCACCAAGCAACATCTGAAGGTGGTTTTCATCGCGACCTCGCCGATGGAAACCTTCATGACCAGCATCAAGATGTCCATCATCTCGGGGGTCATCGTCTCCATACCTTGGACCATGTGGCACGTCTGGCGCTTCCTGGCCCCCGGCCTTTTCCAAAAGGAACGTAAGGTCTTCGCAATCGCCTTCGGATCGTCCGTCGTCATGTTCGGAGTGGGCGCCGCTTTCGCGTATTTCGCCGTGCTGCCGGCGGGCTTGGCCTTCCTGGCCACCTACACCAACGGCGCCATCGCGCAGAACTGGCGCCAGGACGAGTTCATGGGATTCATGAGCCAGTTCATGTTGGCATTCGGGCTCATCTTCGAGCTGCCCGTGGTTTCTTACGTGCTCGCCTCCATGGGCCTCATCACCGCGAAGGGCATGTGGGGATTCTTCCGTTACGCCATCGTCCTCATCTTCGTGGTGGCGGCGTTCCTCACCCCAGGGCCTGATCCCGTCTCGCAATGCCTGATGGCTGTGCCCTTGTGCGTGCTATACGCGATTTCCATCGGGATCGCTGCGGTGGCGCAGAAAAAGGCGGAACAGGAGACCGCATGATTTTCGATGACCTCGGCATTGGCGAAATCGGCGTAGTGCTCGCCCTGGCTGTCGTCCTGATCAAACCCAAGGAGTTGGGCAGGGTCATGCGCGAGTTCGGCAAGTTCAAGCGCAAGGCCCTGGAAATCCAATCCCAGGTGCGCACCCAACTGGAAACCATCACCATCGAAGCCGAAGCGATCGAAAAGCAGATGAAGGTCGGCATGGACAAGGCAGCGTTGCGGGGTTGGGCCAAGGACCGGGTCGCCTTGCTTCCCGCTACCGATCGCGCGCGCGCAGCGGAGGCATTGGCCGCTAGGGTCGCCGACTGGCAAACCTACAAGAACGCCGGGACAGTGGCTTGCTTCGCATCCGATCTCACGGAGATCGACACCGAACCCCTGCTCCGCCGCATCCTATCGGAAGGCAAGGTCCTGTTGTTGCCTTACATCCAAGGGGAAGGCAAGGAGGCGGCCATGGCTTTCGCGCCGGTGAAGGATTTGGAGAGGGACTTGGCAGAAGGGACGTTCGGTATTCTCGAACCCGTCCCCGAGGCCCGCGCGGCCGAGGCTCCCCTGCCGGATCTGATCCTGGCGCCGGGGCTCGCCTTCGACCTCCGGGGCGGGCGCTTGGGCAAAGGAAAAGGCTTCTACGATCGCTATCTCGCGGGCTTCCGCGGCTTTAAGGCGGGGCTGGCCTACGACGTACAAATTACCGAGAAAAACCTACCTTTGGACGCGCACGATCAAACCATGGACGCCGTGGTTACGGACCAGCGGACGCAGGTCTTCTCGGCTCCTCGCATCGATACGGTCTGAAGGAAAAACATGAAAGCCATTCTCGCCCTGGAAGACGGGAACTATTTCGAAGGGGAATCCTTCGGCGCCGAAAAGGACGGCGCGGGGGAAGTTTGCTTCAATACCTCCATGACGGGGTACCAGGAAATCCTCACCGATCCTTCCTATGCCGGCCAGATCGTGACTTTGACCTATCCCGAGATCGGCAATTACGGCATCAACCCGGAAGACGTGGAGTCGAAGCAGATCCAGGTCTCGGGCCTGGTGGTCAAGAATTGTTGCGAATACCCTTCCAATTGGCGCGCCGACGAAGGCAAGGATAAGCATCCCTGGTCGCTGTCGGAGTACCTGAAGAAAAACGGCATCCCGGGCATCATGGGCATCGATACGCGCCGGCTGACGCGCATCCTGCGCGAGACCGGGGCCAAGAACGGCGTCATCGTCATCGGGGACGTGGATGTCGCGACCGCCTTGGCGAAGGCCAAGGCGGTCCGGCCTTTCGGGGAGTTCGACTTCGTGCGTCAAGTGACCATCGGCAAACGGGAGGAATGGCATGGGCGCGAAAGCGACTTGAGCTTCAGGCCCGTTCCCGAGCGCCAACGGAAATACACCATCGCGGCCATCGATTACGGGGCCAAGTACAATATCCTCCGCAAGCTCGAAACCCAAGGCGCCAAGGTGGTACGTTTCCCCGCCGATGCCAGGCCCGAGGAAATCCTGGCCTGCAATCCCGACGGGATCTTCCTGTCGAACGGACCCGGCGATCCGGCCGTGCTGGACTATGCGGTGGACACCATCAAAACGCTCTTGACCACCGGGAAGCCCTTATTCGGGATCTGCCTGGGGCATCAACTGTTGGCGCGCTCCGTCGGCGGTAAGACCTTCAAGCTCAAGTTCGGCCATCGCGGCGCGAACCATCCAGTCAAGGATTTGCGCACCGGCAAGGTGGAAATCACCTCGCAGAACCACGGGTACGCGGTGGATCCCGCCAGCCTGGATTCCAATGCGGTCGAAGTGACGCATATCAACCTCAACGATAAGACCGTCGCGGGCCTGCGCCTCAAAAAGACTCCCGCCTATTCGGTGCAGTACCATCCGGAAGCTTCGCCGGGCCCCAAGGACTCCCATTACTTGTTCGAGGAGTTCATCGCCGAGATCAAGAAGCACGCGGCGCATCCCGTGGCCGCGGGCCGCTAGCCGGCCCTCCCTATGTCCAAAGTCGATTCCTCTTCCATCGTCGCGGGCCTGCATGCCGTCGACGCTTTACTGCGCTCTTCTCCCGCCAAGGTGAACCATCTGGTGCTCCAGCTCGGCAGCCAGAACGCCAAATTGCATGACCTGCAACGCCGCGCCGAAGAGCATGGCATCCGCATCCATCAATTGCCCAAGCCGCGCCTGGACCAGTGGTTCAACGGCGTCCATCAGGGCGTGCTCGCCTTCTGCAATACGCGCGCCTACGATGATTGGGCCGAGGTGAAGAAGGAGCTGGTGGCGGCGAAACGCGCCGGTTACGCCCCCCTTATCGTGGTGCCGGCCGCCATGGAAGATCCGCGCAACCTGGGAGCCTGCATCCGTTCGGCCGTAGCCCTCGGCGCGGACGCGATACTGGCCCACAACAAGGGCGGCGCGGGCCTCACTCCTTCGGTGGCCAAGACGGCTGCGGGCGCGTTGGAATCCATCGCCATCTGCCAGGTGACCGATATCGAGAAAGAGCTTAAGTCCCTGCGTAACGAAGGTTATGTCATAGTGGGCCTCGAAGAAGACGGCGAAGTGGAAGCCCATAAGGGCCGCTACGAAGGCCCATTGGTTCTGGTGGTGGGCGGGGAGGATCGCGGCATCCCGCCGCATATCCGCCGGGCCTGCACCTACGTGGTCCGCCTGCCCATGGCCCCCGGCGCCCATTCCTATAATGCCAGCGTAGCCCTATCCCTGCTCCTCTACGAGGTGAATCGCGCGGGCAATTTCCAGCGCCTGGCTTCGCCGCGCCCCAAATTCTTCCAAGATCCCCAGGCACCGCAAACCCTGGCGGGCTTGGAAGAATAACTGCAGCGCAAGCTGGAGTCCTCCCCCACCCTTTCTTTCGAATCCCGCCTCCTGCCTGGACTTGCCGCCGCGCCCGCCGCCCCCTATGATGGGTGCGGGGCCGCAAGGACGCGTCCCTTAGCGGCCCGCCTATCCTGGCGATGCCGTCGGGAGCGGAATCATGTTGGACAAAGTCTGGAAAAGAATTTCCGACAAGCGTTCCACAGGCAAGAAACTGGTTCCGATAATTCTGGGCCTATCCGCGGCCATGTGGTTCGGCGCCGGGGTCGCTTTCTTTTGCCTCAAAGACAAACACACGGGTAATTCCGCCAAGGCCGAGGCCAAGCCGAACAACATTGCGGGTAAGGAGGAGAAGGCCGAGCTTGCCGGCGTCCCGGCATCACAGGCGAATGCCGAAGGGACTTCCGCTGCGGAAGCCAAAGGCATCGACGCGGTAGGTGGCGAGGCCAAAGGCGCGGAAACCACGGCGAAGAGCCATGCCGAGATCGCGGGAACTTCGCAGGCGGAAGCGTCTGGAGCGAAGGCCCCCGATGAGAATGCGGCCATGCCGGAAGTGCGCGCCGCCGAGGATGATCCGCGGCTGTGGCCTTCTCGCGAGGAGATGGCCGCCTTGCGCCAAGTGGCCGAACTGCGCGCGGGGGCCGGTCAGTTGGAAGAGGCCGTAACGCCGCTGCGACGGGTGATGCGCGTCCCCACGCATGAGGCGAATTTGCTGGCGCTGGCCGCCAAGGTTTTCCTTGGAACGGCGAACTACTCCGAAGCCTTCCGCTATGCGAACCAACTCGTCGGCCTCGAACCCGAGAACATGCACGCCCGGGTGCAGTCCGTGGAAGCGCAATACCGCATGGGCCAGGTGGAGCCGGCGATGCGATCGGCGGAAGCGGCGCTCAAGCAGAATTCCGGCGATCTCGCCATGCTGGTCGAGCTGGGTACCATGCAAGTGGAAGCTGGGCCGGCCGCCAAAGGTTACGGCGAAGCCCTGACGACGGCGCTCAAGCTTAAACCCGACTACCCTCCTGCCCTCTACTTGTTGGGCCGGAAAGCCCAACTTGAAGGTGATTTCAAGGATGCGGAAACCGCCTTTGCCAAAGTCGTAAAACTGGACCCCGAGAACGTCAAGGCTCTCGGGCAATTGGGCATGGCCCAATACCATCTCGGCAAAATGATCGCGGCCGAGAAATCGTACCGGCTCGAGCTGACGCGGAACCCTTCCGAATACAATACCTGGTATAACCTGGGCGAATTGCTGCTCGGCAACGCCAATGAAGAGACCAACTCCGAGGTCGTGCGCCGTTTCCGGGCCGCGGCCATGGAGTGCTATCTGAAGGCGATCGATCTGAATCCCGATCATGCCCAAGCCCGGTACCGCGTGGGAGTCTTGCTGATCGGCAATGGGCAATACAAGGAAGCCATCCGCCATTTGGAGGCCGCGTTGCGCCTCGATTCGCGCCACGTCCCCACCCTGGTTCAGCTTTCCCTGGCTTACGAGAACTTAAAGCAACCCGAGCGGGCGCGGGCCTATCTTAACAAGGCCTACGAATTGGATCCCCTGAACAAGGTAGTGCTCTCCAAGTTGCGCCGCATGTCCTGAAGTTCGACCGGAATCAGCTGTTCACTCGCTCATCGCGAGGGCCGATGCGGATTCACGCAAGTGCCGGCTGGTTTTACACGCCAGACGCTTCCGCGGGAACGAAGGTTCCGATGTAACGAAGCAAAACCTCGGTAACCTCGTCCCTTTGCCGAAAATTCCCGTGAACGGTCTTGCTCGCTTATTCCTAAAGTGTTATTATACCTTCTGTTACGGACCACAGGAGCCCTATGGGGAACGTCACCAAGAAAGACATAGTGGATGAGATCGCGGCTCGCACCGGGTTGACCCAGGTGGATACCAAGATCATCGTCGAGTGCTTCCTGGACGCCATAGCCAAGTCCCTGGTCCAAGGCAAGAACATAGAGATCCGCGGCTTTGGCCGCTTCAAGGTGAAAGAGAAGAAAGCCCGCACCGCCCGCAATCCGAGAACGGGCGAAATGGTCCACATCGACGCGGGGCTCAAACCCATTTTCGAAGCCAGCAAGGAATTGAAGAACGTCTTGAACTCGGACGGCGAGGACGGCAAAGCCTCGGAATGAGGCCAGCGCGCCGCTTGGGCGGGAATTAATCCGCCTCCGCGCCGCTTTTCGCGAAGCCGCTGGCGCTCCGCCCCTTCACCGCCCCGAACTTCCCACGGACCCAAGAGATCCCTCCCCCATCATGACTTATTAGATTCAAGCCATGAATCGCCCGAATGCGCCGGAAATCCATAATCGGGCCGCCCGTCACCATTACCATGTCCTCGATAGCTTCGAATGCGGCATCGCGCTCCGGGGAACCGAAGTGAAATCCATCCGTGAAGGCAAGCTCGAGCTGGCGGAAGCCTTCGCGCAAGTGCGCAAGGGCGAGGTGTGGCTGGTGAACGCCTATGTCAACGAATACAACTACGGCAACATCAACAATCATCTTCCCCGGCGGGAACGCAAGCTGTTGGCCCGCAAGCCGGAGATCGCGAAGATGGATGAAGCCACGTCCCTCAGGGGACACACCCTCATCCCGCTCAAGGCCTATTTCAAAGGCAGCGTGCTCAAAATCGAGATCGGCATCTGCAAAGGCAAGGAAGCGCCTGACAAGCGCAAGGATAAAGCCAAGCAAGAGGCCAAACGCGAGATCGACCGGGCGCTGAAAGAACGGAACCGCGGATGAGGCTCCCCGCTTTCGTCCGCATCAGCCTGGCTTTGGCATTCGGGTCATGGTTGGCAACGGCGGCTTCCGCCAACGTGGTTCTCAAGCCCAAGCCCGGCAACTTAACTTCCTCTTGGCCCGGCGGCACCTTTCCCGATACCGCCTTCGAAGGCATCCGCTACGTCTCTTCGCAATTCCTGGAAAACCTTTTTGCGCGCGAAGGGGCATGGGTTCCCGATCGCCAGAAATTCGTTCTGCCCGATTCCGCCGGGCGCAAATGGTATTTCACCCTCGATAATCCTTACATCAACATCGGCGACGAAGTGGCCAATCTGGTATATCCGATCCGGCGCGGCCCGGAGTTTCTCTATCTCCCGCTTCCGCCCTTGCTGCGCTTGCTCGCCCAGAAAGGCTGGCCTATCGAGGCGCCCGAGATGGAACAGCCCGCGGCCCTTGCGGCCAAGGTTAAGCCCATGCCCAAGGTCCTGGCCTTGCCGGGCGGATCCAATATCCTGGACATTGGCACCGAGGATCGCGACAACGGGACCTTGGTTTCGGTGCGCGTAGCCGGGCCCATGGAATGGGAAAGCTTCTGGGTGCCGCCGCATTTCATCCTCAAGTTCCAAGGCGGCCAGGTTTCGCCCCGCTTTCCGCTTAAGGCGCAAGGCGCGGGCCTGGTGAAGTCGATCTTCACCGTGCAGGAGAAGGAACTCGTGCAGGTCACCCTGAACATCCCCAAACCCATCGACACGGTGGAAGTCGCCTATTCTTCCGAAACCCTGGCCTACCAGGTAACCGTGCGCAAGCCTTCAAGCCGCAAGCCCAAAGCCGATAGCACCGAGCAGGCGAAGGACAAGGCCATGAAGGGCACGACCATCATCATCGATCCGGGCCATGGCGGTAAGGACCAAGGCGCCATGATCGCCGGAGTGAACGAGGCGCAAATAACCTTGGCCGTCGCCAAGGAGCTGAAGTCCGCCTTGGCCAAGCTCGGCTACCGCTCTTTGATGACGCGGGAAAGCGATACCTTCATCAGCCTGCCCGACCGCCCCAAGTTCGCTTCCGAAAAAGGCGGCGACCTCTTCATCAGCCTGCATTGCAACTCCATCGGCGGGGCGCCTAAGCACAAACAGCAGGTCTCCGGATTCACCGCCTATATCCTGAGGGAAGGCGAGAGCGAAGAGGACAAGGCCCTGGCCCGGCGCGAAAACGAGGCCATCGGGGCCGAGGGCGGGAAGAGCAAGGCGGAGATCTCGCCGGTGGAATGGATCCTGTTGGAACACCAACTCAACCTGTATTCGAAGGAAAGCGAAAGCTTCGCCGGCGATCTGGTTTCCGCCTTTGACGGGCACGCCATCGCCAAGTACCAGACGGGCGCCAGCCAGGCGGGATTTTACGTGCTGGTCGGCGCCTACATGCCCGCCGTCTTGTTCGAGATGGGCTTCCTTACCAACGACCAGGACCGCCGCGTTCTGGCCTCGGAAAAGGGCCAGCGGCAAATCGCCGAACGGCTGGCCAAGGCCATCGATCAGTATCGTAAAAGCCAGGGATCCGGCCCGGCCACTGCCAAGGAAGGCAGGCCCAAGCCGAAGGGCAAGGATTAGATCTATCTTTCCGCATCTTCCACCCAACCGGAGCGAACCCGATGTCAGGCCATAGCAAATGGGCGACCACTAAACGCAAGAAAGCGAAGATCGATTCGGCTCGCGCCAAGGTCTTCAACCGCATCATCCGCGAAATAACCGTGGCGGCCCGCATGGGCGGTTCCGACATAGAGGGCAATCCCCGCCTGCGCGCGGCGGTGCTCAAAGCCAAGGCCGCCAATATGCCCGCCAAGAACATCGAGACCGCGGTGGCCAAGGGCGCCGGCGAACTCGAAGGCGTGCAATACGTGGAAAACACCTATGAAGGCTATGGCCCGGCGGGAACGGCCATCATGGTCGATACCATGACGGACAACAAGGTCCGCACCGTGGCTGAGATCCGCCACATCTTCAGCAAGGCCGGCGGCAACGTGGGCGCCGAAGGATCGGTGGGCTGGATGTTCAAGTCCAAGGGCATCATCACCCTTCCCAAGGAAGCCGTCGGCGAAGACGCGCTTTTCGAATTGGTGACCGAACACGGCGCCGAAGACCTGGATGCGTCGGGAGCGGAATACGAGATCAGCACCGATCCCGCGCATTTCCATAAGCTGGTGGACGCCTTGGAAAAGAAAGGCCTTAAACCCACCACCGCCGAAGTCTCCAAGATCGCCGAGAACATGGTCAAGGTGACCGGCGAGGAGGCCCGCAAGGTGCTGAACCTCCTGGAAGCCCTTGACGAGCAGGACGACGTGCAGGGCGTGCACACCAATGCCGAGTTCGATCAGACGGAGCTGGATAATCTTTGAGCCGCAGGCGGCCCTTCCCGGCCTGCCTCCGGCCCGAGCGGTTGCAGGTCCCCTCCACATGATCGTCCTGGGGGTCGATCCGGGGACCATCCGCACGGGTTACGCCTTCCTGGAAAGGCGAGGCGAGCGCATCCGCGTCCTGGAGTACGGCGTCATCCGCAATACCGACGGCTCTCCCCTGCCCCTCCGCCTGGAGAAAATCCACCGCGAACTGCGCGCCTTGATGGAAACCTACCGGCCCACGCATTTGGCCCTGGAAAGCATCTTCCACGCCAAGTTCGCGCGCTCGGCCCTCATCCTCGGGCATGCGCGCGGGGCGGTGATGGTGGCGGCCCAGAGCCTGGGCGTACCGGTGGCGGAATATGCGCCAAGCCTGGTGAAGAAAGCCACCGTGGGCAAAGGCAACGCCACCAAGGAAAGGGTGGCGGTCTTGATCCAGAGCCACCTCCAACTCAAAGCGCCGCCCACCCCTTCGGATGCCGCCGATGCCTTGGCCATCGCCTTTTGCCATTTGATCCAGGCGCGGCGATAAACCCCATCTTTCTAATTTCCCAGTCATGATCGAATTCCTCCGCGGGCGCCTGGCCCAGAAGCAGCCGGCCCGCCTAGTCATCGACGTGGGCGGGGTGGGCATGGGCGTGGACGTTTCCCTGCGTACCGCCGAAGCCATGCCCGGCGAAGGCGAGACCGTCAATCTCCTTACCTATCTCCACGTCCGGGAAGAATCGCTGGAGCTGTACGGTTTCCAGGACGAAGTCGAGCGGATCCTTTTCCTCAAGCTTCTGGGCGTAAGCGGCATCGGGCCGCGCCTCGCCTTGCGGATCCTGTCCGCGCTCCCGCCCTGGCAATTGGCGCGCCTGATCATCGATGGGGATATCCGCTCGCTTACCGCCTTGAAAGGGATCGGCAAGAAAACGGCCGAGGTGATGGTCGCCTCCCTACGGGCATCCTTGTCCAAGATGGATCTGCGCCCCCCCACCGGCGCGCCCGCATCCGCCAAGGACAATGAAGCTTCCCGGGACGCGGTGCAGGCCCTGATTACCTTGGGAGTCAAGGAAGGCCCCGCCCAGGCCGCCGTGCAGAAGGCCATGGAGAAGCTGGGCCAGAAGGCCGGGACCACCCAGCTCATCACGCAGGCGCTGCAGGAAGTGTAGATTGTTGCCATGGCCGAACGCATCATCGCACCTGAGCAATTCGGCGACGACCCCGACCAAGACGTTTCCCTAAGGCCGGCCACCTTGGCCGACTTCATCGGCCAGGAAAAGCTCAAGGAAAGCCTGGGCGTGTTCCTCCAGGCCGCGCGGGAGCGCAAAGAATCGATCGACCATATTTTGTTCGCCGGACCTCCCGGTTTGGGCAAGACCACCTTGGCGCACATTATCGCCAGGGAAATGGGAGCGAACCTGAAAATCACTTCGGGGCCGGCCTTGGATAAGCCGTCGGAATTGGCCGGTATATTGACCAATCTCGAAGTGAACGACGTCCTCTTCATCGACGAGATCCATCGCATCAGCCGGGTGATCGAGGAGTTCCTCTACCCAGCGATGGAAGATTTCAAGATCGACATCATGCTCGAGTCGGGTCCTTCGGCAAAGTGCATCAACCTGCCCTTGAAGCGATTCACCTTGGTGGGAGCCACCACGCGCACGGGCATGCTGACCTCTCCCTTGCGCGATCGCTTCGGGATGACTTTCCGGCTGGAGACCTATTCCGTGGCCGAGATGAAACGCATCCTGGCCCGCTCGGCCCGCATCCTCAAGGTCGAACTATCCCCGGAAGGCGTCGATCTGCTGGCCGCGCGCTGCCGGGGTACGCCGCGCGTGGGTAACCGCGTGCTGCGCCGTTGCCGTGACGTGGCCCAGGTGAAGGGGACCGTACTCGTCACGGAAGCCATCGTGCAGAAAACCCTGGACATGCTTGGCATCGATCCCTTGGGCCTGGACGAAATGGACCGGACCATCCTGAAAACGATCATCCATAAGTTCGAAGGCGGTCCCGTGGGCCTTTCCACCTTGGGAGCGTCCATCGGCGAAGAGACCGAAACACTGGAAGAGGTTTATGAACCTTACCTCATCCAATGCGGGTTCCTGAAACGCACGCCGCGCGGCCGTTTGGCCACGGCTAACGCGTACCGCCATCTGGGTTTGGTCCCTCCGGCTCCCAGCCCATCCCAAGAAGAATTACTGTAACCCCCCAGCCTCGGCCTTGTTTTCCTCGCCCGGAAGTCGTTCGCCAATTTGCGCTTTTAGATGCCACAATGTCATTGGAACGTCACAGTGACAGAAGTGATCAGGGAAAACACTAGCCCTACTCGGGAATTCCGGCGGATTTTCGAAGTCCGAGCTTGGTTAAACAATGGCGCGAGCTTTGCATAAGGTCTGGGAACCCGCATCCGGAGTTTAAAGCATGCAAATGACGAAGCCGTTTTTTCTGGCCCTGGAAACCGTTTTGAAGACTCGCTTGCCTCGCGACGCATTCGAGCAAGTGATGGAAGAGTCCTTGTGGGAATTCGAAGCCGATGCGGGCAATCCGGATGGGATACGGGTACGGGCCGCCAACTTGCGGTTTGCCTCCATATGCCTGTCGTTCTACCGGGCCATGACCAAAATGGGCATGAGCGCGGAGTCCGCATTGGAGACGATCGCGCGCGCGGGAGAGAACCTGAGATGGCCTACCGAGCCGGCCTCGGGTTCGTCCTGTTCCGTTGCCACTTATTTCCGCGCCAAAGGCGCATTGCCGCTTTGCCGGACGGTTTTCTGTAAGGCATGTTCGTATTACGGGAAAGGATGCGCGCAAGCCGCCTCGGAAACGGAAGATTGGACGGCTTCGAAAAAACGGGATTAATCCCCGCCCCGAATCCTTTTCCGGAAGAATTGGCGCGCTATTTATTCGGCTGCGGCGTCATCCGCAAATAGGATTTCACCACCCGCCATCCCTTCGGGAAACGCTTCTTCAGGTCTTCGGGATCCTGCAAGGCGGGCGCGATCACCACGTCCTGGCCGTCCTTCCAATCCACTGGAGTGGCCACCTTGTAATTATCGGTAAGCTGCAAGGAATCCAGCACGCGCAAGATCTCCTGGAAATTGCGGCCCGTCGAGGCTGGGTAGGTGATGTTGGCGCGGATTTTCTTATTCGGATCGATGAAGAACACCGAGCGGACCGTGAACTTGTCGTTCGCCGTCGGCTGGAACATCCCGTACAAGATTGAGACGCTCTTATCCTCGTCCGCGATGATGGGGAAATCGATCTTGCAGTCCTGGGTTTCCTCGATGTCGGGGATCCATCCCTTATGCGATTGTTCGCTGTCGACGGAAAGCGCGATCACGACGCAATTGCGCTTGGCGAACTCCGGCTGGAGCTTGGCGGTCATCCCCAGCTCAGTCGTGCACACGGGCGTGAAATCGGCGGGATGGGAAAAGAAAATGGCCCACTTACCGTTGATGTAGTCGTAGAAATGAAGCTTACCCCGGCTGGAATTCTGAGTAAAATCCGGGGCGATGGAACCGAGTGGTAATGACATGTGGACCTCCAATTGATATCGGATTAAATAATATCCGAACCTAACGGGAGCAAAAGATTCCGCAACAGGAAAGGGACCGGAAGGTGACCGCGCAAAAGCAGAAGAAACGCAATCCCTACCGACCCGCTCGGGATGCGGCGCTCCTCAATCGGATGCAAATCGGATTCGCCGTAACCGAAGACGCCCCGCAAATCTTTCCTCTCTCACTTTCCTCCGCCGGGGAAAGGCTGTCACTGACGCTGGGGGCTTGGCGCGCGCGAATTTTCCGCGGGTGGAGTCGCGGATGCGCGACAGAATCCGAAGCTACGATAGGCCGCGCGGAAAATAGAAGAACAGACTCGGTCTATGCGCGGCCGCGGCGACTGGAAGACCGGTTTTCGGAATAGCGGAAAGCCTGAGCGCGCGCAAAGCCCCCAGCGGCGGGGCCAGCCGATCAATCGTCGTTGAGGCCCGACGACAGAAAAGACTGCAACTCGTCCGAGTCCATGAGCACTTCCCTGGGCTTGGACCCACGCTCCCGTCCCACAATTCCCGCCCGTTCCAACTGATCCACCAGGCGGCCCGAGCGGGCATAACCGATACCCAGGCGACGCTGCAACAGGGAAACCGAAGCCTGCTTCACCTGCACCACCAACTCGGCGGCTTCGCGGAACTTCTCGTCGCGCGGCTCGTCGTTGCCGGCTTGGGATTCCGGGTCGTCTTCGAGATTGAAGGATTGGATTTGCGGATAGTTCACGAACTGTTCGGAGGCGGATAAGGCGAGCTTCTCGGCCTGGGCATCGTCCAGGAAGCAGCCATGCAGACGGACGGGTTCCGGGAACTCGATGGGCCGGAACAGCATGTCGCCGCGGCCCAGCAGCTTTTCGGCCCCCATCTTGTCCATGATGGTGCGCGCATCGATCTGGCTGGCCACCTGGAAGCTGATACGCGTGGGCAGATTGGCCTTGATGGTACCGGTAATGACGTTGGTCGAAGGACGCTGGGTCGCGAGGATGAGGTGTATTCCCACCGCGCGCGCCTTCTGGGCGATGCGGGCGATATTGGTCTCCACTTCCTTGCCCGCGACCATCATCAGATCCGCCAACTCGTCGATGATGATGACGATGTAAGGCATGATACGCTTGTCTTCATCATCCAGCGTATCGGGTAATTGCCCGGCCCTGACCTTGGTATTGAAGCCTTTGATGTTGCGGACGCCGCATTGGGCCAGCACTTCGTAGCGGCGGTCCATTTCGTAAGTGGACCACTTGAGCCCGGCCACCGCAACGTCCGGTTGGGTGATGACGGGATACAGCAAATGCGGGATGGAATCGTAGGGTTTAAGCTCGACGACCTTGGGATCGACCAGGATCATGCGCAACTCGTCCGGCGTCTTCGAGCACAGGAAAGAAGCCATGATGCTGTTGATACAAACCGATTTGCCCGAACCCGTCTGGCCGGCGATGAGCAGATGCGGCGCCCGCGTCAGGTCCATCACGTAAGGCTCGCCCGCGATGGTCTTGCCCAGCGTGATCTTGAGGGTATCCTCTTCCCTGGCGAACTCCGGGGCCTTGAGGATCTCCTTGATGTACACGATCTGGGCTTTGCGGTTAGGCACCTCGATGCCCACCACCGATTTGCCGGGGATGGGCGCCAGGATGCGGATGCTTTTAGCCCGCAGGGCGAGGGCCAGATCATCGGCCAAGGTGGAAATACGGCTCACCTTCACGCCCGGGGCGAGTTCCACTTCGTAACGGGTGATGACGGGGCCTGGGCAGATCTGGACCACCTTACCCATGACCTTGAAATTGATGAGCTGATCTTCTAGCAACTTCGACTGCTCGCGCAGTTCTTCTTCGGTGAACTCCAACGGTTGCTTGGGCGGATCGGAAAAGATCTCGTCGTAGGTGGGCACGCGATAGGTATCGTATTTGACTTCGGGCTTGGGAGGTTTTTCCCTGGCGCCTTCATCGACCACTGCGGACACAGCAGCCACCTCTTCCTGGCCGGCCAGGAAATACTCGTCGTCGGTTTGCCGTTTAATGGGGACGGGCGCATCCGCCTCATCCGGGTCGGCCGCGATCTTGTTGAGGGATTCGACCTCGCTTTGGTCCTTCCCTTTCTTGCGGCCTTTCTTCTTGGCCTTCAGGGAATCGTTTTCGTCCGCATCGGCTTCCGGGATTTCCGCCCGCGCTTCGATAACGGCTTCCGTCTCGTGCTCCAGGCGCGCCACGCGCTCCTCGGCCTTGGCTTTCTGCTTGCGCAACAATCCCGCGATCTCGGGATCACGGGTCTTCTGTTCCCATTCGTTCAACTCGTTGACGCGCTTGCGTTCCAGGTTCAAGTCGCGCATCTTCCGCACGGCAAGCGGATCATCCAGATCGAGGCCGGCGAGCGGGTCTTCTTCTTCCTCATTGATCTCGGCGGGTCCGCCGATCACGTTGTGTTCGGAAAAAACCGCTCCTTTCGGCACGGGCCCGGTGGGAAAACGTTCCTCTTCCGGCGCGCCGCCGCGCTTACGACGGCCTTCGGGCCTGGGTTCCTCTTCTTCCACGATCTGCAAAGGGATTTTGGGGATACGCCCTCGTTCGACCTTCCCAAGGGCCCGGGCTTTCGCGATCTCCTCGGCGGCCCTTTCCGCCTCCGGGATTTCCCCTTCCCCGGAATCGTCTTCCTCCTTCGCCCACAGCCGCCGTAATTGCGAGAAGAAGGGGCGCCCGACAAAGACGATGGAGGCGGCGGATTTTTCCGAAACCTGCACCACGCTCATGCGGAAGCCCCAGATGAGGACGAAGAGGATCCCGATGGCGATGATCAGATAGGGCCCGAACTGCCCCGTCCCGAAGACGGGAAGGAATGCCTTGTGGACGATGAAATTGCCCAAGTAACCGCCGGTCACCACGTAGTCGGAAGGCCGTAGCAGGGTCTGCCCGATATTGCGGATGCTGAGCAGAACCGCCGTGCCGACGAAGAGCAATGCCAAAGCCAGGACCAGACGCAGGGGAAGCATGACGCGGGCAAGCGTCAATTTGAATCCGAACACCGCCACGGCCGCGACCAGGAAAATGACCGGCAGGCTTCCCGCGAATTGGTTGAGGGTATCCGCCCACCGGTTTCCCAGGTAGGGCCCGAGAAGATTGATGGCTCCCGGATTGGCGAAGCTGGAGAGGAGGGAAATGACGGTGACCAGGGAAACGGAAAGCAGCAGCAGGCCCCAGCCTTCGCGCAGAAGGGAATGGGTCCGCTCCTCATCCTCGTCCTCGGAAGGCTGGGCTTTCCCCTTCGCCTTGGACGAAGGCGCCCCGCTCTTGCCAGGCTTCTTCGCCTTCCGCTTCTCGGTCTTGATCGACAAGGCTCCCCCTTTAGATCTTGGCGCGCTTGTAGAAATGCCTCGGTACGACCTTGGCGCGCTTGGCCACGTCCCGGATCATCACTTCCACTTCGGTTCCCGATTTCGCGAACGGAATCGCCACGTACGCCATGGCGATGCCTTTCCCCAAGGTCGGCGACATGGTACCGGAAGTCACCACGCCGACATCCTTTCCCCCGGCCCGCACCACCACGCCTTCGCGCGGGATGGCCAGTTCCAGCATTTCCAGTCCGACCACCTTCCGCTCCATGCCGCCCGGCTGCGCCTTGGGCGCGAGCGCCGCGCGTCCCGTGAAATCGCCTTTATCCAATGCGGTGATCCACCCTAGCCCGGCTTCGATGAGATTGGTCTTGTCGGTGAGTTCGTGCCCATACAAGGAATAGCCCGCCTCCAAGCGTAGGGTATCCCGGGCCCCCAGCCCTATCGGGAGGATATCATAGCGGGATCCCGCTTCCAATAATGCCTTCCATAGGCCGGGCAAAAGCCGGTTTTCGGGGAAGAATTCGAAACCATCCTCCCCGGTGTACCCGGTGCGGCTATAAAGCATGTCCGCGCCCAGTACTTTTCCGAAGCCGGCCTTGTAAGTGGCCACCTGGGAAGGATCGCTTTGCATGACCGCGGCCGCGACGGCCAAGGCATGCGGGCCTTGCAGGGAAAGGATCCCCAGCTCCGCGCTGGCGTCCAGGAGCTCGACCCCCGCGCCTTCCGGATCCGCCTTCCGTAGGCTTTCCAGCCAGGCGTAGTCCTTCTCGATATTGCTGGCATTGACGACCAGCTTGAAGCGTTCCGGACCCAAGCGATAAACCAGGATATCATCCACTACGGTGCCGTTGGGATAGCATAAAGCCGAGTATTGGACGTCCATGTCCTTCAGCTTATCCACGTCATTGACGGTGGCCCGTTGCAGGAATCCCTTGGAACCCTTCCCCGTCACGAAGAAGTTACCCATATGGGAAACGTCGAATAGGCCGACCGTCTTGCGTACCGCGTCATGTTCCTGGCGGATGCCGGAATACTGGACCGGCATGCTGAATCCGGCGAAAGGAACCATTTTGGCCCCGAGGGCCACATGGATATCGTAAAGCGGGGTTTTCTTGGGATCGGCCACGTTTCTCCTTGGACTTGAATAGGCCCTGACAAAATGATTGCTCAACGGGGGCCCGCGCAGATCCTGCCGTCCCGGCGCAGCCCGGCATGCCGTCCGGATATGCCTAATCGAACGAGGTTCCGGGGGACCCGAATAGTGCCCAGAATATAGTCAAAAAGGCTTTAGCGGATTTCCAGCACCTTGTCCAAGGAAGTCGTGCGCAGGATATGCCGCATTTCCTCGGAAGGCTGGATGAGAACGAGTTTGGCCCCGCGTTTGGCGAGTTCGTTCATATTGAACATGATGACGCCCAAGCCGGCGCTATCCAGATAATCCAGATCGCTGAGCTTGAGGAAGAGGTGGCCTTCCACCTTCGGTAGGGTCTTCTGGAAGGCTTTGATCAACGCATCCAAGCCGGCCTGATCCCACTCTCCGCGGATCTCGATGCAGGGTTGCCCCTCGAAGGTCATGACTTTGATATTGGATTGCGCCATTAGAATGCCCATCGCTGGACCTCCTTATTCTATCCCTTTGCGCCGCGGAAAGGCAAACTTTCCGGGCCGGACGGGGGTCTTGCTAGTTTTATCGGCCAAGTCGTGTTTGAATAAAGGACTTTTCCTTTGGAATCTCGCAAGGCCTTGATTCTCTTGGGCCATGGCAGCCGGGCCCCGGGCGCGTTTGAGGAAATGCTGGACCTGGTCCAGCGCCTCCAATCGCAACATCCCGGCATCCTGGTCTTGTCCGCGTATTTGAGTTTATCGCAGCCCGATTTGCTGGCCGCCACAGCGCAAGCCGCCGAGCACGGGGCGGCGGAAATACGTATCCTCCCGCTCTTCTTCTTCTCGGGCAAGCATGTGCAGGAGGATATCCCGCGCCTCGCGGTGCTCGCGCAGGCGGCCCATCCGGATAGGCGGATCATGTTGCTGGAGGCCGCGGGGCGGCATGATGACTTCCCCGCCTTCGTGGGTCGGGCCGCTGGCCTGGCTTCCCAGGAATAGCTCCGAAGCGGTCGGCGACCGAAGCGGTCGGGGCGGATTTTCCTACCTTCACGGCCCCATGGCCAGACCTTCCCGTTCCTTTCCCGGATCCCAACGTCACCCTCAATCCGAATCCGGACCCAAGCATAAGGGCGAGAGGGACGAGAAAGGCGGCGGTCGTCGCGGACGCCCGAAACGCCGGGATGAGGGACGGACCTCCCCTGCGGATCGTAAATCCCCCTCGGTTTGGAAATACCCCGCTAAGGACGCACCGGCACCAGAACCGGATAAACGGGAATTGCGCTTCTCGGACATGCTCATGCAATTGGCCCGGAGGGCCGCGCCGGACCTGGTCCTGGGCGCGAAACATCCCGAGCCGTTGGCGCGCTTGGAATACGCTCAGGAATTGGATCTGAAGAACCGCGCCTTGCAAGAGTTCTGGACGGCGCGCGGACTGCCGGACAAACCCAATCGCATTTTGCCCTCGCCCCGGCCGCGCGGTTACCGCACCACGACCAAACGCCGCGTGGTACGCAAAGCCGGAGGCTTCGCCCTCGCCTTCCTAACGGACGCCTCCGCGGCGGCGCATCCCAAGGCGGCATCGGAATCCCGCTTGGAGCCCCCGGAGCACAAGGCCATCTACGATTTCCTGTTGACGAAGCTCAACACCGACCCTTATCACGGCCTGGCCAATGCGCTGAACTATATCATCATCCGCGGGGACTACGGGCATCCCGCCGTCTTTTTCAACTTGCACCGGCTGAACGCGGACGTGGTGCGCAAGGCCAAACTGTTGGGCCAGCACTTGCAAGGGCCGGACTACAAGGTCGCCTCCGCCTTTATCTTCTTCGATCCTTCCCGGTCGGAGTACTATTTCGAGGCCCGCGATCCGGAGGGGCCCTGGAAGCTGAAAAAGCTTTTCGGACCGGATGATATCCGGATGCAGGTCCGGGAGCGGACCTATGTCTTCAATCCCACCTCCTTTTGCCAGGTCAACGCCTCCATCCTTCCGGATTTCCTGGGCAAGGCGGAGCAATTGCTCAAGCCCAAGCCGGAATACCGCCTGCTGGATCTGTATTGCGGCTTCGGCTTCTTTACCTTGCCCCTGGGCAAAAGTTATGGCGAAGCCATGGGAATCGACCTCGGCGGACCGGCCATCACTTCGGCCCAGAAGATGGCCGCCAGCGAGAAGGAGACGCATGCCCGCTTCAAGGCCGGCCGCATCTCCGCCAAAACGCTCGATCGCCTGCTCCCCCCGCCCACCGCGGACAAGCCCGAGGCCCTGCTGCTCGACCCTCCCCGCCAAGGCACCGAACCCGGAGTCATCCGCGCCCTGGCCGCCCGCAATCCGGCGCGCATCCTCCACATCTTTTGCGATATGGATACCCTACCCCGCGAAGTGAATCAATGGCGCAAGGCCGGCTTCATGGTCTCAAAAGTGGTGCCGCTGGACATGTTCCCGGGCACGGACGATCTCGAGGTGATGGTGCTGTTCATCCCGGATCGGTACGGGATCCTGAATCGCATCGATAAGGAACGTTTCCAACGCACGCAGACCGAGGAGGAGCCGCCCGAAGCGCCGGTCGCGGTGAAGCGGGTTGTGGAACGGCCGAAGCCGGGCAGAGGTGGGTCTGGCCGTGGGCGTGGGGCGAAGTAGGCTCGGCTATTCGCTTTCGATGCGCCCTGGCTTCCCCGCCGCGTTGAGGAAGTTTCGCCCGCGCATTTGAAGAGCGCGGGCATTCCATTCCTGGGATCAGATACTTCCTCAACGCTGCGGACGCTAATAACTCGCCTCCTCCGCCCCGCGCCCCCGGCCCCTCCCGCCAAGCCCGCATCGACCGTTCCGCAAACCTGAACGCGACGTCAGGGGAGCGGTTCGCTCCGCCTCGGCTGACGCGCGGCGGAGGGGGGAGGTGGTAACGAGCGCTTTCGGGCTTGATCCCGGTCGGAACCCCGACAGCTTCACAGCGCCCGCAGGGTCTTCGACGAAGGAACGCCTTCCCCGAACCCTCCGAGTGAGGCTATTGAAGACCCGGCCCATAGGAGCCCCGCGAGGAGGAGCGGTACACAAGCTAACCGACCCTGAGACCAGCAGAGCCCGCCCGATCGGGGCGAAGGGCGGAGCAGTACCGTAACAGACACGTTACCCATACTCCTGATCCCGGCGCGCCGGTCTTGTGTCGGGGTCCCCCGAGCCATGCCCCGGTCGATCGCGCGGCCAAAGGGAGCGGTCGGGGTCTGGCTTGGATCGCGCGGGCGGCGGGCAGGGCGTCGCCGGGGCTCCGGGCCGCCGAGTCGCGAGCGCACACGGTCTGGGGAAGGGAATGCACCGCGAAGGATGGCCAGCCCGCGGTAGCCGGTGAGGGACCTACAGTTTGCTTCCCGCGGGCGTCCCCTTCTCCAGGCCGTGAAAGGACCTGTTTACCGGCAAGCGAGCGTCCGAGGCGGCACGGAGCCCCG